>OBLN01000361.1_pt1 | contig 16692 bp, 21 predicted proteins | sample 1519301 | NCBI WGS metagenome assembly OBLN01 (sample SAMEA2452533, study PRJEB22499) | sediment metagenome | reverse complement strand
ATCTCATACTCCTGCATATCCACCGCAAGGCATCTTATAGAGCAGTACTGTCTGTTTTTATTATCATGAATTTTCGCAGTATGTGAAGTTTTGTAGTAGGCCTCTATGCTCATGCCGCATACGGGACACCACTCTTTTTGAGGACCCTCTTGGACTAACACCGGTTTTGTTGTTGCAGATTTTGTAAAGCCGACGGCATTTAAAGCTGTCATAGAGAAGATTAGACTAAAAAAAAGAACTATCTTTATAAACATCGGGATTCCCTTGAATAATTTTTATTATTCTATCCTAAAGTGATAAAAAGATTGTTTAGATGAATTTTATGATGAAGAGACCGCCTAAGTAAAAAACTCAGGCAATCATATTTAAAATTTGTATTTTAATCCGAAAAGAAGACTCTCGCCTCTAGAACTCGTGACATTTGCACCCTCTGCCTCGAACACAAGTTCCATATTGTCAGCCACTCCATACTCAAACCCCAGTGCGTAAGTAACGCCGTCAAGAGTCTCTTTTATATGGAGTTTGTCCATCTTTTCATACTCCCATGCATAACCCAGTTTTGCCAAAATAGCAAAATGACCGAAAAGAATTCTTGTATATACTGCATTAAAACCGTATGTCGTATACTCTGCAGTATCTTTTACGTGATCATCTTCTACTACATCTGCTTCCGCATGTGTAGCAGAGAGCTCCAACGCATAGTTTGGTGTAAAAGAGTAGCCCAGATCTATACCTGCGCCCACTCCGGTATCTCCGTTAAGTTCATGTCCATGATGTGTAATCGTATCCCCCAACACGACCACAGCTTTTGGAACGATATAAAATCCGCTGCCTTCCCCTGAAGAGCTTGCAGAAGCAGTCTGAGAAACTGCCAATAATGTCAACCCGCCAACTATAAATTTCCTTAATATACCTTTCACACTAGCCTCCCCTAAAAGTAGTATTAGCCAAAATGATATTAAATTTGTCGCTCAATCATCTTGATTGAAATCAAGCATTAAAAGAAAAAGTTATATTAAAGTAAAGAGATGCGGCGATAAAAAAGGAGAAGAAAAAAAGAGTCTGTTTTTTTGGAGAGTGCCTCTATTGCACTCTTAGAAGCATTAATCTTCTTATAAAAAGTATCAGAAGAGCCACGGCCAAGATTTTAAAATCCAATTCACTTGCCAAATGGATGTTTCTAAAAGTGTCACTTCTTGTAGCTTCTTCGCCGAGTAGCTGCATAGCCAGTATCTTTGGAGAGTATACTGCACTGAACATAAGAGAGGAGAAGATAACTGTAACAGCACTTCCGAAGATTATTGCGTCTCTTTGACCTCTTTTGTACATCACGAGCTCGTACACAGAGACAAAAAAAGCTAAAAAATAGACCCAGTAGCTAAAACGGCGGAATATCTCACCCATTATAATTCCTGCGTTGTAGTTATCAAGTAAAACTGAGTATAAGATCTTGTCTGTATGAAAAACGATAGGAGCGACTATGGTGCCCAAAACTAAAACAGCCCCGAATGTAGCTGCCAAGAGCGTGAAGTATGTAAAATCTATAAAAATATTTCTTCTCAAAAACTATAACCTTAGTGTAAAACCTCTGTCAAAACCGCTGTAATCTCTGTAGAAGTCCAGTTTTGCAAAGTCTTTATCTTTTAAATATGCCGATATTTTATCTTTTTGGTCATAACCCATCTCACATGTAAAAAAGTTAATGTTTCTGCTTAAGACTTCATCAAGAAGTTCTTTGATTATCTCATCGCCTATCTCTCCGCCAAAAAGAGCGTTTTGAGGCTCATAAGAGAGGTTTGATTCAAGCTTGGCATCTTGGGCTATGTATGGAGGATTTGAGACCAGATAATCAATATCTTCATCTACAGGCTCTAGCAGTGAACCGAGCCTGAGTTCAACTCTATCTTTGACGCCAAAAAGCTCTATATTTCTCTTTGCTATACCAAGTGCGGCTTCTGAGATGTCTACCGCTATAATTCTTGCATTGGGAAGAAATTTTGCCAGCATGATCGATATAATACCGCTTCCCACACCTACCTCTGCAACTGTAAGAGGAGCATTTTTATCCTCTATGTTTCTAAGCACCTCATCTATAAGAAGCTCCGTCTCGGGACGCGGAATAAGCGCACCCTCTGATATAAAAAACTCTTCGCTGTAAAAACTGACCCTATTGGTAATATACTCAAGCGGCTCGTTTTTGGCTCTTCTGTTTGAGAGTTCCAAGAGTCTCTGCGCATCTTTAACCTCTGTTTCCTGATTTGTCAAAAGCCAAAGCTCATCAACGCCCAGATGGTGCATCAAAAGAAGCTGCGCCTCCCTTGAAGCCCTCTCTATATGCGGATTTAAAACAGAGGTAATGTGCTTTAGGAGGTCTTTGACTAGATATCGGCTTGACATGCTTCTCCCAAAGCTCTTTTATCGATCTCCTCTATATCTACGCCTAGCTCTTTTAGCCTCTCCAAGACAGGCGGGTGCGTATAGTGAAAAAAGATGTATATAGGATGAGAGAGAGGAAAGCTCTTGTTCTCGTTTACAAGTTTTGTAAGAGCATTTGCAAGCTCTATCTCTCCGCCCACACCGCCAAGCTCGCTTCCGGTTTTATCCGCCTCATACTCGTTGTGTCTGCTTACAACCCCCATTATCGGCATCATTAAAAATCCTAGAACAGGCATAAAAAGCATTAAGAGGATCATAACCGCATAAGGTTCTTGCGATATGTTAAGCTCTGTGTAAAGAGAGAGCGGCAGATTGCCGAATATTGCAAACATTCCAAGCAGCATTACGCCTACAAGGGCGATATTTTTATATATGTCTCCGTGAGCGAAGTGTCCAAGCTCGTGACCCAGAACCGCCAGAAGCTCTCTGGTTGTCAGCTTCTCTATAAGCGTGTCAAAAAGAACTACCCTTTTTGATTTTCCAAGCCCTCCGAAGTATGCATTGAGTCTTGCATCCCTCTTGCTTGCATCACTCACAAAGACACCCGAACTTACAAAGCCTGTTTTATCCATCAGCTCTTTTATCTTAGTGTCAAGCTCCTCGTTTTGCAGCGGAGTAAGTTTGTCAAAGAAGAGCGCTCTAAAGGTCGGATAGAGCATATTTATAAGAACTACGACCGCAAATATAAAGAGAAAGCTCCAGAGCCACCAAAGATCAAAACTTGAGATTATCATATAGATTCCCCAGACAACCAAAGAGCCAAAAAGAATGGTCATAACAGAGGAGATAAGAGTATCTTTTAGCCACTGCGCAAGTGTTGATTTGTTAAACCCGAACTTCTCGTCAAGGACAAATTTCTCGTAGTATGAAAACGGCAGGGAGATAAGCGAGTTTATGACAACAAAGCTCATAACAACGGCGATATTTAAGAGTGCTTCGTTTTCATAAGATACATTCTGCTCTAAAAACTTTATCCCCGCTCCTATCCAAAATATAAACACTATATAGTCCACAAAAGTGCTCGCTATATTCATTCTCTCTTTTGCGATACTGTAGTTTGCAGCTTTTATAAAATCATTTTCGCTAAGAAGAACCGCTTTACCTTTTTTTGCACTGTTTACATAGCCTATCTGCATAACGCTTGTATATAAAGAGATGAGTACAAAAAGAGTATAGATTCCTACTATTGTCATTAACATTTGTCTGCCTTAAATTTTTCGAAATTCTAACATTATTTTCGATACAATCTTTTAAAGTGAAACACTACAAGGAACATCTATGAAAACTTTTATAAACGGTCTTAGCCTTATTCTGCCGACCGCCTTGGTCTTTTATCTGCTTGTTTGGATTTTAGAAACAACAGAGCACTTCTTTGGGGATATGATACTCTTGGTACTGCCAAAAGAGTACTACATCACCGGCTTGGGTTTTATAACAGGAATTGCCATAGTATTTTTTGTAGGAGTGCTTCTAAAACTCTGGATCATTCAAAAACTAAGAGACTTTTTTGAAGCTCTCATAGACAAAACGCCTCTTGTAAATACTCTCTACGGTGCCGTAAAGGACTTTTTCAACTTCTTCTCAAACCTCAAGAACAAAGAGAATGACATTGTAGTTCTTGTTAGTTTGCCTGCACTTGATGCAAAAATTATGGGTTTTATCACCTCAAGAGATTTAGAGAGATTTAAATTTCTGGATATGGAGGAACCCGTGGTCGTCTACTTTCAGATGAGCTACCAAGTGGGCGGATACTCCCTTTTTATACCTAAAAAAAATATAACTCCGATAAATATGAAAACAGAAGAAGCTCTTGGATTTATCATGACGGCAGGAATCTCAAGCAATAAAAAAGGTGAGAGCAAATGAGCGGCCTAAAAGATAAAAAGGTAGGTATCGCTCTGGGCGGAGGAGCTGTTTTGGGTGCCGTTCATGTAGGTGTGTTAAAAGCGCTCGAAGAGAAAAACATCAAGATAAACGCCATATGCGGAACGAGTGCTGGTGCTATCGTCGCGGCACTCTATGCTTTTGGAAAAACTCCTGCTCAGATAGAGAAGATAGTCGTTGAGTTTGAGTGGAAAAAGCTCTCATCCCTTACCCTATCCAAATACGGCGTACTCTCAAACGATAAAATAGGCGAGATAATCAAACTAAACATAGGTGACAAAAAATTTAAAGATGCAAATATCCCGCTTGGAATGATAGCTACCGACATTACGACCGGAGAGAAGGTTGTCTTGGACAAAGGAAGCGTTGCGGACGCCGTTGTTGCAAGCACCTGCATTCCCGGCATCTTTATACCCGTTGAGATCGGAGGCAGATTTCTGGTTGACGGCGGTATCGTTGAGAACGTCCCTCTTAGCTGTCTAAAAAACAAAGACGTTGACTATCTCATCGGTGTAGACCTTGTTCCTGAGCGCTCATACAAAAAGCCCGAAAACGTCATCGAAGTTCTCTACAACAGTTTTAACTTTTTAGTCAGGGTCAACAAAAAAGCGCAGACAAAAGAGGCAGACCTTACCATAAAACCCGACCTTACGGAGTATAATGCCGTAGATATGTCTCAGATAAAAGAGCTGATCGATCTGGGGTATGAAGAGACGAAGAAGATAATAAAAGAGCTTTAAAAGAGGATTTTTTCATGATAATAAATCAAAACGTAAGCAAAGTTTACAAAATGGGAGAGATCGATCTAAGGGTCATAAAAAACCTAAATCTTACCATAGAGTATGGGGAGTTTGTAGCCATCGTAGGACCAAGCGGGAGCGGTAAAAGTACGGTCTTAAACCTCATCGGATGTTTGGACAAGCCAACGGAGGGGAAAATTTTTATAGACGAGACTGACATAACAAAGCTTGACACGACTGCTTTGGCAAACTTTAGAGGCGAAAATATAGGTTTCATTTTTCAAAGTTTTAACCTTATCTCCGTTCTTTCAGTCTATGAAAACATTGAGTATCCGCTTATCATGATTCAAAATCTGCCAAAAGATGAGCGGCATAAAAGAATCATGAAGCTTCTTGAAGATGTGGATATGCTTGACCAAAAGGAGAAGTTTCCAGACCAGCTATCAGGCGGACAGCGCCAGCGTGTCGCCATTGCAAGAGCGCTTGTAACAAACCCTAAAATTGTTTTTGCAGACGAGCCTACGGCAAATCTTGACACCAAAACATCAAACCAGATAATCACGCTTATGAGAAATATTCAGCGCGAGTTTAACACCACTTTTATCTTTGCAACCCACGATGAGAAGATCGTCAACGAAGTAGACAGGATCATAACTATTGTAGATGGCGAGATCGTAGGCGACAAAAAGGTTGCATCATGAAAAATATTATAAAAATATCATTTAGAAATCTTACAAGAAGCGGCAGAAGAACAGTTCTAACGGCAAGTCTCATCACGATCGGCGTTATATTCGTTTTGGTCTATGCCGCACTCTCAGGCAGTTTCAAATCCTACATGGTCGCCCAGATAACAGACTCTATGATGGGGCATATCCAGATACATAAAAAAGGGTATGTCGAGTCCATAGACAATCTCCCGCTTGACAAAAACCTAAACCAAAAGCAGTTGGAAGAGATAACAAAACTCTTAGATGAAAACCCATATGTCCAAAACTATACGTTTCGTTTAAAACTAGGTGCCATGTTCTCCAACTACATCTCATCTACAAGCATTCGCCTCAATGCCATCGAGCCAAAAAGAGAGACAAGCACGCTTCCTCTTTTTGCTTCGCGTATCAATGGAGAAGATCCCACACTTCTAAAGGAGGGCTCGCTTATCGTTCCTGATATCTTGGCAAAAGGGATGGATGTCAAAGTCGGTGACACGGTTGTCTTGGTAGCGACCAATGAGAAAGGTTCGGTCAACGGGCTTAACTTTAAAGTCTCAGCGACACTTGAGTCTATCAGCGGTCCAGGCGGGCGCGACGGCTATATTCATATAAATGACGCAAAAAAATTGCTCAGACTCCCAGAGATGCAGATAAGCGAGATTGTTATCCGCCTAAAGGATGTAGATGAGCTGCAAAAGGCGCTTAAACTTCTAGAGCCGCTAAAACTGATAAAGAACAAGCAAGATAAACCACTGTTAAGCAAGATAAACCAATGTTCGAGGTTCACAGATGGGAGAAGCTAAGCCCATTTTACAACATAGTGAAGATGCTTGATATTATGGATATATCTATAAAAATCATCCTAATCTCTATTGTTCTTATCTCCATTTTAAACGTAATGGTTATGAGTGTTTACGAGCGCATAAAAGAGATAGGCACGATCGCGGCAATGGGAACGACCCCTTCAACTATTACCAAGCTTTTCTTAACCGAGGGGTTGATGCTTGGGGTCTTTGGAACGGCTATCGGGACCCTGTTCTCATATATAATTGTCTTTATTATAAACAGAATTGGCATAACCTTCTCGTTCGGAAGGGAAGAGGGACTTATTCTTTCTCCTGTTTTAAACGGCAGCGAAGTTGTATTTGTTGTTTTAATAGTCATTATAATCTCTCTTATTGCATCCATCTCACCTGCAAGAAAAGCTGCAAAGCTAAACCCGGTAGATGCTCTAAGACAAAACTAGGAAGATAAAATGAAAATAACCGCTATTTTACTCATGCTCTCTCTCATGTTAAGTGCAGAGAATATTCTTGAAGAAATTGACAGAAAACTAACCCCCGTTTCGGCGCAGATGTACAAAAAGCTTATAAATATAGAGCCTGACGGTTCAAAAAAGGAGTTTTTGCTTTTTCAGGCGAAAAAAGACAAGGACAAGATGATCTCGCTATTTTTGGAACCTGAGAGCGACAAAGGACGCGCTACGCTTCGTCTGGGAGATAATATGTGGCTCTACATCCCAAATGTCGGCAAGCCTCTTCGCATAACATCTATGCAGTCGGTAGTTGGCGGAGTATTTAACAATGCCGACATTATGAGGCTGGATTTTAGCACGGAGTATGACGTTGCTTCTTCAAAAGATATGAAAGAGTATCTCGAACTTGAGCTAAAAGCAAAAAACGACACGGTCTCTTACGATAAGCTCATTATGCAGGTAGATAAAAAACACCTGACACCTATCCAGATCGAGTGTTACACCTCAACGGGTATGCTTATCAAAACGCTCTACTATAAAGAGGCAAAAGATTTTGGAGACAACATTATCCGCCCTGCCGTGGTAGAGACCGAGTCACCGATGTACAAAGGCTACAAGTCGGTTATGATCTATGGAAAGATCTCGCCAAAAGAGTTTGCAGATGAAGCATTTACACTTGAGAATCTCTCAAAAGCATCAGATCTTAGACGATAAAGCAGTATGTTTAAAACACTTCTACTCATCTCTCTTGCCGCAGCAGTAGCAATGGCGGATGAGTACAGTTTTGATATAGAGAACATTGAACCAAAGTCGTATGAGTATGGCGGTTATTTAAGAGCTGATAACAAAACACAAAGGTTAAGAGAGCAAGAAGACAAGTACCAAAACCAGCTTAGAGTGGAGGGATTGCTTGATTTTAGCTACTTCTACGACATCTTTACCTTTAAAGCTAGCGGAGTTGGAACTTACGAATATATCCACAACAAGACAGCCCAAACAGAGTCTCACTTTAACGAGCTCTATATCGATTCAAAATTAAATGTCAATCACTCTTTTTTAGTTGGCAAAAAATCCCTGATGTGGGGTAAAGGATACTTTTTCAACCCCGTTGCTTTTCTTGATAGAAAAAAAGACCCGACAGACCCGACGGTTGCGAGAGAGGGATTTATCGTTACAAAATATGGCTATAACAAAAGCTTTAGCGGCTCTTTAAAGAACCTTACACTTGATCTTGTCTACTTAAGAGCCGATGGAAATATCAACAGAGATTACTACCTTCTAAACACAGATAAAAAAGCATCGGACAACTTTGCAGCAAAGTTGTATCTGCTTTGGTATGACACCGATATTGACCTCATCTACAGCTACTCTGATAAAACCAATGAGAAGATCGGAGCAGATTTTTCCAAAAATATTGATATCAATTTTGAAGTTCACGGCGAGTATGCAAAGTTTGTAAATAACGGTTACTCCTATCTCTTGGGAGTTAGATACCTGACTGATTTTGAACTCACCATCATCAGTGAATACCTCTACCAATCAGAGGGATTGACAAAAGCAGAGATAGAGACTTCAAGCAATATAGCTCCATTTATAGCAAAAGATTACGCCATCACCTCTTTTACACAAAAAGAGCCATTTGATCTGCTCTACTTCTCGATTTACTATAAAAATATGACAAATCTTCAGGACCACTCACAACAGAACAGAGTCGGTGCTCTTTATGCTTTTAAAAACAACACCGAAATAGATATATCCTACAATATCAACAGCGGAGGGAGTCTAAGTGAGTTTGGAAAAAAGCAGGCAGAGGATTTTATCTGGCTGAGATTTACACTTAACTATTAATGTGCTACAATATTTGCAATACCAAATTTAAGGAGTATGCTATGAAAATGTTTTCTAAGCACGTAAAATTGTCTCTTGTCGCATTGAGTCTGTTGTTGGTGGCACCCGTTGGAGCTTTAGCGCAAAACGGTGGGCGCAATATGCCTACTTTTGAGAGTTTTGACCTAAACGGTGACGGCACGCTAACCGAGAGTGAACTTCATGAGGCCAGAGAGAAAAGAGTCCAGGAGAGAAGAGATGACGGCAGAATGTTAAGAAATGTCAAAGAGCATTATGAGTTCTCAAGAATGGATGCAGATGAAGATGGTCTGGTAAACAAAAAAGAGTTTGAAGATCATCAAACCAGAAGAAGAAGATAGATAGACTCGGCGTGTTATATCTTTAACACGCCGACACTCCTCTGCTATAAAATACAATCAACAACATCTCCGTCATATACTGTTAAGAAAATGTCAAGAAACCGCACATAAATATTTGACACTATCCTTTTATACTTTCATCATAAACAAATTAAAAGGAGAAAAAATGAAGATCATACTTACACTCATCGCACTTTTTGGCATCTCTTCTGCGGCTGTCGTAGATGAGTATCTAGAGACTCTTGCGAAAGAGGCAAAAGTCCAAGATCCTGCCTTTAAAGGTTTCAGTGTAAAAAGAGGCGAAGATATCTTTACCTCAAAACATATAGGCAAAAAAGGCAAAGAGATATCATGCGTATCTTGTCACGGAGATGACTTAAGCAAAGCCGGTAAAAACTTTTTTACCGCAAAAGAGATCGAGCCGCTCTCTCCAAAAGCAAATCCGCAGAGATTCAGCGAGATAAAGACGATAGAGAAATGGTTGAAGAGGAACTTCATAGACGTATATAACCGTGAAGGAACAATTGAAGAAAAAGGCGATGTAGTGACATACATCATCAACAGATAAGGAGAAGAAGATGAGATCATTAATTTTATTTGCAGCACTAAGCGGCATACTGTTAGCGGGTTCTTACGAGAAAAAAGGTGTTGCTGTGGTTACGGACGAGTTATACAAAAAAGAGTGCGGTTCTTGCCACTTTGCCTATCAGCCGGGTCTTTTGCCATCAAATGCATGGGAGAAGATGATGTCAAATCTGCAGGATCACTTTGATACAGATGCGACTTTGGCAAAAGAGGACCATAACGCTATCTTGGAGTATCTGCGTAATAACAGTGCCGAAAAAGCTATGGAGTATAAAAGAAGCAACAAGATCGTAAAAAGCATAAAGCGCGGGGATATTCCGGAGTCGATATCCAAAACCCCGTATATGATAAAAAAGCATAGAGAGATAAGAGAGGACCTTATAACACAGGATGAAGTAAAAGGGCTCTTTAACTGTACGGCATGCCACACTACTGCCCAGAAAGGGATATACAGTGAAAGAGATATCTTGATCCCAAATTACGGAAGATGGGAAGACTAGAGAGGTGATATGATGAAATCCTATATCTGGTCGCTTCCGACGAGGGTTTTTCACTGGCTCTTCGCGCTGCTGATACTGCTTGCTTTTTTAACCGAAGATGATGACCTGCTTAACTATCATGCCGTCATAGGTTACGCTCTTTTGATCCTTTTGGCCTTTAGATTTTTCTGGGGCTATCTGGGTCCGAAATACTCAAAGTTCAAAGACTTTCCCATGAGCATGGGAGAGGTCAAAGAGTTTATTGCAAATATTTTTGAGCGTGAACAGAGATACGTAGGACACAACCCTTTGGCTTCTTATGTGATGATCGGCATACTGGTTGTTGTTTTTCTTACTATTATCACAGGAGTTTTGACTCTCGGGATTCAGGAGGGAAAGGGAGTACTCTCCTCTTTGAACAGCACTTTTTTTAAAGAGATGGAGCTTTTTGAGGAGATACACGAGTTTCTCTCAGGTCTGCTTATAGCTCTTATAGTCATGCATCTTTTGGGTGTTTTAAGCGATAGGCTTCTTCACTCAAAACATAAGACGCTTGAGTCAATTTTTAACGGTTACAAAGTGACAAAAGAGCAAGAAGGCATAAAACTGAATATTTTTCAAAAACTGCTTTCGGCACTCTTTTTGGCCCTGTTTGTTTTGTTTTTGTTCTTTAGCATGACGACTTCCAGCAATCCTCTGATCGCTTCAAAGTATGTTCCGCTGGACTACAGAGCGCAAAACGAGCTTTTCGTTGATGAGTGTGCATCATGTCACACTCTCTACCCGCCGCATACTCTTGGTGAAAAATCGTGGAGAATTTTAATGGCTGACCTGCAAAACCATTTTGGAGACGATGCCTCTATTGATGAAGCTGACAATAGAAATATTTTAGACTTTTTAGTGAAAAACAGCGCGGAAAACTCGACTCAAGAGGTTAGTGTGAAGATTTTGAATTCGCTAAAAAATAAAGATATAATAGCAATAACCCAGACAGATTTTTGGAAAGCAAGACACGCAGAGATACCAAAAAAAGTTTTTGCCCATGAGAACGTAAAGAGCAGAGCAAACTGCAAAGCTTGTCACAGCGATATTGAAAAAGGATTGATCGAAGATGAGAATATTAAAAATATTAACGCTTATATGTAGTCTGCTTCTCTCTTTTTCCCTTATTGCAGATGATGATTATGAACATGAACACAAAAAAGGTCATATATATAAAAATCTAGACTATTTAAACCTAAGCAGACATCAGCACAAAGAGATAAAAGAGATAGTTATAGAGTATAGAAAAGATTATGAAAAATTTTACAAAAAAAGAGAAAAACTTCAAATGAGACTTCAAGAGCTGCTAAGAGAAGATGAGTTCGACAAAGAGCGCTACGAGCAGATATCAAAAGAGATATATGAAGATGCGATAAAATTGGAAACAAAGACATTGGATGAGATACACTCTGTTTTGTCGCCTTCTCAAAGAGAGCGGTTTTCATACTATCTGCGGGAGTGGCAAGTTGAGTAGGAAAGTTTTGCTTATTGAAGACGACCTGCAGATGCAGGGCTTTATAACAGACTACCTAAAGGAGTATGACTTTACATGCTCCGCTTTTTCGCATCCAAAAGATGCGCTGGAGGAGCTTGAGAAGAACAACTCCTACTCAATCGTTATTTTGGATCTGATGCTTCCCGATATTGACGGCTTTGATGTTTTAAAGAGAATAAAAGGCATCTCGGATATTCCCGTCATCATCTCTTCGGCAAGAGGAGATATAGGCAATAAGATACACGGTTTTGACTTGGGAGCTGACGACTATCTTGCAAAACCTTACGAGCCGCGCGAACTCGTCCTGAGAATAGAACATATTTTAAAAAAATCCCTAAGCGGCAAAACTACTCTCGGAGAGTTTACGATAGACAAAGCAAACAGAGAAGTTTGGCTGGGCGATTACTCGATAGATCTTACAAAAATAGAGTTTGAGATCTTTATGTTCCTCGTAGAGAACAGAAACAAGATCTCCTCAAGAGAACAGATACTAAATGCCACATCTCTTGATGAGAACACAAAGAACAGAACCATTGACACACACATCTCAAACATCAGAAACAAGATAGGCGACGACCCAAAAGAACCCAAATACATAAAGTCAGTCTGGGGCATCGGCTATAAGTTCGTAGGCTAGCTATGTCCATTATCAAAAAAATATCCATACTCTTTTTAATAAGCTTTGTTCTTATGAATATTATTGGGTTTTGGATCGACAGCATTAACTCAAAAAGAGTCGATGACCTTATAAAAGAAAAGTACCTCAAAATCTCCAACGAGATATTTCAAAATATCGACAACAAAAAGAAAGTAGAAGAGATAATCTCAAAATACTCTCTAAAAAGAGTCGATGCTCTGGATAAAAAGAACAGAGAAGTTCTATACCATGAAAAGCACACTTTCGGCTTTATCTCCATCCAAAAGGCGTCGTTTGAAGATGAGTTTGTCATTGAGATAAACTTTCTTGATGAGAACTACACCCTTAAAACTCCCGACGAGGAGAATATCAACGACAAACTAAAGCTAAATATTCTCATATTTTTGGATGTTTTTGTCCTTTTTCTTATATTTTTATATCTGCTAAAACTGCTCTCGCCTCTTAAAAAAATAACAAAAGAGATCCAAAATTTCTCTAACGGAGATATGCAAAGCAGAATAGAGGTAACCTCAAATGACGAGATAGGAACACTCTCACGTGCCTTTAATACTATGGCTGCTTCGATAGAGGAGCTTATAAAGACCAGAGTGGAGCTGCTAAGAGATATAGGGCATGAGCTTAGAACACCGATAGCAAAAGGAAAGTTTGCAACACTTCAGATTGAAGATATTTCTCAAAAAGAGCTGCTTCAAAAGATATTTTCGGATCTGGAGATACTTACAAATGAGCTCATAGAGCTGGAGAAGCTAAACTCCACAAAGCTAAACATCTCTGCTTTTAGTGCCGAGACGCTTATAACCGAATCTCTTAGCAAGCTCTACATAGAGGATGAATCAAGCATCGCTCTTATAGTAGAGGATGATTTTAAAATAGAGGGTGATCTGCACTATCTCTCTGTTGCTATTAAAAATCTTATCGACAATGCGCTCAAATATGCCTCAGAACTTCCCATAACGCTAAAGGCATCAAAGCAGAAGATCTACATAATCAACAGAGGTGAAAAGCTCTCAAAAGAGCTGGATTACTACCTAAAACCCTTTACGCAGGAGCTCTCCCAAAGAGACGGCTTCGGGCTCGGGCTCAGCATTGTAAAGAAAATCAGCGACAAGCATAACTTTTCGCTAAGCTACAGTTATGAAGATGGGCAAAATATCTTCTGCCTAGATTTCGTAGTCAACGACTTTTGATTCCATCGTAACCGACTTTATAAGCTCCACCACTTTCAGATGCTCAGGATGGATCGCGTAAGAAGCAAGATCCTCTTTTGTATCAAAGGTAGAGTATAGCGAGAGATCAAACGCCCGCTCGGAGTCGGTAAAGTTCACGCCTACCTCCATTGATCTCAACTCAGGGATAAGCTCGACTAACGCGTTAAGTCTCTTAACTACCTCTTTTATATTTGACTCTTTACTCTCATTGCGAAATTTGAACATAACTATATGAACTATCATACAAAACCCCTCTTTTTTTGTGGAATTCTACCCAAAAAGGGTAAAATAGCCTTATGAAAAGAATTTTAAGAGAGCTCTACGGATCGGCAATACTGTTTTTCTACTTCTTTAAGTGGCCCTACTTTCTCTTATTCCCATATCTTTACAATAACGGGCTTGATAGCAACTACATCTTAAATATTTTGTGGTTTTTCACGGCGGGGCTTATTTTAAAAGATTTTTACACGATGTACAAGAACAGAGGCTCTTAAAGAAATCCCTTCCAGAAAAACTCCGCGATCATTGCTATCAAAAATATCCCTATAAAGTTAAAGACCACACCGTATCTTGCCATATCCTTTACACTTACGGCTCCGCTGCTCATGGCTACCGCATTTGGAGGAGTGGCGATCGGCAGCATAAAGGCGTAGCTCGCACACACCGTTGCTACCATCATAAACAAAACTGCATCAATTCCGCTCTGCTGTGAGACGGCATATATAACCGGAAGCATAACCGATATTAACGCCGTGTTTGATGTTATCTCCGTCGTAAATGTTATAAGCATCGCCACACTTAAGATGATTAAAACAGGATGCAGCTGTGTTATTGCGATTAGGTAAGAGGCAACCTCATCGGCAAGACCGGTAGCGCTAAATGCGGCTGCAATCGAAAAACCTGCACCAAACAAAAACATGATCCTAAAAGGTATTTTTGCTTTATCCTCCATCCAATCAAGAGTGCCAAAAGGAGGAGCAAAGAGCATAAGCCCAGCACTAAGAAGTATAATGTTTTCATTGAGCCCCAGACCGCTCCAGTAAGGTTTAAGCGGAGCATTTAGCAAAAGAAGCAGAATAACTCCCCCAATTAGCCAAAGAACTTTTTTCTGCTCGGTATTTAGTGCTTTGTTTTCGCTCTTTATGGATATATCTATATCCTTTACTCCAATGCTAAGCAGAGATGCGACCACAAAAAACATCATAAAAACAAGCGGAGCCACCATAACCATCCACTGTAAAAATGAGATGGCCTCCATGCCGCTCTTTTGCATAAAGCCAAGCAAAATAAGGTTTGGAGGCGTTCCTATGGGTGTTAGAATCCCTCCAACGCTAGCACCGTAAGCAATGGCAAGCGCGAACCTCATCTTGAGCCTTATATCTTGTGTTATAAAAAGAGCTATTGAGATCAGAAGAAGCGTTGTCGTGGTATTTGAGAGAAGCGAGCTAAGCAGTCCCGATGTTATGGTTAGCGAAAATATTATCCCTTTTGGAGTAGATGGAAAGATAGCGAACATCTTCTCGGTCACCCACCTGTGAAGCTCTGTTTTCTCAACGGCAATTGCAAGCAAAAAACCGCCAAAAAAGAGAAATATGATAGGGTTTGCATAGTTCACCGTCGTATTGCTTGTTGAGAGAATCGAAAAAGAGGGAAAGAGCACGATAGGTAGAAGAGAGACGACTCCAAGAGGCAGACCCTCGTTTGTCCAAAGAGTGACCATAAGAGCGATAAGTCCCAGAAGCGAAGCCTGAGTAGTATTAAAGACACTCAGCGAGAGCGCAAAAAAAGATAAACCGATGACAATAGCTAGCGCTATTTTTTTTGTTGCACTTCTAGTTTGCAAGGAAATTACTCAGACTGACATGCGGGTCCAAGCCCTCCAACATATTATAGACCTCTCTTGCAATAGGAAGATAGAGATCTTTCTCTTTGGCTATCTTGTACAGCGCATAGGTAGTTCCGATACCCTCTGCGACCTCTCCGAGCTCCTCAACTATCTGCTCTTTGGATTTGCCCTCTGCGATCCCTAATCCAACGCGAAAGTTTCTGCTCATGGTCGAAGACGCTGTTAAAAAAAGGTCACCTGCTCCGCTAAGACCTACAAAGCTCTCCTCTGTCGCGCCATACTCTTTGCCAAATCTCTGCATCTCTACAAGACCTCTTGAGATAAGCGAAGCAGCCGCATTTTTGCCAAGATTAAGGCCTTCGCATATTCCCGCTGCTATTGCTATAACATTCTTGTACGCACCCGCAACCTCGGCACCAGCAACATCGGTAGAGGTGTATGTCTTTATAAATGAAGGAAAGAACGAAGCAAACTTCTGACTTAGCTCCTCATTTTTGGAGTTTACGACAAGCGCGGTAGGGAGCGACTTCATAACCTCAGCCGCAAACGAAGGGCCTGAGAGAAAGGCGATATTGTCCTCTGGAACGTACTCTTCGTATATCTCGTTTAAAAATCTCCCTGTACTTGCTTCTATGCCTTTTGCCGCTACCAATATCTTTTGGTTGTTGTATTTGAAGTTATCTCTGAGCCACGATGAGACCTGTTGTGCAGGAATTGCAATAACTATGTACTCAAGCTTCAATATCTCATCCAAAGAGACAAAATTTTTCATATCGCGCGGGGTTCTTGAGGTTATATAGACTTCACACTTCTCGCTCAACGCGAAAGCCAAAGCGCTTCCCCATTTTCCCGCTCCTATAACTCCTACTTTAGTCATATCTGCTCCCCATAATTCTCTCAAATTCTCCCAAATCGCTCTCATATCCGACAACCACAAAAACATCACCCTCTTTTATTTGATGATGCCTTGCCTTAGCAGAGTATATAAATTCGGTCTCCATATCTTCTCTTAGAACCGATAGGACAAATACATTGTACTGTGATCCCCAATCTATGTCGTATGGGTAGACACCTTCAAATTTTTGGACATTTTCCACCCTTATCTGAGCTATCTTCAAGTCGCTCTTTTCATACAAAATATTGTGAA
>OBLN01000360.1_pt1 | contig 16735 bp, 13 predicted proteins | sample 1519301 | NCBI WGS metagenome assembly OBLN01 (sample SAMEA2452533, study PRJEB22499) | sediment metagenome | reverse complement strand
TCCACGGCTGGGATGACCACAGGATCGTCATGTCCCTTGCAATAGCAGGCATGGTCACAGGAAACACAATAATTGACACTACCGAATCCGTATCGATCTCTTATCCGGATTTCTTTAAAGATATGAGCAAGCTCGGAGCAAAAATCGAAAAAATTCCGGAAGAATAAGTTGAATATAAAATCGGATTTCCAATATTTTCTTTTTTGAATAAATGGAATAGTACTTTTACCTGAGATATCCATATTTAATTACATGGAGATAAGGTGCAAGTGTGGAAATAAGTGCATAAAACCTATTTCGGAAGTGCTGAGAGATATTGAATTATTCTATGAATCATGCAAAGATTGCAGAACAGAAAAGATTAAGAAATTCTCTCCTCTGGCAGAACAGATCAACTTAGACGGAATAGACAATTATTTTGGAAGTTGTAAATGCTGTAAGAGGCAGCTAGACATTGTAATGTCTCATGTGCTAAAAGTAATGATAGATGAAGGGATAAAAGATAAAAAAGCTAATTTAAGAAACGCATGTGTTCCTCTCGTGACTCCTGGTTATTCAATTAATTCTATTCCTTTTTTGCCCGAGGATTCTTTGGTAGTATTATCCAGTGAAGTGAACAAAGCATGTGCTGAAAGAATTTTAAGGGAAGTAAGAGAAGTTAAAGGAGTTTTAAGGGGAGATCCAAGAAAAATTGTGGGTATAAAAGATTCGGATTGTAATCCTCACGTGTACGAACTTCTTGCCGGATGCGATTTAAGATGCGATGTTATACAGACTCCTTACGGTGCTCTCGGGATATACAAATATCAGCACGAAATTCATATAGAGTTTCCAGAGGCAAAATCGCCGAAGATAGAGATACTTGAAAAAGCTTTAAAAGATTATGATAAACCTTCTGTTCTTGATTGTACCTGTGGCCCTGGAACTTTGGGAATTGCGTGCCTTAAAGCCGGCTCACAGAAAGTTGTTTTTAATGATATATGGAGTCCTGCAGTAAAAACTACTTTAATTAATCTGGAAGCTAACGGATTTCCAGTTAAACTTTCAGGCGGCGAAAGAGAATTAGTAGCATCAGGAGACAAATTTGAAGTTTACAGTATGGATGTAAGACAATTAACTAATTGTTTGGATGAAAAATTTGATATTTGTATTATAGACGCTTTTCCTGGTGTGGATACAGCAGAATTTGTGGAAGCTGCAGGCAAATTAGGTAAAAATATTGTCGTGATTTGAATTAGAATTAAATGGACCTGGATGGAGAGGGACATTCCAAGACCTTTATCCGGCAAAATACCCATTGACTGAATCAGGATGCGCCAGCAAATTTAATTATATACCAGTAAGTAATAAATCACATATACACGTCAAAACAGAAAAAGCAATTAATTATTTTTCCCAGGGTTTTCTTTTTCTTGAAGCATTTTGTGCACTATTCGAACTCAGATGTAGAGGCTCATATGTTCCTGTTTTTACGATTTCCAGGACTGATTGCAATCTTATGAGAAATTGTTTTAAAAATGTTGAAATAGGCCCATTAAAAAACATTTTTAGACTTTATTGAATTCAATACTCAGGCTGCCTGCTTTATTTACAAGGGACTTTGCAAGGAAACCACTCTCCATTCTGCAGAGATTGAGTACTGCACAGGGTACAAGGCAATTTGAAGAGCAATCTGCTTCATGTGCCCTATCGATAACATAATTGTTTTTGATATCCAGGATTTCCATCATGGGAACTTCCATGTGAGACATTTTCTTTATCTTTGCACACGGGGTATCTATATCAACAATAATTTTGTTTCCCTTTTTGCTTCCACTGACCCTGTGAACAAAGCCACAGAGGTTGGAATTTACAGTAAATTCGGCCAACTTGTCACCTTCGATTTTAATCATTAAATTTTTTTGATTATTTGTATTTTCAGAATTTATTCGTCATTAGAATAATAACTTACTTACGCATAAGTAAGTAGCGGTTCGGACAAAATAACTAATATTTTTAGTGAAAGCAAAAGATAAAATAAAAAAATTGAATTCCCAATTTTGAGAAGATATTTGAGGCTCCTAGAGAATAGGTAAAAGTAGGGACAAAAGTTCAAAGTTAATATATAAAGGGGTGAGCGATTACAGGCGCCATCTTTATCTGTTACACTACAGATACTTACTTGCAAATAAGTAACTCATCTGAAAAAGCCGCTTTAAATCATAAAATAATGAGAAGTTCTGGTTTTAAGGGATATTTGAGATATCTTAAGAATGGACAAAAGTAGAATCTAGAGTTCAAAACCAACATATTATTAAGTAAATAATCAAAAACCTCAACTGTCATTCTTAAGAAAAGCTATTTTGTTAACTTAAAAAAGGTGTAATCATGCCCCACATAATGGAATTAGTCGGAAAAACAAGAGTAGTTGTGAAGGATGGGAAAGTCATTGAAGTAGGCGAGCCTGAAGTTGAATGGTGTCCTATTTTTGCCAAGCTGCGCAGAGTCGAGAGGATCACCCCTGAAATAGTTAAAAAAAATATGGAATTCAGGATCAGCGATTTCGGGATGTTTACCGATAAGCGCAAACTGGAGCTTGAAGACTTTGTAGGGTTTGGCGCTAGTGAAATTATGATGACTGGCCTGAGCAGGGGTTTACTTGACACTACAGTAACAGCCTGTGAAGGCGCAGGAACCATTATTGCCAGCAATCCTACCCTTGTCCAGGGAATAGGAGGCAGGATGTCCGGTCTCGTTGAAACCGAACCTATTGAGGGCATTATCAATGGAATTACAGAACGCGGCGGAATCGTGCTTGACCCTTCAACCGCAAAAATGGACCCTGTGGCAGGCGTAAAAAAGGCAGCTGAGCTTGGTAATAAAAAAATCGCAGTAACTGCAGCTTTCGCTGAAACCGCAAAAGAATTAAGGAAAGTCGAATCTGAACTCGGGCTTGACCTGATTGTAATAGGAGTGCACGTTACAGGTTTAAGTAAGGAAGATACTCAGGCTCTTCTTGAAAATGCAGACATCACAACCAGCTGCGCTTCGAAGTATATGAGAGAACTTGTAAAGCCTCTTGCCCAGGTAGGAACTGCTGTACCGCTTTTTGCCCTCACCCAGAAAGGAAAAGAGCTCGTTATCGAAAGGGCAAAAGATATTACAAGTCCGATTTTGATTAACACAATGTCTCTTCCCACATTGCCTGAAAACAAGCAGCCCAGAGAGCTGAAATAAAAACAGTTTTGTTTAAAGCAATCAATAAATCCGTCACTATTTGTGTCAACACATGTTTGAAGTTATTTAAAGAAATCGTAAATGCCTGAAACTCATGCAAGAATTACTTCGAAGAGAATTAACTTAAACAAGCGCGCAGTTCGGGAAGTAAAATTCTGGAAAGAAGAGATAACTGAATCCGGAAAAACAATTACTCTCGGGAGAGGTATAGGGCTTTCAATCTGCATGTCCCTGGGTACGGGAACTCTGGCTCTGCTTGGCCTGGCACGTGTCACAGAAAATGCACATGAAGCAATCCTCAGCTGGCTCCAAATAATTTTCGTTACTATCCCGAGAGCCCAGACTTGCTTCCGCTCTGGCCCGAGAAATTCTCTTCGACTTCAGGTCTTGCCGGCTATGCAGAGGAAGTGGTCAGGTTCCGGGTAAAGTGTTGGATCTTTTACCGTGTGGTCGGTTTTTTCTTTTCGGGTTCCTGCAATTGCATTGATTGCCAGCGGATATATGCAGCAGTTTTTCAGCCTCTCTGGATTGTGAGTAGCACTCTGTTCGATCCTTCTGTAACCCTGATGTTTTATCTCAAACCTCTGGAATAAGAGCTATTAGTCTAACCAGCTACCTTACCGTAAGCGTACTTTTCCTGCTTATATGCATGAGAAAGGAATTTTTTGAATAGGCTTATTTTATGGAAAGAATCGAGAAAAAAACCAGTATGGAAAAAAGAGAGAAAAAGCAGGCCCGAAGGCCTACTCTGTTTTAAAGTGTTTAATTTATCGAGTTTATTTTGCCGGGATGATGAGGGATCTCTCACCAGCAGGCACGAACTCTCTGATTGCACCGCGGCCGAACTCTCTCCTGGGTTCAGCGAAGTTGAAGGGCATGAGGTCGTCAGCGAAGCAGACCTTAACGAGCGGGTTGACGGTAAATGCGTCGCCGCGGCCTGCGTGGGCTGCCTGAGCGATACCTGCGTATCCACCCTGGTGACCGACGTTCATTGCGTAGTTGGGGTAGTTTGGACCACGGAGTTCGTCTGGGAGACCTTCGTCGCCCTGGTAGGACAGAACGTTTGTGGCACCGCACTGGTCCTGCAGGTCGTATCCGAAGAATCCGAGTCTGCCCCATGCTTCCTTGTGCAGGTACATGGAGAGGTACCAGCCTGAGAGACCGGCGTTGGCGTTTGCAGTTCCGAGTGCGACTGCGACACCGGCTGCAGCTGCGAGCACGGTTGCTCTCTGGGATCCACCGAAGTGGTCTTCAAGGGCAGTCGGGAACTTCTCGTAGGTCTCGATACCGTAGATTGTGGACTCGGTTGCGATGTCCTTTACGACGTCGAGGGTTGCCTTTACTTTGTTGTCCTTGCCGAGGTTTGCAGCACCGTTGTACTTGTCGTTGATGTAGTCAACGTCGTAGTACACGTTGTTGTCGAGGATGTCATCGGTGTATGCAGCTGTTGCATACTGAGTGAACCCGACACCACCGGACATGTAGGATCCGAGCCAGATCTGGTCGTACAGCATGCAGCCTGCACCGACAACTTCAAGAGCAACCTTTGCGGGGTCGTCAGTCACTGTGCGGCTTGTCTGGACGATATCCGAGATATGACCGAAGGAAAGTCCACCGGGCTCGTTTGGTCCACGTGCACGCCTTGCTGGGAGCATTTCACCCATGGAGACAAGGGCTGCGTGCTTTGCAGCGAAGGACAGGTCAGCTACTGCTGCTTCACCGGCGCACATTGCGTATGCGGAGATGAAGGACATACCGATCTGCATGGCTGCCCATCTGGAGGTCTGAGCACCGTCAGTTGTTCTGGAGACAATTGTTGGGATGTGGATTGCCTGCCAGGTTGTCTTGCCGATGGAGGCCTTAATCTGGGCTGCCTGTTCCTCGTTGAACATCTTGTTGATGTTGATGACAAACTGCTTGTCGACTTCGTCTGCAAGCTCGTCGTCACCGGTGAAGATCTTTACATAACAGTCGTCCACAAGAGCAGGGTGGGTTTCGACCATCATTTCCTGAACCACTGCTGCACCGGGCATTGCGTGGTTAAGGGTCTCAAGGTAGTGGTTGATGGTTTCAGGTGTAACTTCCTTACCCAGCCTCTTCTCGAGGGTCTCGTGAGCCATGTCAAGACCGACGATACAGGTTCTCCTGATGTCATCCCACATCTGCTGCATTGCAGCGTTGTTGACGTAGTGGAGGTCATCAGGTTCTGCAACGATGTCAGTTCCGGAAATGGTGTAAGGAGTGATTGCACGCTGACCGAGAGGAGCACCCACGTGCATCATTGGGTTGTAGAATGCAATACCTCTCTTCTCTGCGATTTCTTTCCCGGCCTTAATCATTTCCTGTTTTCTTGCGTCCTGCTCAGGGCCGAGTCTCAGGAACTTTTCGGTCTTGCCGGTGATGTCGCCACCACTCTGCTTGTTTGAGCCGTATTCCTGTGTGAACTTGACTTCCATTGATTTCTTGAATTTAGAGAAAATATCTGCTGCCATTATGAACACCTCATTTCGGCTGGAATCCGTATGTTGTTCTCTCGTCGAAGATTCTCTGTACCCATTCAACGACTTCTGCGTCGTCTCTGAAGGCTACATTGTCCACACGGTAAATGGTGGTCCTCTTTGCAGCTTCTTCACTGGACATTGGCTTTCCGAGGTTTACTTTCCTGTCGAGTGGAATTGCGACCTGGTCCTTGTCCTGAATGATGTTGCCGCCTTCGAGTCTTCTCCTGTCAAGCATGTCGAACATTACACCGTCTTCCTGGAGACGGACAGAGTGGCCGTGCACAGTTGCACCACGCATACCTGCGAGTGCATGGTCAGTCATTTCGGTTTCCATCTGAACCTTTGCGCACTGTTCCATGTCTCTTTCACGGGCTTCAACGATCTGACGACCGGAAAGGGTACCTGGGTCTACACCTCTGAAGTTGATTGCTGCGAAGTATGATCTGAAGTATGGGGTAGCCGGAGCGTTGTACATTGAGTCTGTAAACTGGACGTACCTGACTCTGTCACCAGCTGCTGCACCGGGTGTGGGAGCAACGTTTTCACGTGTCGAGCATGCGGGTTCTCCCATTTCCGCGAGTGGTGGGTGGGTGCTTGGGTAGTCGCTACCTGGGGCACGGTGTCCAAGGACTGCAGTTAAGTCTTCGTCTGAGATTTCCCTGAGTTTCTCAAGGTTTCCAGACATGTGCTTTCTTCTGTTAGCGCCAACTGATGTTGCGCCTGGATAATATTGTGCTTTGTAAGCCATCTCATGCAACTCCTTTATGATTTTCTAAATGGTCTAATGTAGTCTTAACGTATTTAACGATCAAATTTAGCTTATCCCTAGGACAGGAGTCACCTCGTGTAACTCCACTCACCATATCCATCACAATTCCCTTTGTAAGAATATTTTCATCCTTTGGCATCACTAATCTCGTCTTAATCCCTGCTTCTGCAAAATCCTCAAAATCTACCGGGATCTGGCTAACTATAATCGCCGGGATATTAGCCTGACTCAGGATTTCCCTGGTTTTTCGAATTACATGGTCCTTGATATTTCCGAGGTGAATAACAGCCAGCTTGTGCATTTCAATCTGTGCGATCTCTACCGGACTCAGCACAAATGACCCTGTCCTCATTCCTGACTCCGGGATTCCTGAGCCTGAGTAGAGTACAAGCACACTTACCTGAATGTTTTCTTTCCTCATACCGTATGTAATCTCGCATACCGGTTTTGTGATATGCCTCTGCCCGGGACTCATAGCAATAGCTACCACATCGGCACGACCCGCTTCCGAAAGGGTACCTCTCTGGGCAAGCCCTCCTCCTTTACCGAGTCCTCCACCGCAACGGCAGTCAACTACCTGTGTTTCCCGATCAATCATCATACCTATTCACTCATCTTTATCTTCATCTTCTTCTTTCTCTTGCTTTTCAATGAAGATGAGCTGATTTATCTTGGCTTTTGGATCTACCATACCAAGCAAGCGAGGGTCAGCTCTAGGACCAAGTTTGGCATAGTCAGTCACTGTAGGCTTTTTCTTAAGGAAATGTCCTTCCCTGAATTCAAAAGAGAACGGGAGCACTTTTTCACACATTGACCTGACTTCTTCTTTCACTTCGGCGTTTAAGACTTCAAGCCTGATCCTGCCCACACTGATCTTGAGTTCAATAACCTGATCTCCGATCTGTATAGGCTTTCTTAAAGGATGTTCCACTTTTTCCCCGGTACCGGGTCCGTAAGCTACCTTTTCGGGAAGTTTTGGACCCTGGATCATAACTCGGAGTATCCCGTCAACCTGAGAGAGCTCGATGAGAAGTTTCTGAGCTGTTTCAGGGGACAGGATTCTACTGGGAAAGATCTCGATTTGAATTGAATCTTCTTTATTTGAAGCAGAGTCTGACATCGTTAGACCTTTTGAATTATATGTTTAGAGCGCTCCTGCAACTGCCTTAATTGGCTCGCGGAATTCTGGTATTGCACCAAACACGTCGCCTATGAGACCGGATGTTGATTCGATTGTGAACATCTGGGTACCTGCGTCAAGGGCTACTGCTGCGCACACGCAGGGAATTGCAAAGCCTCTTGAGTGTCTGGTAACGACGTGGTTACCGTTGAAGACACCAGGTCCACCGCCACCATAAATGGAGTGGCTGAAGAATGAGAATCCTACTGCAGTACCCTGTACTTTACCATAGTCGCATCCTGGGAGACCAGTCTCCTTCTCAAGGATGTCGTTGAAATAGAGAAGAGTTGAGGAAACGTTCTGAGCTGCACGTCCTGCACCACAGTTTACGAGGGTGGCTGCAAGGGTACCAACTGCTGCAAAGGCATTCCACATTGGGACGTCATTTGCCTTGTAGAACTTGTATCCAGAGGGAGCGGTCTTGTCAACGGAAATAACGCCAGCTTCAATTGCCCTGCCAACGATTGACTCGATAACAGTTCCGATGGTACCGTTCTTACCGTTTTCCTTCACAACGTCATATAACACGTTGTTTGCGTTAAGGCCCTGGCATGCCAGACCGAGGAGCTGATGCCTCTCGAACATACCAACTGCGCCACCCATCTCAAAGATACCAGCCTGCTCATAGATAGAGGAGAGAGCTGATGCATTCATTGCATTCCTGTTTGCGATTGCTGCAATGTGGTTTGCCATGATGTTCCTGAGGGAGAAGCCGAGACCTTCGTTGTTCTGGGGGATGCTGAGAATGCTCTGTACCTGTCCGCCCATGAGGTCCATTGTCTGCGGGTAGCTTCCCCAGACAGCACCCTTTACGATTGGTGCATCATACATGTCGGTTCCGAACATGTCAATGATGGTCTGAGTAACTGCTGCTGCACCGACTGTTGTGGAGGCCATGAAGTCAGCACCAGCGATCATTCTGGATGCTGGGGACTGAATCAGGAGGCTCTTTCCACCCTTAACGATCTTTACATCGGCGTCGTCGCCTTCGTCGACCTGGACATACTTCTTAACACTCTCTGCAATTGCTTCAGCGTTGCCTACAATATCGTAGTTGAGTCCACGGCCAAGAATCTGACGGCCCTTACCGCCCATCTTGCCGTTGGCAAGTGCGCCCTGAATACCTGCGAGGTTGACTGCAACGGACCTCTTGGTGTCCATGATAATCTTTTTAATTGCTGCGTTTCTTGTTGGAGCAAGGGACATAATGTCGACATTGCTCTCGAGCAGTTTTCCTCTGTCGTCGTAGATGTCTACTGTGTCAGACACTTTAATTTCCTCCTTAATTTATTAAAATCATTTTGGGACTGGTCACCTACTCAAGTGCTTTCGCACTCATAAATCAAGTACCGCGTCGTTTTTAAGTGTCCACTTTCCCAATGAAATCTCATTCGTTTAGAAGGTACTTAAATCTTTTGTGTTCTCCGCTAGATGAATTCATGTATTTTTTTAAAATTCATTTTATTAAGATGAAATGTATTTTTCTAGAATTATATAAAAAACCGACATCGATAGAAAAATGAATTTTTAAGTCACCTTAAAAATAAGGAAAATTTGCTGAAAAGCTTATTTAAATAATTTTCCAAGAAATGCTTGATATTTAGTAATTTTTTTTAAAATGTTTTAATTTAATCAGAGAATCATACCAAAAAGATTTAGTAATATCCTCATAATACGAAAGTTTGATATGGAAGTAGTTGTTGACGTAGGCGGAAATCCCGGGGTAGACTGCAGAGGCTTCTGTAAATACTGCTATTTTAAGAAAGTCAAAAACGTTCAGCCCCTGGGCTGCAAGTATTGCCTCCCTTTTAAAAAAGGGTGTGATTACTGTACTCGCAGTGTAAAAGAATCGTATTCAGGTTTCAAGTCCATCCAGATGGTACTTGAAGAGACTGCAAACAAACTCTATTTTGCAACAGGAGAAGTAAAAAAATTCACGGTCAGCGGAGGAGGAGATTTAAGCTGCTACCCGGAATTAAAGAGCCTGATAAATTTTCTATCTCAGTTCAATACCCCCATACACCTGGGATATACCAGTGGAAAAGGCTTCAGTAAACCCGATGATGCATTATTTTACATAAATCACGGGGTTACGGAAGTAAGTTTCACGGTCTTTGCAACGGACCCGGTTTTAAGAGCCGAATATATGAAAGACCCTGAGCCTGAGGCTTCAATTCAGGTCCTTCGGGACTTTTGTGAACGCTGTGAAGTCTATGGGGCAATAGTCCTCCTTCCGGGAGTAAATGATGGGGATGTCCTTGAAAAGACTCTCAGCGACCTGGAAGCTATGGGTGCGAAGGGAGCGATTCTAATGAGGTTTGCAAACTTTCAGGAAAATGGCCTGATCCTTGAGAACTCGCCGGTTATTCCAGGAATAATTCCACACACCGTATCCGAATTTGTTGAAATCGTACGCAGTTCCGCAGCAAAGCACCCTTCTATGAGAATTACAGGGACACCTCTTGAAGACCCCCTTATTGGCTCGCCTTTTGCAATCCGTAGAGTTCCCGAAGCCCTTTCAAAACTTCCCAGAGTGACCAAAAAAGCAACCGTTATTACCGGACAGGTGGCAGCCCCCAGGCTTACCGAGATTTTTGAAGCTCTTGGAGGGTATGTAAACGTGGTTCCATTGAAAAAGGATGTAGGCTGCCTTATTACAATTGATGATTTCAGGAACCTTGACCTTTCTGCGGTAACAGATACCGTTTTCATTCCTGGAAGAGCTTTTGTCCATGATATGGAAGTCAGAGATGCCCTCAAGAGAGACGGTGTAGACAGGATTGTGCGCAGAGGTCCCGAATGCCTTTCTGTGGACGGGGAAATGTCAATAGGCATGACAAGAGAAGAGGTTCTGGAGCTGGAAATAGAAAATTTCACCGAGCTTATCAATCAGATTAACTCCCTGGGGATGCCCCTGGAATAAAGCCTGAGCCAGGTCAGAAAGCACTGAAGTCGAATTTAGAAAAGACCGAACATTAACAAAAAAGAGATACCGAATAGAGTATAGATATTAAAACAGATACTATATAAATCCACTATAAATTATATAATTCTAAGAAAAATCAATAGAAAAATATCCAATTAGATAGGAGAGAATTATTTAGTAGAAAAAAGCCGGAAAATGAAAAGACCTCTTTTCCGGAAGAAAAAAAATCCTGCAGGGGAGTTTGAAGGCATTATTGATAAACATTTCTATTTGTTCCGGTTTTTAGACTGCCCTATCTCCTTCCTTACGGGAGTAACAAGTTTTTTCAGATTTTTAACGCCCTCCGTGTTTCACCTCAGCGCGCAGACCCGGACATAAAATCCGAAAGTCCCAGCTGTTTAACCTTGTGGTTTTCAAACAAAGAGGAAATATCATAATCCAGAAGTTCGATTCTCTGCCTGGTATAACTGGAAACTCCATACCTTTCCCCTATTTCTTTTGAAATTTCAAGGTATTTACGGACAGCCCCTTCATGCACAGTCAGTATTACATTACCTCCGCACTTGGGACAGGCTCCGGTAAGAGGTGGACGTCTGAACTTTTCCCCACATTTTATACAGCGCATCCGCTGCCTGGAAAAGGAGCGCAGATTTCCTATCAAATCCGGAAGAAAATGGGATTTGAGCACTCTTTCAGCCACATCAGGAGCATCTACTGCCCTTATCCTACCAGCCAGGGAAAGTTGAGCTTCCATTTTCTCAATCATACTACCCAGAGTCTTATATGAAGAATTAAGCGGACCTGCTGCAATATCTGAGGTATCGTGCGTAAACATAAAATGCTCGTATTGTTCAGGTGTTCCGAGCCGGCTGCTAACAAGGTCCATGATACTTTCGAGTTCAGTAGGATTTTTGATTTCCTGCGTAGCCCTGTAAAACTCAAGAGGATAGCGCGAAGGAACATCAATGTTATGGGCCTCCTTGTCCACCTCCTTGGGGTCGATCCTGGTAGTTAATACCAGGGGAGCATCCATTTTCCCGCCACGTTTTTCGGGAAGATAAGACCTCGAAAAATTAAGGATCCCATCCATAAGAAGCATTATGCAGTCCTCATCCCCATCGCAGTTCCTGCGCTTTGATGCATGGAAAAAAGGGTGAGCATAGCCTACGGAAGCTTTGGTAAATCCCACAAGGCGTCCGAGCACTCCTGCAGAGGTATGCGGCGCAAGTCCTATCAGCAGTACCCCCACAAGGTCCTGGATCGTTTCCGCATTATAATAGGGCTCGACCTTGTAATACTTCACAAGAAGTTCATCCACGTATTTTGCCGTACGCAGCATATACTGACCCCCATCGTAAGAAATTACAAGGTCCTGGACTTTCAGACAAACAACCTGGTCATCCTTCTTAAGAGGGTTTCCATAGATATCCTCCCTGTAGCCGAGTTCCCTGAGTTTGGCTGCAGTAATCCCAAGCTCATCAGCCCTGATATGGGTAAGAGGAATATCGGACATATCATAACGGACAGTGCCATCCTTAAAAATGTAGACATCATGTTTTGCGCGCAGAATTCCTTTTTCCAGCGGTTCGGGAGTCATCTGGCCGTTCATAAGCCGTTTTACTCCCTTGATTATATCCATCCTTTCCCTTTCACCTACATTCTCAAAAGCCTGCTTGTAAATGGAACGGAAGTCCAGTTTTACGTTTGCAACGGAGGTTGATTTTCTTCCGCACTTGGGGCAGACCCCGGCACCCCTCACATCTATCTTGCAGCGGGGACAGGAAAGTTTGGGCTTTGTAAATTCCCCGCATTCGCAGCGCCAGAAATAAGTCTCTTTTCCACATGCAGGACATTCTCTCAGCCCCAGTTCCACCTCGATTTCTCCGATCTTCGCATTCATACAGGAAGTATAATCTGAGGCAGAGACCAGATTACGGGTCATTCCTCCTGCATTGTTTATGGGGAAGAGAACCTGAGCTGCAGGGGACATCTTGCGCAAGTCGGATTTTTCAGGTCTTCCCATCCTTGCCCCTATCCTGGAAGGAGCTCTGGGGTAAACTTTGAACCCGCTCAAAATACCGGCAGCCTCTACCATATTATCAGTATCGGGAATTCCGGCTCTCTCTTTAAGGAAATTGTCAAGCCCGAGACACAAAATAAAAGGAAGCGCTCCTTCAATAAGGACCTCATCTTCTTTTACCCTGTGCAGTACAAGAAGCTTTTCAAGCACCGGTTTTATGTCCTCTTCAACGGCAGCTTCCAGGGGCAGTTTGAGGATTCCTTCCCCTTCCGGCTCATTATTCAGAAAAGTCCCTTTTTCAGCCACGAATTTTCTAAGGACTTCAAACTCATTCCTGTTTATATCGTGCCAGAGATAGGTGAACTTAGGGTGCAATGGCACATTATACTCCCTTACAAGCCGGAGAGCGAGAGCAGCAGATGGGTTTTTCAACTCTTCCTCGGGAATCTTTTCAGGACAGGCTGCTGCATAATCGTAATGCCACCATTCAAAAACATAAGGTGAAGGCATGAGAGGATGGTTATTTTCCAGGAAGTCCCCATAATTGATCAGAATCTCTCCGATATCGACGATTACTTCGACCTGTGGACGAACCTCGTATGCTTCCTTTATATTATCTACGCGGATAAGGTCTCCCGAAAAAAGTCTTACAGTAGGGCCCTCTATTGAGTCCACTGCAGACATTGCCGCAGCTTTTCCGGGCCTTTCAACCTTAAGCTGTGTCCCGTTAGTAATAAAATCATCAAGCAGGACCATGCTTGCAGGATTGATCCCTGCCGAAGCAAAAGAAGTGTTTCTCGACCTTCCATATCGCAGCCTGAAACCTCCAGGCCTTGAGGGATGAGAGAATACAGGTCTTCCGGCAATCAGGTCGCGGATATACTTATCCTTTGGCTTGATCTTGTTTTTCTGCTCATCTTCAGCGCTCCCTCCACTTTTAGCCCCTCCGATAAGCGTCTCAAGCCATTCCCAGCCGTCCATCTTCAGTTTATTCACATGTTTTTTGACTTTCGGAGCCTTAAGGGCGAGACCTTCGGCAAGTACGAGGCACATCCCTCCCCTGACGCGGTTTGTCCCTATCCTTTCAAGGTCCCTGTGCCCTTCAACCTCAGCTTCCTCAGTAGGGTCCCCGTCAATACAGACAGGACAGTTCCTGACTATCAGACGAATCTCATCTTCGGAAGGCGTATACTGCAAACTTGCAACCCTTTTGTAGAGCAGGATCTCTTCCACATATCGCTCCACCTCCTCTTCTCTTGGCTTGTAGCGGTCAATTCCTATCCCACGCCTAACATAATCACCGACAAGCACGGAGAGTGCCTGCGCAGTTCCCCCCGCACTCCGAATAGGTCCGGAATAAAAGATTCGGATATACTGGGAACCATCATCGTTTTTTCCGAGGTCTACTTTATCAATCCCTTCAATAGGGGCTGCAACCACTCCCTCCGTCAGAGTTGCCATAGAAACACGAATAGCAGCCTCCACCGCATCTTTTTTTGTAGGGAAGCTGCCTACTATCCCTTCCGCAACCTGGCGCCCGATTTCGAGAGCTGCTTCTTCCCTGGACATCTTTGTCTCAAGTTCCCTGATCTTTGCAGCAACTCCCTGTACTCCGATGAGGTTTTCGACCCTATCCGCAAGGTCTTTTGCAAGGGGGATTTCTACGGTGGGTTTGGGATCTCCACCACGGGCTCGGGCCCTGTTCGCGATCTCAATTGCTTCTTTTAACCTTGCCTCAAGCCCGTCGAAGTATTCATGCATTTCTTTACTTGCAATAGTTTCGCCCATCTCAAAAAGCCCCTTTAAAAAAATAAAGAAAAAAGTTTACCTCTGCTTACGCAGAGACCCGGCAGCAAAAAGCCCTTGCATTGAAGTTACAAAGAAAACAAAAACCCCTGCCCAGAGAAGGTAATACCCAATATCGATACCAAGGAGGGTTATATTAAGAGTTGTAAAAAGCAGACCTGCAGCCAGGATTGCAAGGCTTATGCCCGTTGTCTTTTTGTTCTGTTGCCGGACTTTTTTATAAGCCCGCATTTTTTCCATCCTTTCTCTTTTTTCCGCTTTCAAGAAAATCTCTCCAGATGCCTGAACGAATAAATAACTGTAAAATACCATCAAAGTTTAAACATCGAATTCGAATATTAAATCTGAACATCAAATCTGAGATCAGACCTGAGTATAAAATATAATTATCAAACAAATATAATTATCAAACTTTCATTCAGATCTGACTGTCAAACCCTCACTTATACTCTTTCAATTTGATCGGTATTCTCGAATTAAATAATGTGATGTACTGAAGCAGCTTCTCTTAACCGGTTAAGGAGAGCAGCTCCAAGACCTGAAAGAGAAAAAGAGCCATCGGCCAGGATAATATCCAGCTCTTTTGAGTCCAGAGCTCTGAGCCCTTCAAACAACCTCTTTGCGGCTTCTTCAGGCTCTTTGCGGGACCCCAGTAAAAAGCATTCATCGGCACTCAACCCTTCAGCAGTAAAAAAGCCTGCGGTCTCATTACTTAGTAAAAGTCCGACTTTCTGTCCTTTGCTCAGGTAATCATCGAGCAAAATACCAATCTTTTCAGGAATTTTTTCTTTATCCCCTTCCACAAGCACGACTTTCGCATCAGGAGTATAATGGCTGTATTTCTGACCTGCCTGCTTTTCAGGCATGGCTTCTCCAGCCGCAGTCTCAGCCCCGGCATATGTTGCCCTCACTTTACCTATAACTTTTTCAAGCTCGTCAACCCCCACGGCTCCAAGCCGCAGGACAACAGGAGGCTCTACCGTCATATCAATTACAGTTGACTCAAGCCCTATGGCTGTTCCCCCACCGTCAATAACCGCATCAACCCTGCCCGTAAGGTCAGCAAGGACATGGATTGCCAGACTGGGGCTGGGCTTCCCGGAGAGGTTAGCGCTCGGCGCAGCCAGAGGGGTGCCCGACCTCTTTACGAGCTCAAGGGGAATCCTGTGATCAGGCATGCGGAGACCTATAGAAAGCAGGTCTCCCGAAGTAATTTTCGGGACAGCATCGTTTTTCTCAAGTACGATCGTAAGGGGACCAGGCCAGAAAGCGTCCATAAGCCTGACAGCTTTTTCAGGAATATTTTTTGCAACCTTTTTAAGGTCCTCTCTGGAATGGACAAGGAGACTAAGAGGATTACCAGGTGGGCGTTCCTTTGCTTTAAAAATCTTCAGGACGGCATCAGGATTCAGTCCGTCTGCCCCAAGCCCGTAAACTGTCTCTGTGGGAAAGGCAACTGTTCCGCCCTTTCGTATGATTTCTGCAGCCTCATCAAGAACAGCGTCAAAATTCTCTTCAGAGACCCGAAAAAGTCGGGTCTCTTTTTTGTTTCCGTTTTCTGTCTGCACCGAAGGTAAACTCCTTACCGATTATTATCCTACTGATTATTATCCTATTATCAGTTTCTGGCCTTAAGCTGTAGCAAATAGTTCTTATGCGGCTTGGTCCGGTTATTCAGTCCAGCACTTTTCAGCCTGGTTCTCACTTAGAAGTTTGGTCTTACTTAGCAGTTTGGTCTTACTTAGAAGTTTGGTCTTACTTAGAAGTTTGGTCTTGCTTGGCAGCTTATTTATTCAGCCACTTTCCGAGAGCGACTTCAAGTTCTTTGTGGTCTTTCGCATAGTCCTGCAGGCTGGCTCCTTTAAGGGTTGCATCAAGTGCCTGCCTGCAGGCAGCAGCTCCGGCTGCCGTGCCCATCGGATGAGCATGAATTCCACCGCCAAACTGCATAATAACATCTTTTCCGAATATGGAATAAAGGTCAGGTATCATTGTTGGGGCAAGGCCTCCGGATGCTACCGGAAACATCTGTTTTACTCCTCCCCAGTCCTGGGCAAGGATATGCTGGCTTTCATCTGCGGGCACTTTATCGAGCACGCACTGGTCCCTGAGATTCAGGACTTCATGCTTTTCCCCATGCATCTTCCCGACAACCGTTCCTATGTGGAGCTGGTCGAGCCCTACCAGTCTGCATAGCTTGGCAACAACAAGCATGCTTATCCCATGGCGCGGGTTCCTTGTATAGGCAGAATGCATGCAGCGGTGGGCATGAAGAACCAGCCCTGCATCTTCAGCCTCTTCGCGCAGTGTCTGAATA
>OBLN01000359.1_pt1 | contig 16746 bp, 12 predicted proteins | sample 1519301 | NCBI WGS metagenome assembly OBLN01 (sample SAMEA2452533, study PRJEB22499) | sediment metagenome | reverse complement strand
TTTTCCATTCTTTTTGTGATTGGAACTCTTACATTTAGGACAGTTCATACTGAGATATAAGCACTCAATCTATATAACTATTTTTAGTTAACAAAGCCCAAAATAAAAAGAAGATGACAGACCTTACTGGTCCATCAGATCGATCTCAAATCCAACAATAGGCTGTCCAAGTCCGAAGTTGACTATCACCTGAGGGAACAGTTCCCCCATGACACCTATCTTCTTGCCGTTAACAATTATATCAGCCCTTCTGCCTTCCATGAAAGCAGGGTCTTCTGATTCAACAATCTCATATTCCACCAGGCGTTCACGCATCAGGGCATCCACCAGTTCCCTTACTTCTGTGAAATTGGCCTGTGCATGAATGGATACAGCCCCGAGATGCAGGCCGTTCTGGCCATCAATTACAACATCTCCAGCCTCGAATATACGTTGTGGCAGTTCCCTGTGCTGATTCATGGAGAGGATCTCCACAAGGTTTGGCAATATGGTCGTCCTGACCATGGTCTGATCCTCACTTATTGGGTGCAGGACGTATGTCACATCATCTGTCCTGTCCCTGCACATCCAGTCAAAGTGCACCTTCTCACTTGTGAGGGTGAAGGGCATGACCTGCGAATAACCAAGTCCGGTCATTATTTCGCGCATATCGGAACTTGTGTCGGATATCCTGTGGGATTTGCCCACGGTGGCGTTCATAGGGAACACGGCAGGTATCTTATCAAAACCGTATCCTACTGCTATATCCTCAATGATGTCAGAATTATCCAGGATATCAGCACGATAGCGAGGAACCATGACCTCAATACGGTCATTATCAAGCTCCTTTGCGCCAAATCCCATCCTGTTAAGCTGTTTTATTATCTCGGCAACCGGAAGTTCCATACCAATGAGCCCATCGATCTCAGACCTGTTCAGTACCTTTATCATCGGACTGAGGTCAAGTGGAATGGATTCTGTGCCATCGGCATTTACCACTTTCACATACTCGATCTGACCGCCACGCTCTGCAAGTGCTGTTGTAACAATATTGAGCGCGGTATAGACCTCGTTGCTCAAACCGGTAACATCCACCAGAAGGTCAGTGGTCTCCTCAGTGACCATTGTAAGAGTGCCGTTAATGATCGGAGGGAATGAAAGAACATTATCATTAACATCAAGGATCAGAGGATACCTGTCAAAACCGTCAAGTATATGTGCGAAACGTGTACCTTTTGGATGCTTCTCAAGTATCTCCTTCATTGTCATTGGTTCTGTGAAGTCAAGAGGAACAAAACTGTACTCAGGGTCTGCCGCAATATAGCGGAAAGGCGCCTGAACCTTTGAAAGGTCATGAACACCTATGGACACCTTTTTACGGTCACGCCCAAGTCCCCAGTGAAGGGACTCCTGAAGGTCCATAAGGGTCTTTATGGCACTGGAACTAAAGGAAACACCCCTGACAATGGCACAGCCAAATATCGGGCGGACAGAATCAATATCCCTGTCCTTTGTAATTTCAACAGTATATGGCTTTACCTCGTATTCACAAAAACCGGTTTCAATATCCAGAAAACCACGCAGTGCACGTGCCACGCCTTCTACACTATAAAGGTCCGGACGGTCGGGGAAGAACTCGATATCTATAGAATCATCTTCTATGCGCTCGATATCTGCGCCTATCATAGGCACGCGCTTAATTATAGTATCCTTGTCTGTTCCTGTCAATTCTTCAAGGTCATTATATGGTAAGGTTATAATCGGCATCGGGTTTTCCTCTTTCCTTCCCTGTTTACTTCTATCTATAATCTAGCAGAACATATCCAGCTTTACATTTAATGTTTTTGTTTATATTGAAGATTAGAGAGGTATCGCCACCGAATTCTGAATTATCCCTCAGGATATGATATTGAACATAGCAACATATCTTCCCGCAAAGATAAGCAGTGCCCACATAATAGGCTCGCATGCTGCAAAGACGTATGAAGAATAATTCTTCCTTGATTCCACTACCTTATCAATATAAGTGACAGCGTAATAGAACATTGGCATAATTGCCAGCGTAAAGAACGGAAGCAAGCCCTGAATAACACATACAATGACAAAGAATATCGACACGAAATTGATCATACGCAAAATGAAAGGGTATTTTTTTTCCCCAAACAAAGCAGGAATTGTCAAAAGGCCAGCTTCAATATCTCCTTCCACATCCCTTACATCAAAAAGTATCTGGATATTCATCATCCTGATGAAGATAAAAAGTGCAAGCATAAGCGCACCATACGTTATGGGGAGCGAATAATACACAAACAGGAACAGTGCCATAAAAGACCATACAAGTGAAACAAAAACATTCTTGAACGCAGGTATTTTTTTTGTAAGTTTCTTGAAATGACTCCCGTAAAGAAGACCAAGTGCCAGAATGCCCAGACCGATCAGAATTGTAATGGTATTTGCGAATGTGAGAAGCACCATGAACATGAGTACAGATACCGCGACAACTATGCATTTACTTTTATTTTTGCATTGAAGATAACGGGCTCGTTCCTCATTTGTCAACTTATCTGAAGATGCGCCTGCTGAATAATCATACAGGTATATCGCATAGAACAACAGATAGGACACAAACAGAATGTCCAGACTTACGGGGACCATAAATACAGTAGCGCAGGCCATTATTACAGATACAGAACCCGTTGCGAACAAATGACCGCCAAAGACAATTTCTTTCCATAGCAGACCCGCAAGCTTTACAATATCGCTATTGCATTCTGACCCAAAACCAATTGAATGTACATTAAAACTCATGTAAACCAATAGATTTGTACATGCATGTTAAAATAGCGAATATATTTATACATTTATATTGTTTTTTATGTACATGAAGTATATAGAGATGAACATATAAAATTCATAGCAATATTAACGATAAAAGCGGATAACACTGTTCGGATTTAATTCCCAGGCAAAAAGGTACATCCGGACAATACCTTTAATAACCATTATAAATATAATATGCACATAATAATTATGTGTGTTTGACTCTCAGAATTTCATAATAATCAAATTTATGCATCAAATGGTGAAACGATGGCTGATGCCCAATTAAATGCTCCTGAAAATAACTATTCTAACAGTGGCAGTAAAAATGAAAATCAAAAGGAACTATCAGATGAAGAAGTGCTGCAAACGGAAGATTCATCGATAGAGGAAAACGGGGAAAAGGATGATGGTATGCAGGATAATGAAGTACTTGAAAATGAAGCATCTGATGACGAAATAGATAATCTGGATATTCTAAAAGAAATATCAAAAATAAAGGAATCCGAAGATAGATTCGAAAAGGATTTTGCACACATCCTTGACAAAAAAGAAAATGACCCGGATTCTGAAGATGATCCTGATCAGGATGCATCAAATAATGGTGGTTTAGAAAAAGAGGATGAAGAAGTTGAGGAAGAGGAAATAGGAATATTGCTTCCAAGATCACCTAACTTCGGACCTCCAAAAAGTATAAAGCATGATCTGAAAAAGGACATTCTAATGTCCTTAGCAGATGAGGATGAGGAAATACCAGAGCCGCTCACAAAAGAAGACGGAATAAAGAGTCACACTCTCCCGGAAGATGAATCAAAAACAGACATCACACCAGAAGAAGAAAATTCTGGAATGACTGAAGAAAAGGAAGATGAACAAGGCAAGGAAAAAGAGAAACTGAGCTTTGTTGACAAAATAAGAACCCTTTTCAAAAGGACGGAGATAGAGATAGAGCCATATGATACTGAAATACATGGCCCTATTGCAGAATTTAAAGATGTTGAAGGTTATCAGGAAATTGAACGTTACTGGGTAAATGAGCCATATGCTTTCATTGTAATATTGTACAATGAAGACAAGAATAACCATCTCTACTACATTGTTGAACCGGAACTTACTGAATTTGAGCATACGTTCCTTCATGAAATAAAAGACAGGCTTCGAGATGTACTGCTTGTAGAAGACATAGATGATAGCGATGAAGACAAGGAAGCCGTCCTTGAAGCAAAGATCAGGTCCATCATACAGGATTATACCATAGAGATCACACCCCCTATGCTTGAAAAGATCTCATACTACATCAAGAGGGATTTCGTCAGGTTCGGAAAGATAGACGCCCTGATGAAAGATGATTCTATAGAGGATGTATCAGGCAACGGTCACGACACACCTATTTTCCTTTATCACAGAGCACACCAGAACATTGCAACAAATGTTGTTTATGAAGAGGACGAGCTCAATTCTTTCATCATACAGATGGCGCAGAGAAGTGGAAAGCACATATCTGTTGCAGAACCAATGATCGACGCCACAATGCCCGACGGCTCAAGGATACAGATGACACTTGGTACAAGCGTAACTGCACACGGCAGTACCTTTACCATACGTAAGTTCAGTGACACACCTATCACACCTGTGGACCTTGTCAAATGGGGTACTTTCTCATCAGAATCAATGGCATACCTGTGGCTTTGTATCGAGAACAACAAGAGTCTGATCTATGCCGGAGGTACTGCGTCCGGTAAAACTTCTTCCCTTAACGCTGTATCACTATTCATCCCTGAAAAAGCCAAGGTCATTACTCTTGAGGATACAAGGGAACTCAAACTGCCTCATCAAAACTGGATACCAAGTATTACAAGGGATTCGTTCACAGCAGATGAACGAGGTGCAGTTGATATGTATGACCTGCTGAAAGCTGCACTGAGACAGAGACCGGAATTCCTGCTTGTGGGTGAAGTAAGAGGTAAGGAAGCTCTCACGCTTTTCCAGGCAATGTCCACCGGACACACGACATTCTCCACAATGCATGCTGACTCTGTGGCCTCTGCAATCCACAGACTGGAAAACCCACCCATCAGTGTCCCGCGTACAATGATACAGGCACTTGATATCATGAGTATACAGTCCCAGACATATACCAAGGGTAAACGTGTAAGGAGAAACATCAAACTGGTAGAGATCATTGATATCGATCCGAATACAAGGAACATCAGGACAAATGATATCTTTGTCTGGGATTCCGAATCCGACATTTTCATCCGCACAGGTGAGTCAAAAGCCCTTTTCGACATAAAGATGAGACGTGGCTGGGGACAGGGAAGGATAGACCAGGAATTATATTATCGCCAGAAGATCCTTGAACACATGGTCAACAATGATATTACCGATTTCCAGGAAATATCGGATATCATAAACGCTTACCAGTCAACACCGGAAAAGGTCCTGAGAAAATTGAAGCTAGCGTAATTACTGGTGGGATACTGTGACGGAAATCAAAGAAACTTCTGATGAGCTGATCGAAAATGATCAGACAGATACTATTTCAGCAGAGTCGCCAGACCTTCAGGAGCCGGAAAAGAAAAGGACTGTTGCAAACCAGAAATCAAATTCAAAGAGACCTAAAAAGAAATTCGATATTGACCATTATACTAAAAAAACAACTGTTTATATCAATATAATGAAAAGGATTCCTTTTGTACTGATAGGTGACAGGATAAAAGCCAAAAAAGAAAATTACCAGAACCTTCAGAAGCAGTTGAATCAGGCACGCATACCCATCTCACATGAGATGTATATTTCAAATGCCATATTCTATTCCATAATTGCCGGAATAGTGGGCGCTCTTGTCGGGCTTTTCCTGACATACACTGTTATCGTACTGGTCGGTTTACCGGACCAGCTGACAAATATCACATTCAGCCCCCGGATGGCTGCACTCCTTGAGTATAAGGAGATATTCCTGTCATTCTTCATAACCATAGTATTCATGCTGGGAATGGGCGGAGTTGTCTATGCCCTGTTCATGATATTCCCTGGCTTCCAGGCAAGTGAAAGAAAATCAAAGATAGACATGCAGCTTCCTTATGCTGTTACCTTTATGTACGCATTGAGTAAGGGCGGAATGAATATCATTGATATCTTCAGGGCCATTGCAAGTGCAGAAGACACGTATGGAGAAGTCTCAAAGGAAGTCGACTCCATCGTCAGGGATATGGATTATTTCGGTCATGATCTGAGAACAGCACTTTCCAGCGCTTCAGAGATCACACCATCTGACAGATTCCAGGACCTTATATACAATCTCCTGACAGTCATTGACAGTGGTGGAAATATTCCCAATTATTTCCGTGATAAGTCAGAACAATACCTGATAAAAGCAGAGGTTGACCAGAAAGGTTTCCTTGAAACACTGGGACTTCTGGCCGAATCATATGTTACTGCATTCGTAGCTGGACCCCTTTTCATAATCATCATGGGTGTTATGATGGCTGTTATGGGTTCAGGAACGACGACCATGGTATCTGCTATCATCTACGCAGTCCTGCCTGTGGGTTCATTGATGTTTGTAGTGATGATCAGCATCATCACACCCACCGAAATGGGAGAACCTAAACTGCTTCCAACCAATGAGACACTTGATCATGGAATACCGGATGTTCCTAAAAATCTGGAGCAGACATATGATGAGAACGATGATCTCATTGATGAAAGTGAAGAAAAGGTCCGTGAAAGAAATTGCTTTGAGGGATTCATTAAATCAAAAAAATCACTTGCACTTAGGAATATACTGAACAATCCTCTTGCACCGATGTATCAAAATCCGCTGGCAACGCTTGCAGTGACAATACCTCTGGCATTGCTTGTCATTTTCATCCCACTGTTCATGAATATGAACGTTGCTCGCAACCCCCTGCTGCTCATTGATTTCATTGACGATAAATTAGTCCTGGCCTTATTCATAGTCATAGTACCACTTTCAATATTCCATGAACTGAAGGCCAGAAGGAAAAGGAAACTTGAGAGCAGTTTCCCGGATTTCCTCAAGAAACTTGCCAGCACCAATGAAACGGGTATGACCCTCAGGGATGCCATCAGACTCATGGCAAAGTCAGATACAGACTCATTAAGCAAAGAGATCAAGAAAATATGGCATGATATCTTCTGGGGACTTGAGATAAACGACGGGCTGATCAGGTTTGCGAACCGTTTGAGAACACAGGTGGTCACAAGATCCCTTTCACTCATAACAAAAGCTAACGAGTCCAGTGGAGATATCGGAGAAGTACTCATGGTAGCTGCCAGAGATGCATCTTCGGAACAGGGAATGAAAAGAGAGCGTGGTATGAGCATGATGATCTATATTGTCATCATTTACATATCGTTCATGGTCTTTGTTGGTGTCATATACGTTATTTCTACAACATTCCTTACAGAAATGGCAGAAGCAGGACAACAGATGGCATCATCCGGTTCAACGGCTGGGGGATTCCTTGGAAACTTTGACCTTGAATACTACACCCGTCTTTTCAAGCATGCATCCATACTACAGGGACTCAGTTCCGGACTTATGGCAGGTGCAATGGGTGAAGGTAGTGTACTGTCAGGACTTAAGCATTCTACAATTATGATAGCCATAGGGTATACGATATTCACATTATTTATCTGAACCCTTTGGCAAATCCTTTTTTTATGATTACCGGCATTGATATCGATAGCGGAGTTCAGGAAGATATCATGAAGATAGCTGGAATAGATGAAGCCGGGAAAGGACCGGTCATTGGACCTATGTGTGTCGGAGGAGTGCTGCTGGACGAGGCAAAAACAAACACATTGAAGAACCTTGGTGTTGCAGACTCAAAAAAGATAAGTCCTAAAAAAAGACCCCAGCTTGCCGGACAGATAGAGAAATACTCAGAAAATATATTTGTCCTTGAGATATCAGCCAGTCAGATCGATGAACTTCGAAAACTCATGAGTATGAACGATATTATGGTCGTTGCATTTTCAAAAGTACTTGGACATCTCCATCCTGAAAAAGCCTACGTGGACGCAGCCGACGTGAATGAGGATAGGTTCGGGAAAAGACTTCTTGAAGAGTACAGAAAGAGCTATCCTGAAAAAGCCAGAAAATTATCCATCATCTCTAAGCACCGGGCTGATGCCACTTACCCGGTTGTTTCTGCAGCTTCAATTGTAGCCAAAGTGCGAAGGGACGCATTGATAGAAGAACTCAAAGACGATTTTGGCGTGGATTTTGGCAGTGGTTATCCTTCAGACCCTAAAACAAAACAGTTTCTTGCAGACTGGTATAAGGAGCATGGAGAACTACCGGATTTTGTAAGGCATTCCTGGAAAACTGCAGAGAATGTTATGAAACCAGAGAATGAATAAGAACAAGAAGCAAAATAAGAAGAAAAAAAGGAAAAGAATCATTTGCTGGAGATGAACTCCACCATTGATTCAAATATTCTGATTCCGTCCTTTGAACCCAGAATCTCCTCGGATGCTCTCTCAGGATGTGGCATCATACCAAGTACATTCTTTTTTGCACTTACGATACCGGCAATGTTTTCCTGTGAGCCATTAGGATTTACTTCATCAGTTACCTTGCCATCTTTGTCTGCATACCGGAATACTACCTGACCGTTATCCTCAAGCATTGAAAGTGTTGATTCATCTGCATAGAAGTTACCTTCCATGTGGGCAATAGGAATGCTGACGACATCTCCTTTTTTGAACTTTGAAGTGAAAGGTGTGTCTGTGGACTCAACCCTCAGGAAAGTAGGTTCACACCTGAACTTGGGGTAGTCGTTGGTTGTGAGTGCACCTTCGAGAAGTCCGGATTCTGTGAGAACCTGGAAACCATTACAGATACCCATCACAGGTTTACCTGCTTCTGCAAGTTCCTTGACCGAGTTCATAATAGGAGTACGTGCAGCAATAGCGCCTGCCCTGAGGTAATCACCGTATGAGAAACCTCCGGGGATGACTATGCCTTCAAAACGTTTCAGGTTTTCTTCCTTGTACCATACAAGTTCAGCGTCAACTCCGATAACATCCTTCAGGACATGCAACACGTCAAGGTCACAATTGCTGCCACCAAACTGTACAATACCAATACTCATTGCAATTCCCTCAAGGAAATGGAATAATTATGGATTATTGGGTTGGCGATCAGTTTCTGGCACATTTCCTCTACTGTTTCCCTTGCAGCATGGATATTCTCAGACTGGAGATCAATAGTGTACTTTTTAGCTGTTTTCACACTTTCGGTTTCATATCCAAGGTGTTCAAGTGCCCTTTTGATGGTTGTACCTTCAGGGTCAAGCATACCGGTTTTAAGTTCAATGGTTACATCTGCTTGATATTGCATTTGGAATCCTCATCTCTCATTTGATGATATATATAATATAAGATAAACTCAGGCATAAATAATAACGTCTGCTATTATAACCTTTGCATTGCAGATATAATCTTCTCATGCAAGTGACCTTTTTGCATGAAGCAGCCGCTGAATCATTGTTATATGAGTAAGGATCACGATAATAACGACAGATTCTCCCAGATAACCACTCAGTGCCCCTGCCACAAGTATCATCATGCGCTCCGGCCTCTCAGCTACCCCTATATTCATGGCTGTTGCGCCTGCTGTTTCTGCCCTTGAGCGCACATAGCTTACAAGATACGAACCCATGATAGCAAATACGACCCAAAGCCACAGCGGAACTGAAAAAAGAGTTGTCTCTATGATAGTTCCGGCAATAACACCATAGATAATACCTACAAAGATAATAGCGTCAGCATAGCGGTCACATACTGAATCAAGCACTGCGCCAAAAGCAGTCATACGATCTTTTGCTCTTGCAACGGCACCGTCTATCATATCAAAGAGACCGCTAAAGAGTATGAGCAAACCGCCTGCCAGAAGATTCCCTTTTGAAAATGCGATTGCAGCCCAGATACTAATGAGTAAACCTATAAGAGTAAGTGAATTTGGAGATAAGGGAATCCATTTTACTAATGGCAAGATAGATGCTCTGATAGTATTCTTTAATTCGTTGAACATGTGACTCCAATCCTGTGACTATTCTATGCCTTTTGAAAGTCTTTCTATTTCATATCTTGCATCCATTTATTAACAGAACAGATTGAAAAATAACATCTCATCATCATCATTATAATTAGATACTGTTGTGTAGAAAAGTATAAATATTGAATTGAGAAAACTGGAAATGTAGAACAAACACAATAGATTGTAAATTGGTAGTACAATCTCATGACTTGCATAAATATCTGTGGACTTGTATTCTGCAAAAAACAAACAGAGGCAATGAAATGAAGACTGAGCGCAAAATTCTGGTATGCGAGAATGGGAAACTGGTACTCAAGAAGATATCACTGGAATACAGAGGTTCTAACGGTGAGACTGCATACCTCTTCGAGCCTGAAAAGAAGGTAGAGAACAAGACGGAAAGTATTTACGAACGTATCGAGAACAACTTTTTGCTCATAGGTCTTCTCAAGAAAGTAGATATGTCAAAGCTTGATGACGAAGAAGTTCAAGCCCTCATGTTCAGAAAACACGAAAAGGAAGAACGTTTCCTCAGAAGTGGCAGAGCAAAAGGATATAGCCTTGGCGTGGACATTGATCCGGAGGATATATTAAGATACTATATCTCCCTTAAACCGGAAGAACGTATTGCTCTGGAATGCAAGCCCTGAGAATACCACATTTTACTTTTCATTATTTCTTCCCATTTCTTTTTTTTCTACTTCAGTGTATATAATATACTCAAAGCCTTTATCAGACTGTAGCGCTTTTCAGAAGCAAAAATACTCTTATTAACTGAAAATATGTGCTCAATTACAGGATTCTTCAACAACGAAAATGCAGTGGAACATACCTTTCAAGCCCTGGAAATAACAAAGAACAGGGGACTGGATGGTATAGGGATTTGTACTGAGAACGAACTCTACTGTGCAGAAAACGTCAATTTCCTTGAACTTGACACCGGTATCCCACAAAAGAATGTGCTCGGACACCGGCTGCATTCTATGGTCAACTTCGTACTCCAGCCCATCGCATATAAAGGAAAGATAGTTGCAAACTGCGAGATCTACAACTGGAAGGAACTTGCAGAAAAATACGGCATGGAAGCACAGAACGATGCAGACCTGCTGATAAAGCTCATAGAGAAGCAGATATCCGGAACACGGGACAGAATAACGTCACAAAAGGATATCATGCGGGTCATCGATGAAATACTACGCGAAACCATCGGAGTCTATGCATTGGCATACTGGCTGGATGACACTGTTTATATTACAAGAGATATCGTAGGTCTCAAACCACTCTGGTATAGCCTCTCCGATGGCTTTGCCTTTGCCTCTGAAAAGAAAGCACTTGCAAGTAACGGCTATGCAGATATCAAAGAGCTTAACCCAAGGGAAATACTTGCCTACAACATCAAAACCGGCATTATAGAGAAGTACAACCGGGAATTCTTCTCCATAACACCCCTGCATGAAGGTAGCATCACAGAAGTAGAAGAACAGATGAGAGAACTACTGGAAAATGCTGTTTCCATACGTATGCCTGATGAAAAGTTCGGCATTCTCTTTTCCGGCGGGTTGGATTCCACTATCATTGCATGCATGTGTAAGATGATGGGAAAAAAACCGGGAATCGATTTTACCTGTTACACCGCAGGCCTCTGCGAAGTACAGCTTCCTCCTGACATTGAATACTCCCGGATGATGGCAGAGGAACTTGGACTCGACCTGAAGGTCAAAAGCATAGGACTGGACGAGGTGGAGACCTACCTCAAAGAGGTAGTCCCGCTTGTTGAAGATACCAATGTACCAAAGGTTGGAGTTGCACTGACCATGTACGCAGCATGTGTAGCTGCAAAGGAAGATGGTATCAGGGCCATGTTCTCAGGTTCCGGAGCCGATGAGGTATTTGCAGGTTATGACCGCCACAAGCGTTCCACAGACATAAGCAGGGACTGCTATGCCGACGTACTGAAGATATACGAGAAGAATACTTACCGTGATGATGTTGTTTCCATGAACAACAACATCGAGTTACGTGTACCATATCTTGACAAGAGATTCGTGGATTATTCTCTCAAGATACCACCGGAGTACAAGATCAACGACGAGCAGAACAAACTTATTTTACGTCTGCTTGCCGACGAGCTTGGAATTCCTGCTCAGGTTAGCCAGCGTAAAAAACAGGCTGCTCAATATGGAAGCCGCTTCGATAAGGCCATCGGCAAACTCGCAAAGAAAGCCGGATGCAAGACAAAGACAGATTACCTGAAGCAATTCTACAACCAGCCAAACCTCAAGTTAGGTGTGCTTTTCAGTTCAGGCAAGGACAGTAACTATGCCATGCACATAATGCAGCAGCAGAATTATTCCATCGAGTGCCTTATCACGATCAAGAGCCAGAACCTCGACTCATATATGTTCCACACCCCAAACATCGATCTTGCACGCCTGCAGGCGGAAGCCATGGGAATGCCGCTAATTGAAGAGCTTACAATGGGTGAGAAAGAGAAAGAACTGGATGACATGAAGAATGCCATAATTCGTGCAAAGAACGAGTATGGGATTGAAGGAATTGTCACTGGTGCCCTGTATTCCAATTACCAGCGTGAAAGGATAGAAAAGGTATGTGACGAACTCGGACTAAAAGCTTTCTCACCCCTGTGGCACATCGACCAGGAAAAAGAGATGCACCAACTTTTAGACATTGGATTTGAGTTCATCTTCAGCAGTGTAGCCGCATACGGCCTTGACAAAAGCTGGGTCGGACGGATCATAGGAGAAAAAGACATCGAGAAACTTGTCAAGCTCAACGAGAAAATTGGCCTTAATGTCGCAGGCGAGGGCGGCGAGTTCGAAAGTTTTGTAACTGACGGACCGATGTATCACAAAAAGATAGAGATAAGGGAAATGGAAGTTATCGAAAGGGATGAGTACACTGCAAAGGTGGTTATCACCAATGCAGTGCTTGTGGATAAAGAGTGATGTGTTCTCACATCTCTCTGTTATCGATAACTCTCTTACTCTTCTTTTCACTACGTGGCAATGCTCCAATAGGAACGCATTCCACATCAACGCTTACGCCGATAAAATCATGGAAAGCCTTGTTCATCTGCTTTGATCTCTGTTTATTGACTTCAGGATCATCGGCATTCTCGATCTCAACCCTAAAAAGCATAGTGTCCCTGCCGGCATCCCTTTCAAGGACAATCTGGTATTCACTGCTCACGCCTTCAACACGGAGAATGACATCCTCTATCTGTCCGGGATAGACATTCACAGCTTTTATCTTGATACGGTCATCAGTACGTCCGAGCAAACGGTCAATACGTGGGAAAGGACAACCACATTTGCATGGTTCCGGATATATACGTGTCAAATCCCTTGTTCTGTAACGTATGAGCGGTGCACCTTCCTTTGTAAGCGTTGTGATAACCAGCTCACCGAGAGTTCCATCAGGCAGGGTTTCCCCGGTTACAGGATCTATTATCTCAAAAAGCAGGTGGTCCGACCAGTAATGAAGACCATCATGCAGCAGGCAGTCAAGTGCAATTCCAGGCCCATATATCTCGGTCAGGCCAAAGATATCATAAGTATCTATTCCCAGATCATTCTCAATACGTGCCCTCATCTTAGGGCTCCAGCGTTCAGAACCGATTATACCGACCTTCAGGTTGATTTTATCCTTTAGTCCCCTTTTTGTGATTTCTTCCGCAAGCAGGAGGGCATAGGATGATGTGCTTGCAAGTGCCGTTGACTTAAGATCGAGCATCATCTGGAGCTGCTTCTCGGTATTACCCGGGCCCATTGGAACAGCCATTGCACCAAGAAGTTCCGCACCTGCCTGGAATCCAATACCTGCAGTCCATAAACCATAACCGGGAGTGATCTGTATCCTGTCAACATTTGTGAGCCCTGCAAGTTTATAGCAGCGCATCATCATATCAGCCCATACTTCCACATCTTGCTTTGTGTATGGAATGATAACCGGACTTCCAGTGGTGCCTGAAGACGAGTGTATCCTCACGATATCTTTGTCCGGCACAGCCTGAAGTCCCAGTGGATAGGCATCCCTGAGTTCCTCTTTTGTCGTTAAAGGTAATTTACTGATGTCCTCAAGCGTTTTTACTTCATTGATATCCACGCCTGCTTCTGCAAACTTTTTCTGATAAAATGGACTGCCTTCTGTAACTCTTCTCAGAAGATCGATGAGACTGGAAGTTCTCTTTTCCACGGATATATCATAATCACAGAGATTCCTGTCCTCGGCAATATCAGTTTTATTCCCTGCAGGCTCCTGGCTGTTGTTATCGTGACAATTATACATTCATCTCACCCTGCGATCAATCCTTATTAATCACCTTGCGGTTATTCCCTGAAACACTTTCAATAGCCCTGTCAAATACCCTGCGATTAACATCCCTGTACTTTTCAGGGATCATTTTCTCAAGCACATCCCACAGATATTCTTTGGAGAATGGCAAAAGACCAGCACCTGCTGCCGCTGCTATCATGGCAACATTAGCCGCTTTATAGGTACCAGCATCCCTTGCAAGTTCAGTAAAATCAGCAGTGATGGTTCCCGGACAACTACCCTTCAGGAAATCCAGTATCGTCCCCGGGTCGTATTCATCACAACCCTGTGTAGAAGGCATTATGGCATGTTCATTGACGATCATATTGCCGTCCTTCCCGAGGAAAAGAAGGTTCCTTGCAGCTTCTGCCGGCTCAAGGCCTATAAGCAGGTCTGCCTTTCCCTGAGGAATCAGCGATCCGCATACACCGTCACCGATCCTCACATGACTGGTTACAGACCCTTCCCTCTGTGCCATTCCTATGGTCTCAGCCGTAGCCACATGGAAACCTGCGTCCATGGCAGCGGTAGCAAGCAAACGGGAAGCCAGCACAACACCCTGGCCACCGACACCTGCAATGAGAATATCGAATTTCATTGTGAAACCTCCTTCAGCACAATGGCATCAGACGGACATATCTGTGCACACAGGCCACACCCGCTGCATGTATCCTGAATTACCGGAAGTCCTGAGGATATTGAGAAAATTGCAGGACATCCAAGCTGGCTGATACACAGTTTGCAGCCGGTACATTTGTCCTCATCAACGATATATTGCCCTGTTCCCTTGCATATGGCAACGCACTTGCCTTTGAACACTACAGCAGAAGGTCCTTCGAACTCCATCGCCTCAGTGGCTATGTCCATGCATTTATCAAGGTCATCTGCTTCAATGGTCTTTACCATTCCGACCCCACAGCTTTTAAGGACCTCTGAAATATCGATCATCTTTGCAGGGAAGCCCATGGCAGTTATGCCTATACCGGGATGAGGCTGATGTCCTGTCATTGCAGTTGTACGGTTATCGAGAACTGCAATTGTTATGTTCGCATTGTTGTAGACAGCACTGACAACAGCAGCGATACCAGAATGGAAGAATGTGGAATCACCGATGAAAGCCACCTGCTTTGCATTCTGACCATTGCTGAATTCCTGTGTATGGGAAAGACCGGCTGCAATACTTATGCCGGCGCCCATACACAGACAGGTGTTAACCATGTTCAGAGGACGGGCATTTCCAAGTGTATAACATCCTATATCACCGGAGAATACCGAATCAACGCCGGTTTTTGATCTCATTTTGGCGGCAGCCTTCTTGAAGGCATAGAATACTGTCCGATGCATGCAACCTGCACACAAAGTTGGAGCCCGAATGGGAAGAGACGGAATATCCTCTGCTTTTACGGCTACAATCGAGTGGGAAAGACAACAGGTATTGCTGCCTATTTTATCAAGTGCACGGTTGATGCCGTCTATGACAACATCCACATCATACTCACCACTGAAAGAGAAGGATCCATCTTTCTTTCCATGAATATTGATAGTAAGGTGGTGTCTGCCTGCTATTTGCAGGAACTGGTCTTCCATGTAAGGGTCCAGCTCCTCCACAACTATCAGGTCAGATATCCCTTTCATAAAATCAAGAGCTGCCTTTTCTGGAAACGGATAAGCAGTGGCAGTCTTAAAAAGGGAGAATGTTCCGGGATAATCCTTTATTGCCTCCCGGACGTAAAGGCTTGAAACACCAGATGCTGCAATTCCTATATTGCTGCTTCCCTTTGTGATAGAATTAAATGAATTATCGGCAAAGTGCTCTGAAAAACGGTCAGATATTTTAACCTGAAGCTCTTCCAGAAGCGGATGACGCTGGGCTGTCAGTTTTGGAAAGATGGTCCACCTTGTATCTTTGACAAAACCCTCAATATCCCTGGAAACCGGGTCAATGTCTTCTATGATCACATCTGCACAACCATGGGAAACTCTTGTGGTGGTCCTCAGAATTACAGGAGTTTCCATTTCATGGGACAACTCAAATGCCAGTTTTGCCATGTCATAGGCTTCCTGCGGAGTTGAGGGATCAAGTACGGGAATATTAGAAAAATACCCGAATGCCCGTGTATCCTGCTCTGTCTGGGATGAATGCGGACCCGGATCATCGGAAACAAGGATGACAAGTGAACCTTTCACACCTATGTAGGAAAGGCTCATAAGAGGATCGGAAGCCACGTTAAGACCTACCTGTTTCATAGTGACTATGGCATTTGCACCTGAATATGCTGCACCTACTGCAGTTTCGAGTGCTACTTTTTCATTTGTGGCCCATTCGGCATAGATACCATATTCCTTTGCATGTGAAATGATAGTCTCCATGACCTCACTTGATGGTGTGCCAGGATATCCACTTGCGATCTGAAGACCAGCCTTCATAGCTCCAAAAGCAATGGCTTCGTTACCCATTAATATACGTTTACCGGTCAATGTCATTCCTCTTGAGTCAACTACCACCCTATGAATAGGGTGGCTTGTCCTTCTACGTTCCA
>OBLN01000357.1_pt1 | contig 16762 bp, 16 predicted proteins | sample 1519301 | NCBI WGS metagenome assembly OBLN01 (sample SAMEA2452533, study PRJEB22499) | sediment metagenome | reverse complement strand
ATCCAATCGAATCTTAAGTTCAGGATATTTTTCACGAAGCTGCTTTATGATGCGCACTTCCCGCGTGATCTGATACCCAACTTTGATCTTGAGCGTGCCATAACCGGCTTTCACAAATTCATCGGCTTTTTTCAAGGCACTTTTAACCTCCTGAATACCAATGGTGGCATTACATTTTATGTCTGCATTGAAGTGGTTAAATAAGTGGGAAGAAAGAGATTTACCTTCGCGCTTTGCGGCAAGATCATGCAGCAGGGTATCCAGGCCAAAGCTCAGAGAAGGGAAGCGGTGAATTTGATCGAGGACCTTAAGGGCTTCTTTTCCATTATTTTCTTTGATGGATGTGTTGATGTAACCTTTGTTGGTTTTCAACACCTCGGTCACATCCTCAAGATCTTCATCTGAAAAACCCGGTAAGGGGGCGACTTCCCCATAGGCTTTTACACCACTTTCAGAATCTTCATAGGTTAATATCACTCCATCCCGATGAAAAAATTTATTCCCCGAGATCTGAAGCGGGGAAGTAAACGGCAGATGATATTTATATAATTTAAGCATTAATTCATGAGTATACCGATAGAAAACAGAAAGCCATATAATATCATAAATTTAGCCGTCTTTTCAAGCATTCCGTTGAGTTTACTTTTATCGGTTTCTGTCCAGATCTTATAGCTGAAATATATAAGCAGTGGTGCGGCTACAAACGGTAGTAGTATCCACAGATCAAAACCCAAAATGAAGTAGAAATGGGGTGGAATGGCATAGGCTAAAGCTGCCATGAGTATATACTCAAACTTTAAGGCGTTTTCACCCAGTAAAACCCCAAGGGTTCTTTTTCCGGATCGCTTATCCTGTTCCACATCCCTGAGGTTATTGACCACCAGGATATTGACGCATAAAGCTCCCACGGCAATAGAGGCCCAGAATGAAGCTTCAGACCATTCCAAAGCATTTACATAGTAGGTAGTCATGACAGCAACAAAGCCAAAGAAGATGAACACAAAGACATCTCCCAGGCCATTATAGCCTAAGGGAAAAGGTCCGCCCGTGTACAATACCCCAAAAATGAGAGAGAGAATTCCAATCAACAACACGATCCAGCCGGCAGACCAGACCAGGTATAAACCCATAATGAATGCAAAGAGCATGGTCAGAATCGTGGCACGCTTCATTTGTTCTGGGGTGATTAAGCCGGATGCCGTAGCTCTTCGGAAACCTATACGATCTTCAGTGTCCGATCCCTTAATGAAATCAAAGTAATCGTTGGCAAAGTTAGTACCGATCTGAATGAGCAGAGCACAGATCAGGGCAACGGTTGAATTTCCCCAGCTTATAAGATCAACCCGGTAAGCCAGAGAGGCACCAACAACGACCGGGACGATGGCCGCCGGAAGGGTTTGAGGTCGCGCTGCTTCGATCCATAGACTCAACTTTGATGAATTCAAGGGTAATAATTTTCAGGATTGGTTGTGGATAAAATGATCATAAAAGATACAACTTTTGGAGGTGGCTTAAAAAATGAAGAGATAACCCAAAGCAGAAAAATTATTAAGGCTGAAAGCGGTTCTAGCTTCGTTTATTCTTAATAAAATAAAGTAAGAGGTTTAAAATGCCTGTAATAGTTATATGTTGATAAAATATTTATTAAAAAAGTTGAGTAAAAGAAATAAATAGCTTTATATTTGGTCGTCATTTCAACAAATAACCAAACTTTTTAAAGAATCACATGACCAAGGCTATCCAACGATACGATAACTTAGCAGCTGCACGAAATTTCAGGCCGGGTGAGGTTAGAAGTACATCCATGGACATTCCTGAGATCTTTGGTAAGAACACCCTTACCCTGGATAAACTCGAAGAAAGGCTCCCTAAAGCAGCATGGAAAGACCTTCAAAAAACCATAGATGAAGGCGAACCGCTGAACATTGATGTAGCTGATGCAGTGGCGTTAGCCATGAAAGACTGGGCAACTGAAAAAGGTGCTACTCATTACACCCACTGGTTTCAGCCACTGACGGGATCTACGGCTGAAAAGCATGATAGTTTTATCACTCCAAATCAGGGGGGTGGGGCCATGGCTGTTTTTTCCGGAAAGGAATTGATACAGGGTGAGCCGGATGCTTCCAGTTTTCCGAGTGGAGGACTTCGCCCAACGTTTGAAGCTCGCGGTTATACTGCCTGGGATCCGACGTCGCCGGCATTTATCATCGAGAATCAAAATGGAACTTATCTTTGCATCCCAACAGCCTTTGCTTCCTGGAAAGGGGAAGCCCTGGATCATAAAACGCCGCTCCTAAGGTCGAATGAGGCACTGAATAAAGCTACCAAAAGTGCCCTTGAGTTGTTTGGAGTTCAAACCAAGAGAGCTGTATCAACAGTTGGTTGTGAACAAGAGTACTTCCTGATCGATCAGGAATTTGTGTACCGGCGTCCGGATATCCTGACCTCAGGCAGAACCCTGGTCGGGGCAAAACCCCCACGCGGACAAGAGCTGGACGATCACTATTTCGGATCTATTCCGGAACGTGTTCTATCGTATATGCTGGAAGTTGAAAAAGAATTGTACAAACTCGGTGTACCGGTCAAAACGCGACACAATGAGGTAGCTCCAAGTCAGTATGAGCTGGCCCCGATTTTTGAAATGGCAAACGTGGCGGCCGATCATCAACAGTTGACCATGATGGTTCTTAAAAAAGTGGCCAAAAAATATGGATTGGAATGCCTGCTTCACGAAAAACCATTCGATGGATTGAACGGTAGCGGTAAGCATTTGAACTGGTCACTTTCAACTATTGAAGGTGATAATCTGCTGGAACCGGGAGAGAGTCCACACGAGAACATGAAGTTCCTGTTTTTCTTTACCGCGGTTTTACTGGGACTATATCGTCATCAGGACCTGGTCAGGATCTCTGTGGCACATGCCGGAAATGATCATCGTTTAGGAGCCAATGAGGCACCGCCTGCCATTATCTCTTCTTTTATTGGAGAGCAACTGCATGATATTATTGAGCAATTGGTAAATGGAGGAGCAAAAAGTTCGAAACAAGGTGGGTTATTAGGCCTCGGAACACCGGTTCTTCCACATCTTCCAAAACACGCAGGCGATCGTAACAGGACCTCTCCGTTTGCTTTTACAGGTAACAAGTTTGAGTTCCGTGCACTCGGTTCAAATCAGTCGCCTTCATTCCCGATCGTAGTATTGAATACTATTGTGGCAGAAGCTATCGATGACATGACAGAAGACCTGAAAAAGGCCAGCAAAAAGAGTTCAATTGAAAAGGCTTTAGGTAAGGTTCTATCTGACAGACTTAAGGAATGTAAATCGGTGATCTTTAATGGTGACGGTTACTCAGATGGCTGGCAAAAAGAAGCTAAAAAGCGTGGTTTACTAAACCTGAAGACGACACCGGATGCCATTCCATATCTAACCAACAAGGAGAACATCAAGCTGTTCAAGAAGTACAAAGTACTGAACGAAAAAGAGATCCATTCCCGAAAAGAGATCTGGACAGAACAGTATATCACCACCCGTACCATTGAGGTTGATACCATTGAGTCGATCGCCAAGACCATGATCTACCCGGCAACGGTTCGATATATTGGTGAACTCAGCAAAGCCGCAGAACAATCCGGTGATCTGGGTCTGGATAACTCAGGATCTAGATCCATGCTGGCCAAAGTAAACGACGGCTTGAATAAACTGGGATCAGCCCTTGATAAACTGGCCGATGTTCAGGCTAATCTGAAATACAATAATACCTCAGAGCATGCTGAAAAGGTAGAATCTGAAGTACTTCCGGTGATGACTGAGATCCGTGATGCCATCGATTTCCTTGAGCGTTACGTTGCCGATGACTACTGGCCGTTGCCGGTATATCGTGAAATGTTGTTCATCAAATAGCCTTTTAGGTATCTATTAAATGGTTAAATTAAAACCCTGTCATTTTCAATAAGACAGGGTTTTTTAATTAAATGACATTACATGGATACGATCAGCTGGAGTGATTTTGAAAAAGTAGAACTGAGAACAGGTACCATCACGGAGGCCGAGGATTTTCCGGAGGCTCATAAACCGGCTTACAAGTTGACGGTAGATTTTGGGGAGCCGATAGGAAAGAAGCGTTCTTCGGCTCAAATAACGGACCTTTACTCGAAAGAGGATTTAGTTGGGAAGCAGATAATTGCTGTGGTAAACTTTCCTCCCAAACAGATCGGGTCCTTCATGTCTGAATGCCTGGTGACCGGATTCCCGGATGAAGAAGGCAGGGTGGTATTAGCGGTTCCTGATACTTCGGTTAAAAACGGTATGAAACTATTTTGAAAGTGCTTAGTTTTATTCAATGATCAATTACAGTTCACATAACATTAAATCAAATTCGGATAGTACTCAATGAAATCAGTTTATATATTTTTATTAACGTCATTGCTCACCATGAATGTGTTTGCTCAGGAGATATCCTATCCGGAAAAAGAACGAAAGGTCTCAGACTTTGAATTGGTGATCGAAGGCATTTCAGATATTAAAGGGGAAGTCCGAGTGGCCGTCTTCAACTCTGAAAAGTCATATGGTGAAAAAGAAGATCCACTCCATGCAGTAGTTATTGAAGTTAACAGTGATTCGGTTATCTGGGATGAGGTTGAATTGCCTTATGGGGAGTATGCCATTGCCGTTTATCATGATAAAAATTTAAATGGAAAACTGGATTCTAATTTTCTTGGGATACCCAAGGAAGCTTATGGTTTTTCAAACAATGCCAGGGGAAAGTTTGGCCCGGCATCCTGGAAAGATGCTCATTTCAGTATCGATGAGAAAACAAGCTCTATGTCTATTCGGGTGAAGTAACTTTTTGGTATTTACTTCCGTTTAAATGAAAAGCCGACACATCATTTATTATGAACGATCACATCAATTCTTTTGAATCACCTCAACCCAATCATCCTGAAATGGGTTTGAGAGATTGGGTTATCACGGTATTTTTGTCATTTCTGCCTTTGATCGGCCTGGTGATGCTGATCTTCTGGTCCCTGAACGATCACATCAATCCCAATAAAAGAAACTGGGCGAGAGCAGTCCTGATCGTCTATCTGATCTTTACCGTACTCTATTTACTTTTTATACTTTTGTTTGCGGGAACAATGATGTCAGGGATGGAAGAGATGTACCGCATGTGATGCGGTCTTGGAACATTTATAATACATCCTGTAACGACTCGTCCTTCATGATGATGGCTTTGGCAAATGGGCATAAAGGCATCACTTTTAGATCATTATCTCTGGCAAACTGAACGCCGTGTTTCACAAGCTTTTTGCCGTATCCTTTGCCGCGACCGGCATCAAAGACCTCCGTGTGATCAATGATGATTTTGTCACTGCCGGCTTTTGAGTAGGTCATCTCAGCAATACGTTCCCCTTCCTTCTCGATAAAGAATTCACCTTTGTGATCTGTTTCCTGATGCCTAATATCCATAAGAGTAGTTCCTGTTGTTTGATCTGATTAATTACCTATGACGGGGAACGGTCAAATTTATCCCAGTTTGGCTTTCGTTTTTCAAGGAAGGCATTGCGACCTTCTTCGGCTTCATCGGTCATATAAGCCAATCGTGTGGCTTCTCCGGCAAAAACCTGCTGTCCTACCATGCCATCATCAATAGCATTGAAGGCAAATTTAGCCATTTTGGTTGCAGTTGGGCTTTTAGTCAGGATCTCCTGTGCCCATTCGTAAGCTACTTTTTCCAACTCACTGTGAGGAACTACCTTATTGACCATACCCATTTCGTAAGCTTCCTGAGCGGAATAATTAGCACCAAGAAAAAAGATCTCACGCGCCCGTTTTTGCCCAACCTGACGTGCGAGGAGTGCTGAACCGAATCCGCCATCAAAACTGGCTACATCGGTATCGGTTTGTTTGAAGATAGCGTGCTCTTTGCTGGCAAGGGTGAGGTCACACACAACATGAAGGCTATGACCACCACCTACGGCCCAGCCCGGTACCACGGCAATGACCACCTTAGGCATGAACCGAATAAGCCGCTGTACCTCAAGGATATTCAGCCGTGCAATGCCATCCTCACCCTGATAACCTGTTTTGGTTCGAACCGATTGGTCACCACCTGAGCAAAAGGCCCATTTTCCATCTTTTGGAGATGGCCCCTCGCCACTGATCAAAACAACGCCTATGCTATTATCTTCTTTAGCATCACTCAGTGCTTCGTATAACTCGAAGACTGTTTTAGGGCGAAAGGCATTGCGAATCTCAGGCCGGTTAAAGGCGATCCGGGCTACTCCATTCGATTTTTTGTATGTGATGTCTTCGTATTCTTTGACCGTTTTCCAGTTCATGATCAGCTATGGTTTTGTATAAATGATTTTAGAATTCTATTCAATTTTTTGGGTTGTTCCAAATGGATACGATGGCCGGAATATTCAACAATGGTAAATGATCCATCCGTAAGCTCTTTCTCCATTTGATTGTTGATATGGAGAAATTTAGAATCAATTTTGCCGGTAATAAGCTGAACCGGGATCGGGATCTCCGATAATCTGTCCTTTACACAGGGCATGGTTCCGGTTCCAAACCCGAGCAGTGCATTCGATAACCAGAACGGATCCTGATTCTTTTGAATGTTCATCATGTTTTCCATGAAAGAAGGAGCTATGTTGGCTGAACGAAATATAGGCTTTTGTTGCCATTCAGTAAGGAACCCCTCAAAGTTACCGGTAATGGCATCTGCACGACGTGCATCCAATGCCTGCCGAGCCTGCCGTTCCGTTTCGCCTTCGAGTCCAAAGGTCGCGCTCTCAAGTATCAATCCTTTAAAAAGATCAGGTCGATGAATGGAGAGCTGAAGGGCTAATCGGCCTCCCATACTGTATCCATAAAGAAAGAGAGGTACATGCAGTTGTTCTGAGATCAGTTTACTGAGGTCAGCCACCTGCTCTTTGGTTGAAAACCGATAATGGAGTTCAGCTCCTTCACTTTGTCCGTGACCCAACAAATCAATGGTCACCGGATTGCAATACTCTTTAAGGTCCTCGATAAGATGCTCAAAGACCTCTCCGCTACCCATAAAACCGTGAAGTAAAACAAGGATAGGCAGCGCGGGATCTTCCTGATGCGTCTCAAAATGATAAGTAACGCCACGAACCTTGATAGTCATGTTCAACTCTTAACTTTGAAATTCCAAAGAGCGTGTCGCTGAGACATTGATTCATCCGGGCCCGTCATCACTTCCATAACGTGTAATCCTTTCTGGTTGATTAGATTTTCAAAAGTGGAAACGATCTGTTCAGGTCTTGATACCAGTGTATGGTCCACATTGTGAGCCCGGCAAAGGGCAGCGATCTTAACGCTGTGGGGCGTCTCGAAATATGGGGTGTATTTCTCCTTAAGCTGAAATACCGGGAGCATACGGAAAATGGTTCCACCACCATTATTCAAAACGACAATGACCAGAGGTTGTTTAACTTTTTTAGCCAGTAAAAGGGCATTGGTGTCGTGCAAAAATGCAATGTCTCCGGTAAATAAGATCCCCGGTTTATCCTGTGCAATACTCAATCCAATGGCCGTAGAGGTAATTCCGTCAATACCTGCCGCACCCCGGTTTACATAGATCTCTTTGCCATCAAATTCCCCAAACAATGAAATGTCGCGCACGGGAAATGAGTTCGATGCCATGATGAACGATTTCTTGGGCTGTGTATCCATGATCTTTGAAAACACGTATCCATCAGAAATAGGGGTGGAAGGGTGGAGCTGTTCTTCCCTGAATGTCTTGAAGGCTTTTTCGGAATCTTTCCAGGATTTCAGCCAGCTTTTATCTGCCACACCCGAAACTTCAGAGATCTTGAGCGGTGCTTTCAGGATGATCTGCTTGCCTGAGGATAACGTGCCATCGATCCATTGATTTGGATTCATGAAGCTGATCTGCATACTATCCGCTTGTTTATCCAGGTAGGTATTAAGCGCCTTACTGACCGGCTGTTGGCCAAACCGTAATATCAGGTCAGCTTTCAGGTCTTCCCAGTTATCCGGATTTCTTAGAAATCCGTCAAATCCCTGAATGGTATGCCGGGAGGAAGGAACCATAGATCCGGGTTCGGCTAATATGGGAGCATTCAAAGCACGTGCAAGGGGAGTGATGAAATCCAATTGATCGGATTTGGAGGTAGGACCAACCACGATCAAAGGTTTTTCAGCGGAAATAAGATCTGACCAAAAGGTTTCACCCATTTTCATAGAATCTATTTCCTGCTCATAGGTAGGCAATGGCTTTCGTGATCTCTTTTCATTTTCAAATTCCACCTGCCTGAGGTAATCGGGATCCGGCTCAAAAGGTTTGGAAAAAGGGAAATTCAGGTGTGAGACACCGGACCTTTCAACGGCCATTTGTACCGCCTGAACAGCTGCAAGCTTCAATCGCTTGTGACTGCGATCACTCGAATCAGGTTCCCCTACTTCATGATGGAATACCGGATAATGGCCAAAGATCTTTTGTTGATCGATGGTTTGGGATGCTCCAAGTCCCCTGTAATGTGGCGGACGGTCTGCACTTAAAATGATAAGCGGTACACCGGAGTGTGTAGCTTCAATAACAGCCGGATAATAGTTGGCTAAAGCCGTTCCAGACGTACACAGCAAAACTGTCGGTACACCCGTCGATTTAGCAATTCCCAAGGCAAGAAAACCTGCCGATCTTTCGTCAATGGCCATGTGCTTTTTAAAGCCGGAGTGAGCCGAAAATGCAAGGGTTAACGAAGTGGAACGGGAACCGGGAGATATAACTACCTGCTCAATACCTTGTTCATAGAGTGCCCTGACAAATGTTGTACTCCAATAAAAAGCCGAATTCTGAGGTTCATTTTCTAGCATATTCCAACGCAGTTAACATGGGTATGAATTTCAAATTAGTCTCTTCCCATTCTTTGTGGGGATCAGAGTTCTCTACAATACCACATCCTGCGTAAAATCTCACCTCATTATTTGTTAATAATCCACTCCTGATGGCAACCACGAATTCTCCATTTCCATGGGCATTGATCCATCCTACAGGGGCCGCATACCAGCCACGGTCAAAGTGTTCCAGCTTGTTGATAAAAGGCATGGCCGCATCTCTGGGATAACCACCTACAGCCGGTGTTGGGTGCAATTTTGATAAGACCTCTGTTCTGGATACTCCTTTCTTAATGGTAGCATGAACCGGAGTATATAAGTGCTGTACGTTCGATAGCTTCTTTATGCCGGGATTAACAGGATGTTCAAACACATCCGAATATTTTTGCAGATGCTCCTCGATGGCGTCAAGCACAAAGGCGTGTTCATTAAGGTCTTTCTGACTGTGAAGCAGCCGGTGTTCAAGGGCGGCATCTTCCGAAGCTGTTTTGCCTCGGGAGATACTTCCTGCAAGTCCCTCAGTCTGTATTTGGCGATTGTTGAAGGAAGCCAACCGTTCCGGCGTGGAACCCAGGAATGCAGAATCTCCATCCTGACTAACCATAAAGGTATAGCAATCCGGATATTGATTCCTCAATTGATTTAGTATGCGGGTTGCAGATGCCGGGCGGTGTAGTTCAACCTTCAATTGGCGGGCAAGTACGATCTTTTTAAAGCGGTCTGCCTTGATCAGGTCCGTAGCATTTTCAACGGCATTCACCCATTGGTTGTATTCTTCAGATTCTCTCTCCGGTATGGTAATGCTTGAGTTGAATGAGGCATCGACTTGAGTGTCATAGGTGCCGGCATCACAGATCCTTTCAAGTTTACTCAGGCAGGTCATGAATGCTTCTATATTCGTGGAAACAGATGCCTTTCGATCGATCTTCTTCGTTATGGTAAGTATGGTGAGATCATCTTTTCTTACCAGCAGCCATTCGGGCAGGGTAAAGGAACCGGCACCAAATTCTCTCCATTCTTTACTGATATTATGCTCAAAAAATGAGAAGCCTCCCAGTAAATGTACCGAAGCGAGGGGATGCTTGACCTCAGAAAGATGGTAAACACTCTTTAGTAATTCCTTTCCCTCATCAGAGGCATTCCTGAAACGTTGCTCACCTGTAGTTTTGATGCGATGAACTGCTCCTGCAGCTGCAATGGAGAAGTTATCAGTGGGCTTTTCCCAGAAATACTGAAAGTTGTCCGTTTTTCCATTTTGTTCCAGAACCGCCAGAGTATCAACTGTGGGAATGTGTATGGAAAAGGAAAGGAATTTGAAATCATCATCCGGTTCATTCAATATGAACTCGAAAGATTCTTTAAGTGCCAGTGATGAGATCTGATCACTGAAACACTCTTCAATTTTACCTACAAGGGGATTCTCTGAATCCATATGCACCAAGATTAATTTTCAATATAAATTGAAAGTACGGAATATTATAGCAATGTTAAACTAATTTTAGTTCCGTCAGAGCAATGGGTAGATAAGATCCCCATTAAAACAAGAAAAGCTTAAGGTATTGGGCTGCTGAAGATTAGGTAAGTATTGTTGACTTATTCGGCGTCGTCATCCTGACCGCTCGTATAGGGATTGTAAATGCCATATTCGGTTGGGTCGTATTCAGCCAGTTTAAAGAAGTGTTCCCAGGCAGCTTCACTTTTACCGTCCTTGTCAACCCAGGTTGGGTGGCTCTGTTTGATCAATCCAACAACTCGTTTTGCGTATGAAACGCGTTCTTCAGTGTCTTCAATACGCGGCAGGGCAGCGATCATGAGATCGAGGTTGTAGCCGCAGTCAAAATCTTTTGGTTTTTGTTGATGTATGAACATGTGATGAGATAGGTTTTGTTTCGGCTCGAAAATAAGCCTTAAAACACATATATGTAAATATTATCTGTATTTAAATATCCGAAGTGGATTAAGTGATCTTCAACGAATATTCTTAAGTGTGTGGACCAATAATTTCTTAGTTTTGGCGCACAAAATTAATCAATAAAAATACCCTATGTATCTGAACTCCATTCTGGAAGCGGTTGGAAATACCCCGCTCATCAAACTGAATCATGTAAATGGAAATTCAAAAGGCACATTGCTTGCCAAAGTGGAATATTTCAACCCGGGTCACAGTATAAAAGACCGGATTGCAATTAAAATGATCGACGATGCAGAAGAGAAAGGATTACTGAAACCAGGTGGAACCATCATTGAGGGAACTTCCGGAAATACCGGAATGGGGCTGGCTTTGGTAGCTGTAACACGAGGTTATAAGTGTATTTTTACCACAACTGATAAACAGAGCAAGACCAAGGTGGATCTTTTGAAAGCTTTAGGGGCTGAGGTGATCGTATGCCCGACGAATGTTGAAGCGGATCACCCTGACAGTTATTATTCTGTGGCTAAACGATTGAGTGAGGAGATCGAAAACTCCTACTATCCCAATCAATATGACAACGAGAGTAACCTGTTGGCTCATTATGAATCGACGGGACCTGAAATATGGGAGCAGACCGAAGGTAAGATCACGCATTATGTGGCCGGAATGGGAACCGGGGGAACCATATCCGGGGTTGGAAAGTACCTGAAAGAGCAAAATCCTGACATCAAAGTGATCGGTATTGACAGTTTCGGGTCCGTTTATAAAAAGTATTTTGAAACCGGTGAATTTGATAAGAATGAGATCAAACCCTATATGACTGAAGGGATAGGCGAAGATATTATTCCCGGAACCATTGACTTTGACTACGTGGATGAAGTGATACAGGTGAATGACAAAGACTCTGCAAATGTGACCCGAAGACTGGCCCGTGAAGAGGGATTACTTGTTGGGTGGTCGTGTGGAGCGGCTACCATGGGAGCTTTGGAATACATCAAAGAAAACCCACTGGGTAAAGATGACCTGATGGTCATTATCATGCCGGATAGTGGTACACGTTACATTCATAAAGTGTATAATGATGAGTGGATGAAAGAGCAAGGATTTCTTGACGAATAAGATCAGCCATAAGTATTTAATTTCTAAAAAAAGCCAATCAAATGGATAAGAAAGATCAGACGATGAATCCCGGACAAATGGAGATCGAACTCAAAGAGGAGGAAGCAACCGGAACGTATTCAAACCTGGTTATGATCACCCATTCTCCTTCAGAATTCATACTGGATTTTATTGCTGTGATGCCCGGTTTGCCCAAGGCCAAAGTGGTCAAACGCATGATCCTAACACCGGATCATGCCAAGCGACTGGCCAATGCCCTCAATGATAATGTGGCAAGGTATGAAAAGGAACACGGAGCCATCAGCTCGAAGGATAAGGTTGACATGCACATGTATCGGGGACCACAGCCGGAGGCTTAGCAATATCGATCATTCATGGTTGAATGTTGATATTATTTTTTGGCCTCGATCAGCAATCCTATCCCTAAGAGGAAAAAGAATATATGGGGAAGGGTGGCTGCGAGTTCGGGAGATAGTGTTCCATAATACCCAAAGGGTTCAATGATCTTCATAAAAGCCAGGTAAAGGAAACTAATGGTGAGTCCTGCTGCGAGGTAAGCTCCCTTTCCGCCCCTGCGGCGCACACTGGCAAAGGCAAAACCAACTATGATGACAACGATAATAGAGAAAGGGTAAGCCATTCTTCCAAACAACTGAACCTGTGGAATCTCAATGCCTCCGGCCCCGCTTCGCTCAATGGAGGCAATGTAATCTAAAGCTTCAGCATAGGTAAGCTGATAGATATCCGAGGTTGTACGAGCCAGGTCTCTCGGAAAGACGTTGATCACGGTATCCTTGGTTGTATGTGATTCTTCAATGTAGCCGTTTTTGTTGAACACGAGTTCTTTGACGACCTCCATCTGCCAGCTTTGGGTGGAATCGATCCACACCATTCGGTTGGCATTAGTTGTACGTGTGATCCGGTCACCCTCAAACTCAAGTAGCTGTACACGGTAGGCTATATTCTTGTTCTTATCAAAGTAGTTGACCTGAAGTTTTGTATGAGGTGAGGGTTGCCTGTAAATATCATTCTGATCGATCTTTTCCGATTTATTTTTCAGGTATCGCTCTTCAAAGGCTATGCGTTCTGCATTCGATCTGGGTATCACATTGGCATCCAGATAGCTGATGCCCAATGCACAAAGTAGTGCAAAAACAATGTAGGGCACAATAAGACGGTATAAACTTACCCCGGCCGCTTTCAGAGCCGTGATCTCAAGCCGGTCAGAGAGTTGTCCCGTTAAGAACAGGCAGGCCACAAAAACAGCTACAGGGATCACCAGGCGCGTCATCTCAGGAATGTAGTTCAGGTAGTAATTCTTGAAGATCTGACCCATTTCGGCCCCCTGATCTGCAAAATCATCACTATTCTCGGAAAAATCGATCATAATGAAAATGAAGATCAGCATGACCAGTACAAATACGGTAATGGTCAGCAGTCGGAAAAATATGTATCGGTCAAATCGGTTGATCACTGTTTTCGGAATAGGTCTTTAAAGCTGAAGCCGGTTGAAAGATGAATGATCAGGTATATACCTGCAATGGATAATAGGATGTTGAAGGTCCACATACCAACAAAGGGTGATACTATCAGGCGGTCGGCCAGTTTTTCTCCCTGTATCAAAGATACCCAGTAGAAGGTCAGAACCACGGTACTGATGAGAGCAGCATAACCAAAGTTACCCCGTTTGGTCATAATTCCCACCGGTGCACCGAATAAGATGAAAACCACGCAGGCAAATGGAATAGATAGCTTTTTATGGACCTCAACCAGATAGCGGGCAATACGTTTTTCCCTCCATTCCACATTAGCCTTGATGGATTCAATGCGTCCTCGATACTCTCTGATCTTGCGAGTCGATTCCTCTACCAAACGCCGTTGAATATCGGCCTTATCGAAATGATTGACCATCACGTACTCGGAATTTGACCCGGGAATGGAGTCAAGGTGAGAGGGCAATACAAGCTTTGAGGAGAAAAAGGATTCTTCACCCTGATAAACTTCTGTTGGATAAACGGGTTTATCATTGACCAGCATACCAAGCTGTTGATCGATCTCTTTGTTGAGTGAGTCGACCACGGCTAACATGGCTCGGGAGCTCATGGTTCGGTCACTTTTATTCCGTTCGTCCGGATCCGACCTCATGAACGAGAGATCAGAGAGATCCAGGGTCATAATATGCTTGTCAAATGTATTCCGCTCGATGGATTCTTTATTATTTCTCCGGGCTTGCGTGTGTTTCAGGCTGTTTCCATTTATGAGGTGTAAATCGAGAGCCTGATCCCCTTTACTAACCAATAAACCCTTTTCAGCCGTAATGATCATACGATCCCGGTTATTTTCCGGATCCTGAAAAAGAGTAATGTTGTATAAACTGTCTGTGGTCCCATCGATCTCTTCCACTAAAAACGTGTATCCCTCAATGCCATCGTAGAAGATATTGGGTTTAAGGTCAAAGCCCGGTTTTTTAACTCTGATATCTATGAAAAGGGATCGGGCTTTTTGGTTGGCTTCCGGCAGAACGTTGTTTGAGAACCACGCTAAACCAATAAACAAAAGTACGGAGGTCACGAGTACAGGACGAATGATCTTTAACGGATTGATACCGGATGCGCGTAAGGCTGTCAATTCATTGAGTTCTGAGAATTTACCATAGGCCATCAGCGTGGCGACCAATACGGCCATGGGAGCGGCCAGCACGACCATATAAGCGAGATTGGTAACAATAAGTTCTGCGATAACCGAGAGGGGAATATCCTTACCGATGAGGTTATCGATATGCAGGATCAGAAACTGCATCAGCAACAGGAACATCAGCGTAAAAAAACAAAACAGAAAGGGGTTAACGTGCCTTTTGAGCAGGTCGACCTGAAGTTTATTTATTTTGGACGCCACAGTGCTGTAATCTATAGTTTTTGGTAAAGGAGAAATATCGTTTGATTGACAGTGGAATGCCAAAAATCATTTATGATTCCATTTTCAACATATACAAATATATGGTATTATCGTTTGCAACCATTTACATTCATCTGCAAATTAAAAAAGAAAACCACTTCAGCCTATCGCCTAAAGCTACAGAAAATAAGTAATAACCGAGCCACTACATATCCGGTGTATTCTTTTTTAAAGTTAGTTTACTATTTACCATTCGTTTGTGTGTTGAATGGGGTTTTAGCCATTGGTACGTCCTATGCCCAGGATCGTGGTGCCATGGCAGTGGATACGACTGCCACTGATTCAACCGCTTTATCCGACTCACTGATCTTCAAACCTTCCAACAGGTTTCCAACGGCGGTCACCCGACCGAAATTATATTATATACAGAGTCAAAATGAGCGCTTTGAGGTTGAATGGGATTCAATGGATACCTATCGGATTAATCACAAGTTCGGTTCACAAATGGTTTCTCCTCCGGTGATCCTTTCTTTTGAAGAGTATGTTAACCTCAAAAGAGAACAACAAAAACGGGAAATACGATATGCGTTGATCGAAGAAGGGAAGCGGATGACCGGCGATGAACGTGGCCTGCTTGATTTCAGCCTTCAGATCCCGGGTGGAGAGGCATCCGTATTCAGTTCTATTTTTGGTAAACCTGAGGTAAACCTAACGGTAAACGGTACGGCCAATATGAATGTGGGGGTTTCGATCCAGAATATTGATGATCCGACTATTGAGCCTGACCTGCAGCAAAGAATTGATCCTACATTCAATCAAAACTTACAGCTCAACATTCAGGGTACTATTGGGGATAAACTTACAATTGCTACTGACTGGGATACCGAGCGAGCTTTTGACTTTCAGAACCGGCTGAATATTATTTACGAAGGCTATGAGGATGAGATCATAAAATCCATAGAGCTGGGAAACGTCTCGATGGAAACAGGTAATTCCCTGATCCGTGGTGGTGCTTCTTTGTTTGGGATAAAGTCGGTGGCAGAGATCGGTTCCCTGAAGATGACATCCGTGTTATCTCAACAAAAGGGTGAAAGTCAAACCCAGACCATAACCGGCGGTGCTCAGGAAACGCAGTTTTCATTGCGTCCGGCTCAATACCAAAACAATCGTCACTTTTTTATTGATTTCTACAACCGGCAGGAGTTTGAAAATAATGTAGCTGATCCTCAGAAGCTGGGGCAAGCCTATCAGATCTCTGATATGAAGGTTTGGATCTCTGAACCACAGGTCAACACCACGGATCCTGAAGCGGTGAGAGCAGCGGCCTTTGTTGGCCTTGGAGTTGTTGATAACGGCGATGGTACATACGGGCTCCCCGATCCGGAATTGGACAGCATAGATGAGGCCCTTCTTGAGGCGAACCGTGGTAATAACAGCGCCTCAGCTGAATCCTTTAATGTGAGCGGTAACGACTTTTATAACGGATATTTTCGGCCTTTACAGGAGGGAAGTGATTACACAGTCAATAAAACGCTGGGTTATATCAGCCTGAACCGAAACCTGAATGCAGGTTCCTATCTGGCTGTATCATTCGTAAGAGAGCGAGTGCCCGGGGAAGGTACCGGTAATGTGGTGATAGGAGATGTAAATCCACAATCGAATGGGTTAACGTATCTGAAACTGATCCGGTCAAATAACCCGACACCTGACCTTAGTTCCTGGCCACTAACCATGCGAAATTTCTATTCCCTTGGGGTTTCTAACGTAACTCAGGATGGGCTGGAAGTGGAGATTAATTACACGACCGGAAATGTGGATGAAACCAACCTTCCGGGCAGAAATCAGACCTTACTTCAGGATCTTGGTCTGGACAGAACGGATACGCAGGGAGCCGACACCTGACCTTAGTTCCTGGCCACTAACCATGCGAAATTTCTATTCCCTTG
>OBLN01000356.1_pt1 | contig 16784 bp, 11 predicted proteins | sample 1519301 | NCBI WGS metagenome assembly OBLN01 (sample SAMEA2452533, study PRJEB22499) | sediment metagenome | reverse complement strand
ATCCGGGAATGGTTGCTTATATCCTGTCAAAAGAAACCCCGGTATGAATTTGAATATAATATGACTATAATATGAATATAACATGAATATTTGAATGTTTGAATATAATATAAATATTTGAATATAATTTGAATATAATTTGAATATAATTTGAATATAATTAAACTAAGTTTAAACATAATTTAAACTTAGTTTAAACGTAATTTAAACATAATATAAGGCTGTGAGCAGACCTGAATGGAGATTAGATAAGATAGTTGTAGGTTGGGTCTTGATCTAATCTCCGATTAAAATTCAAATTTTTCATTCTTTAATGATTTTTTTGTTTACCGGTTGCTGGAACTACAGATTACCGAATACATGTTCAAACTACTTACTTTATGGAGATTATTCTTCTTGGATTATATATTTTTAAATGTATTATCGCGAGGTGTTTTATTGTGGAGTGTGAACTGTCCCTCCTGCATTCTGATGAAGCTGGACAAAGATTGCTGCTTCATTCCTTCTTCTGAAGGCGAGTCCACAGGCTCTTCCCTATGCTCCGCAGGTATTAAGTTAGTTCAAATTGCAGTTAGGTTTTGAGCTTGAAGTGTAAATTTTTTAATATTTATTGTAACGTTTTTAATATTTAGAGTTTTCAGCCTTTTCTCCTGTAGAAAAAACGGCAAAATCCTTGAAGCCTTAAGGCTGAGGCTGAATTTTATAGTCTTATAACATACCACTGTATTTATGTATATAAACAGAAGGTCTTTCTGTAAAATAGCTATGTTAAAGTTGAAGGCTATCATTCTTCCTATTCGCATCGCTTCTGAGGAAGGAGTGTTCGATTTATGAGATAAATTCTATGTGACAGCCAATAATACTGCGAGGCGAGGGGTATTATTAAAAGAATAATAACAAGCTGAAAACAGGCTGAGGGCTGATGACATGCCGATAATATGCTGATAATACGCTGTACATACAAACCTTATGTTTAATTTGAAATTTCTAACTTAAAGAAATTATTTATTGTGAGCTAATTTTGTCTTAAAATTATTATTTTTCCAGTTCTCTCACTTAAGTTTAATATTTTGGGTTAAGTTTTCTAGTTTTTACCTGAAAGTCCTTTTTATTATTAATTCAGACATAATATTTGCATATAAACAAATTTTTAAATAAACCTGTTCTTTATTACGCAGAGTTATATATTATGTAGACTTTTATGTATCGGAATTAATAAATATTGATAATACCATATAATGTTGATAAGTTTTCTGTTTGCCAGTCTGTGGTCCGGATACCCTTTTTCCATAGAAAATTCATAAAAACCAGTGTTTAAACTAAGGAATGGAACAGATTATATTTTCATAGGGGTTTTATTAAAAAATCCTGGATTATCCCTACGCGGAGATAAAAAGTTTGAATTTGCACCCTGGCAAAGTTTAAAAATATACCGTAGCTGGGAAAAAGCTGGGAAAAACCGGTAGGAAATTAAGGTGAGGGATCAGGCTGGGGAATACAGGAAATGATTTTGCAGTTATCTTTCCGATTATCTTTCTATCAATTACCGGATTCGAGGAGCCGTAAAGTACGAAAATTGTATAAAAGTTTACAAAAGTTGAGCACCGGGGATCAGGTTCAATTTAATCTGTTTTAAGAGTTAAAGAGGGCGTGAAATGAGGGAAAAAGTGAGAAAATCGGGGATTGACATTATTGGAAATATCCCCTGGGGAACACACTTCTGCCAGTTCTACAGAACAAAAGAAGATTTAATGGAAATACTTATCCCTTTTCTTAAGACCGGGCTGAAAAATAACGAATTTTGTATGCTAATCACATCAGACATCCTTGATGCAGAAGAGGCAAAAAATGCCCTGAAGAATTCCATTCCTGAGATAGAGAAAGGGCAGATCGAAGTTATTCCCTATACTGATTTGTATCTTAAAGAAGGTATTTTCAGTTCGGAAAGAATTTTAGACAGCTTGATTAAAAAACTTGGCATTGTACAGCCAGAAGGTTATGAAGGCCTGAGACTTGGAAATATTTTTTGGATGGAAAAAGAAGCCTGGTACGGATTTGCCGGATATGAGAAAGAGGTGGACAATAAAATTAGTATCCACCGGATAGTAGCCCTGTGCGCTTACTCTCTTGATAGATGCAAAGCAGCCGACATTATAGATATTGTGATCAACCATGAGTTTTCTTTAATCAAAAAGAAAGAGAAATGGGAGCAGCTAGAAAGCCCCAGGCTCAAGCGGGCAAAAGAGAAAATTCTCTGGGCTTCAAAAGAAACGGAAGCAAATCTAAGAGAAGCACATGATAACTTAGAAAAACTGGTTGAAGAGCGGACAATACAGCTTGAACTGGCTTATAACTCATTGAAAGAAAGTGAAGAAAGGCTTGCTGAAGCCCAGAAAATGGCGCATATAGGGAGCTGGACCTGGAATATCATAACTGGGGAACTGTTCTGCTCTGATGAAGTTTACCGTATATTCGGATATGAGCCTCAGAACTTTGATTCAGATTACGACTTTTTAAAAAATATACATCCCGATGACCGGGGCTACGTGGTAGATTCTATAAGGAAAGGCATGAATGAAGAGATGCAGAGCATTGATTATCGAATAATCAGGGCCGATGGAGAAGAGCGTGCAGTCCACATGCAAGCTGAAGTTATCTATAATGAGGATAGTATCCCGATTCTGGCGAAAGGAATAATCCAGGATATCACTGAACGCAGGAGGGTAGAAGAGGCTCTCAGGAGATCAGACATCTACAACCGCAGCCTGATTGAAGCCAGCCTTGACCCCCTGGTAACCATAGGTCCTGACGGAAAAATTACGGATGTGAATGCAGCTACGGAACGGATTACCGGATATTCGAGGGACGAATTAATCGGAACGAATTCATCAAATTATTTTACTGATCCTGAAGAAGCCCTTGAAATGTATCAGCAGGTTTTCATTAAAGGGGAGATCCGTGATTACCCTCTCGAAATCAGGCATAGAAGAGGACGTATAATCCCGGTCTTGTCAAATGCGTCTGTATACAGGGATGAAAATGGGGAGGTTATAGGAGTTTTTGCAGCTGCACATGATATTACAGAACGTAAGAAAGCAGAAGAGAAAATTCAGATGCTTGCAAATGTTGTTGAATCATCAGACGATGCAATAATAACCAAATCTCTTGACGGTACTATTACAAGCTGGAACAGGGGAGCGGAACAGATCTATGGTTATTCCGCTGAAGAAGTAATTGGAAAAAATATATCGATACTTGAGCCAGACGACCTTAAAGGAGAAACAAAAAAATTAGCTGAGAAAATTGAACAGGGAGAAAAAATTCACCACTCTGAAACGCTACGTCTGAGAAAAGGCGGTATAATAATAAATATCTCAATAACCCTTTCTCCGGTCCTTAATGCTTCCGGAGAGCTGGTTGCGGTATCCACTATTGCCAGGGATATTACTGAACGCAGGAAGGCAGAAGAGGCTCTCAGGTTATCGAATATCTATAACCGCAGCCTGATTGAAGCCAGCCTCGACCCCCTGGTAACGATAGGACCTGACGGAAAAATTATGGATGTGAATGCAGCTACAGAACTTGTCACCGGGTACACCAGAGACGAGTTAATAGGGACTGATTTTTCGGATTATTTCACCGAACCGGGGGAAGCCAGTAAAGGGTATCAACAGGTATTCGTTCAGGGAGAAGTAAGAGACTACCCGCTTGAAATCCAGCACAAAGATGGGCAGGTCACACCTGTTCTGTATAATGCTTCGGTTTACAGGGACGAAACAGGGAAAGTTATAGGGGTTTTTGCTGCTGCACGTGTTATTACTGAACGGAAAAGAGCAGAAAAAATGTTAAAACAAAAAATAGTAGAACTTGCTCGCAAAAGAGAAATTCACCACAGAATCAAAAATAATTTGCAGGTAATTTCCTCCCTTCTGGCACTTCAGGCTGAAAAATTTGGTAATAAAGAATATGTGAGAAATTCGGAACTTATCGAAGCCTTCAGAGAAAGCCAGGATAGAGTAGCATCTATTGCTCTTATACACGAGGAACTTCACGAAGGCGGCGAAACGGATACGTTGAACTTCTCGCCGTATATTGAAAGACTCATTGAGAACCTTTTTCATATATACAGGTTTGGGAATGCCGAAATTAGCTTAAAAACCGATATGGAGGAGAACGTTTTCTTTGATATGGATACTGCAGTCCCTTTAGGCATAATTGTTAACGAACTTGTATCAAACTCCCTTAAACACGCGTTTTCCGGCAGAAAAAAAGGAGAAATCCGGATCAAACTTTACAGGCAGGAGACTCCCCCGGAAAAAAGAAGCAACTATGGCAGCAGAAAAAAGGATAGGAAAAATACAGAACTTACTTTAATCGTATCAGATAACGGAATTGGCATTCCGGAAACAATCGATATTAAAAATGCGGACACGCTTGGTCTGCAGCTTGTAAGCATTCTGGTAGACCAGCTTGACGGTGAGCTTGAGCTTAAAAGAGATAACGGAACTGCGTTCATAATACGGATTAATGTATAATACAGGTAAATGTAAAAGGAAATTTGTGACTTAAAACTATAAACCTATAATTGCAAACTCAGAATTGCAGACACAGGACCATAGCAAAAAAAATGACTACACAGAATGTTTTTAAAAAATAACCCCCTATAATTAAAATGGGGGAAAAAATGCCATATAAGAGTAATTCTGAACTACCGGAGACCGTTAGAGAAAATCTTCCCGAGCACGGACAGGATATTTACCGGGAAGCCTTCAACAGTGCCTGGAAAGAATATAAAAACCCTTCGGAAAGGAAAGGGGACGCTTCAAGAGAAGAAACTGCGCATAAAGTCGCCTGGAGCGCGGTAAAAAAGAAGTATGAAAAAGATTCTAAAGGGAACTGGGTGGAAAAAGAGTAAAATCTTAATATTACAAATCATAAGTAAAAATAATAAAAACAGAAGTAATAAAAATAAGGAGAGTAAAAAGTAAAAGTAATAAAATTAAAAAGTAAAAGTAATAAAATTAAAAGTAACACCTTATTTATATAACTCCATATCAGGATTAAATGCTACGGTCGTACTCGACTTTATCCACATCTGAAACACTGTTAATTGCTGGAATGTTTTGTACGGGAAGTGTGCCGGTAATAATAACATCCGGACCTTCCTGGATGTTTTTAATCTTAAACCCTTTCCTTTCCAGTTCAATTGCTAATTTTTCAAGAATTGCATCTTCTTCTATAAAGACTCTTATGTTAACAAACTCTTCAGGACCCAGCTCAAGTTTATCCCTGACTATCGAAGTCAATTCGGCAGAAAGTTTCGATGAAGTCAATTGTATCCCCGTACTTATTTTAATTTATTTTTCATAAATAGATGGCTATCCTGAGATTCTGATGTACGGATTGCAACCCTAAACATAAAAAATAGAGTGTATTTAATATAAATAAATTGATATTAATACTGCATATTAAAATATAAAATAGAACGCGTCAAAAACAGAGTTAAGGGGTCTTCAAAGCTGGTAGTTCAGGACTTGCTGTTCTTGACTCACTATGGTAAATAATCGGCTACTCCTTATAATGAAACCAGCCGGCATAAAGTGTATATTAGAAGCGCATTGCCGCCTGCCAAAAGCATAAGGAGAAAATCTAAGGTTAGAACCAATAAATGATTACCGATGCCAGTGTGAAATTAAATCTGAATATGAAATCTGAATATGAGATCTGAATATGAAATCTGAATAAGACCTTACGTAAGCTCTTCTAACCTAGCTTTTATACTAAGCAGGATATTAATTTAGATTAATTTAGATTCATTTAGATTAATTTAGATTCAAAAGGTGTACATGTCTGAAAGAGTAGTATTTTTTATGGAAGGATAGATATCAGATGGTATTAGGGAAAAAAACAAAAATATCGTCCTATGAAGTGATGCTCTGGGTAGGGTTAGCCGGCCTATTTTATATAACTAGCCGGAGCAATTACCTTCTCTTCCATACGCTGGCAGAACTATTCAGCATATATGTAGCATATGTTGTCTTTCTCATAGTATCAAAATCAAAAGCCCGTCTGGAAAACAGATATCTAATACTCATAGGGATTGCTTATTTTTTCGTTGCGAGTCTTGATCTGCTCCATACACTTGCATATAAAGGAATGGGGATTTTTCCGCAATTCGATGCAAACCTTCCCACTCAACTCTGGATAGCTGCGAGGTATATGGAGAGCATATCCCTGTTAGTAGCTCCCCTGCTTCTAAAAGATTACAGATCGGAAAGTATAATGGGAAACAGAATAACTAGAGAAAAAACCAGGTTTTTCTGGCAAATTTTTTCCATATATGCCATGATTACGGCCGGATGTATCCTATCAATCTTTGTCATCGGAAACTTTCCGGATTCCTATATTGAGGGCTCAGGGCTTACCCCCTTTAAGCTGATAAGCGAATACATCATATCGTCAATTCTTCTTTGCTCGCTTCTTCTTTTATATACGAAACGAGATAGGTTCGAAACCCGTGTTTTCAGGCTTGTAGAAGCATCAATAATACTCACAATATTCGGAGAGCTTGTTTTTACCCTTTATGTAGATGTATATGGGTTCTTCAATTTTCTGGGGCATTATTTCAAAATCCTTTCTTTTTACCTGATATATACTGCAATAATTGAAACAGGCTTTGAAGCTCCCTACAGTCTTCTATTCAGGGAACTTAAACAGAGTGAGGAGGCTTTTAAGCAAAAAGCAATTTTCCTCGAGGATGATCAGGGACGAATATACAATATGCTTGGCGTAAGGATAGCTGATTCAGAAAAACTGTCAGATCTTAAGCAAGATCAAGTAAATCAAAAGGACCAGAATTCACTTGTGAATAATATAAAAGGGCTCATAGGGTTCAGACTCGACAAGGATCTTGTACCCATATCCATCGAAGGTGAAGTAAAAGAAATTACAGGCTACAGCAAAGAAGATTTCCTTTCAGACAGGGTAAAATGGGAAGAAATAGTCGTACCTGAAGACCTGCCTTTTGCCCTCAAGGAAATACAAAAATTAGCCTCTAGTCCTGACCTCTCTTTAGAGATCGAGTACAGGATACGCAGAAAAGACGGAGAAATAAAATGGGTAAGGGAAGTTTTGCAAACACTTTCTGAAAACTCTGAAATTTCTGAAGGCTTGCAGGGTTTTGTCCGTGACATTACCGAGCGCAAGGCAGCTGAAGAGACTTTGAAAAAGATTGATGAAGTGCGTATAAAAGAAATTCATCACAGGATAAAGAATAACCTTCAGGTGATTTCATCTCTCCTGAGCCTTGAAGCTGAAAAATTCAGCGATCAGAAAATGCTTGAAGCTTTCAGGGAAAGCCAGAACCGTGTGATCTCCATGGCTCTGATCCATGAGGAGCTATACAAAGGTAACGAAATCGACACTCTTGATTTTGCAGCTTACCTCCAAAAATTAACTTCAGACCTGCTCAATTCGTATTCCGTGCAGAAGGACAATATTGACCTTAAACTGAATCTTGAAAAGGTTCATCTAGGCATGGACACTGCAATACCCCTGGGCATAGTTGTCAATGAACTGGTTTCTAACTCCCTGAAACACGCCTTTCCTGCAGGGTCTAAAGGCGAGATTCACATACACCTTTGCAAAACGGACAGCTCTACTATAAATGCCGAAGATCTGGGGATAGACGAGAAATGCAGGGATGAAAAAAGCCTTCCATTCAGGTTGAGTATAATCGATTCCGGAAGAGGGATTTCGGAAGAGCTGGACCTCAAAAATATAGAATCTCTCGGACTCAAGCTGGTAAGTCTTCTTGTGGACCAAATTGACGGGTGTATAGGGCTTAAAAGGGATAGAGGAACGAAGTTTACTATTCTGTTTGGGGAAATAGGGAAGTAATATCCGGTCTGAAATCCGGTCTGAAATCCGGTCTGAAGGAATAAGTAAAATCTGTGAAAGAAAGTTTATGGAATCAGCTTTGAAAAAATTATACACTCTAACACAGTAGAGAATTTAGAGAAAAATCTCAAAGCAAAAAGCCATAAGATAGCGTTTTTGACGAAACTCCGGGGGAAAAGGGGATTTAAAAGCACGTCATAATATATAATTACAGAACACTAAAAGATAAAAAAATAATTAAAAATAATGAGTAATAAAACCAAAAAAGTAACAAAAATTGAGAAGTACTGAAAAGTTAAGATAATAAATTCGAAAAGTAACACAAATAAAAAAATAATAAAAATTACGAAGCAATAAAAAATGAAGAAAAATTTAATTATGAGCCTGAGAATTTACTTCAGAGGCTCAGGCAGTGACATCCTTTCTAAGGATATATGCAACCATCTCAGGATTGAGTTTGCTCTCCCTTGAGACTTTTTCTTCGATAGCTTCAGTGGATTTGCCTTCAATCTTCAGTTCCTTTATCTCCTCAATTATAGAGGAAGGAATGCGGTAGTATTCGTTAATGTCCTTTCTGTGGCCCCAGACATCTCCTTCGATAAGCTGGATCCTCTGCATTTCAAGGAACATTTCTATGGACTTTGAGACCGTGCGCCTGTAGGATTTGGGCAGCTGAATGACCTCAATCTTCGGGCAGTTTTCAACAAGGGAAAAAATGTCCTTGTTTGAAGGCCTGAAAGCCAGGTGAACTATTCTTTCGTTTGGATTCAATGTAAATATTTCTTCTCTGGAACTCACAACCCTTATTTTCAAAGTTTGTCCTCCCGATCTATTGATTTTTTTCATTTGATAGTAAAAAATTCTTCATTAAATATTTTTCCATAATTACATGATTTATTTAGAGAGAACTAGTATTTACATTCTTTCATTTATTTTCGTATATTAAATAAGAGGGCAATAAGAATCATGCACAGTAGCCATATTTATAAGAACATGATAAAAAATATTTATAAATACATCCTGAAAAGTATAAGAGGTAAAATTAGCAAAAAATTGGAATATTGCAGGAATATTCTTTGTTTTGTTGCAGGTCAGGGCATTTTTAATATTTTGCCATGTGACCATGTGAAACCATGATAGACTCTCGGATATTTATAAGGCTTTTCTCAAAATTTTTACTTCATTGAAGCTTTCAGTATACTTTACTTTGCTAACTTTACTAAAAATTCAATGCTTTAATAATCAGGAAAAAAGCAATACCAAGAATAGGTGAATCGATTTGAAATTGAGAAAAAGAAGATAAACTCAAAATTACAAATAAAACTCAAAAATACTGGCAGAACTCGAGAATACTGATAAAACTCAAAAGTGCTGACAATCAGAAAGCAAAGAAATTAATTTAAAATAAGAGGTACTTACTCCGGAAAAGCATAAAACGCTTAACCGAAGAAAACCGGAAAACCTTTTTTCAGTCAAATTCATGAACTTCAAGATAGCATGGGCACAACAAATTTGGCGACTCCATAGAGAAGTAACAGAAGCAAAAGCTGAATGAAGATCACATTAAGATAATAACTTTTGGATTTCAGCCCTTTCTGCCTGTCCTCCCCATTATCCGGATCTTGTGTTCTTTTTTTCGCGTTATTGTCGCCGATCTGAGTTTTCATTCCTTCCGTCACTTGAGACCACCTTTAATCCTATTTACATCATTTTTGAGTATGAAAAACCCTTTAAAATCTATATAGATTCATTTTGCAATTAGCCGGGAACTATTACTGGCACGATGAAAACATAGACTATATACAGGATCACAATGAATAAAATATGCATAAAAACCAGGTCTATAACCCAGGTCTTTACCCTGAACTTAGCCAAATTATTTTCCTCCCATTGATTGTCCTGTAAGCGTCTAAGAACTTTCCCTCGCAAGCAAAGGCTGATAAGAATTAAAGGTATTCAGCCAACTGCGGCACTTCAATAGCACAGGGTAGCAAAAGGCCGTTAAAGCATGACTTGAGTGAAAGTACATTCAGGTAAATAAGCGTTTGTATTAATAGATTAAAATAATTTTCTCTGAATATTTGGTTTTGATTCGTCTCTCTATTCAGCTTTAGATAAGACAATTATATCGATCTGACGTTATTTAATTAAGCCAGTATCATTATATTAATTTAGTTATTACATTTTAAGTTGAACATTATTACTTATTCGAGATATAATTATATCCAGCTCCAATCCATAACGGATTTATTATTATAAATTATAGAATAAAAAAATCCTGCATAGATGGATATAGCTAGATTAATTATTCTTTGTGAAGCAACTATATAACAGCTTCGATTATGTCGAAGAAGCAAAAGTGTATATAAGGATAATTATCAAGAGGACCACCGAGACGGTAGTATGATATCAGAAAGATAAGAAAGTAAAAGAATAATAAATAAAATGAATATAAAGGTAATACAAAAATATGGAGAAATCCTGAAAGAGCCGGAATTTACCGATTTTTAAGGTTTCGGAATTTAAGAACCTTAGAATCCAGGATTTATCTGTTTTATTAAGATTTTATTGATTTTGAGAAACTGGGAGCTTTATGGATCTTTGAGAGTTAAAATTTCAAAATTTACTGGCTTTTGTGATATTATATCCTGTAAATTCCATCTTTCCAGAATCAGGATCGATATAAACCATGTTTGAGATGCTTGAGTAATAGGTGAAAAGTTCCCTACCCCATTTGAGAGCGCTTTCCTCATAACTTATGAGCGTAGTCCCATCAAACCTCCCGTTATTATCAAAGAGCCAGAGAGCCATAAATGTGTCCGTTACAACAAGGGTGAGTGGGCCGATGTGACCGTTACGCATGGAAATGCTCATATTTTCATGGGACAGAAAACATTTAAATTGCTCCGGAAAGTCGTCAAAAAACTTATCAAAAATTTGCTCCGTAAGTACAAAAGAAATTTTTGCATTTTTCTTTATGAGTTTGGAAAAAATACTTACAGTATGAGGCTGAAAGGTAGAACTTGCCATCATAACATATTTTGAAGCAAGAACATTCTCGACAAAAATCGGATGAAATTCAAAAAGACAATCCCTATCTGCTTCAAGGAGCTCACAGTGCTTCAGGTTTCCAATCCTTTTTCTCATATGATATGGAATCTCACTGAGATCACGGGTCTCCCAGTATTCGTGATTTTCTACATAGATGTTGATAATATTCAGGAATTCCTCTATTTTTTCAACAATAAGAACCCCCATATCGGATAACTTGTAAACATCTTCAACAGAATCATAGGTTACAAGATCCCATTTAAGAAGTTTCTTAATCTGAGGCATGAGAGCACTTGAGTTAACATTAAGAGCCTCTTTTATTTCATCTATGTTTTTTGGCCCTTCTTTCAATAAAAGAACCAGTACATTTTTTCTTTTTTCAGATAAGAAGATCGTTTTGATCAGGCAAGATGGGTCCAATCTCATCACCGGGGATTTAGGGACTTATGACAATTTAAGATAAAATGACAGCATAACAGGAACAGCATCATTGAGCATTAACAGAAGAGAATAAGGAAACATTTAGTGAAATTTATAAAACAATCTAATATAGGAATTTTGATATTAAAAAGTTATTATTTTTAAAACATCGAAAGGTTATTAAACACCTGCCCTGGCGTCTGCATTACGCAGAGATCTACCGAACACACCGGAACCTATGATAAAAACCTATGCAGGCACATAAAAAATGGCAAACCTGCGCCTGCATAAAATATAATGGAGGTCTTACTTCTTTTGGGAAATTTTTGGAGAATATATAGCACAGAAACTCTGGAGAAGCCTGAGTATACTGTTATCACTGAAACATTAAATGGATCCTAGCCAGTTACGTTTGGAAATTACATAAACTGAGTATTACATAAACTGAGTTCTTCAATTTTTTACAGGTTTCTACTGATGCTTAATTAAAGAATTGAGTTTCTAAAATCATAAATATTTAAAGGTCCTATGCACAATTCTGGACTATAAACCTGTAAACGCGAAGAACTTACCTGTTAAAGTTTTTACCGGTTAAAGTTTTTACCGGTTAAAGTTAATTTCCTCCGGTCTGTAGACCTGAAAGTAAGGCCATGCTATCCCATAAATGTCTCAAAAAGTTCATATTTTGGATTATTTCTCACCTATACTTACCGTATTTTGAGACTTATCTCTGGTAACCAGTCGATAATTCTCCGGCATCTGCAATTTTTACAGAGGCAGCTACACTCTCTGTGCCTTTTTCTTTGGAGACAAGAAGGCAGATGAAGGCAAAAATCATGCATGTGAACATAAGGAGCCAGACGGATTTGTATTGAGTTACAGAAGCAACAGCTCCTTCAGAGACTTCCATCATTTTTCCTGTCAGTGTCATGAAGATAGCCCCTCCAAGGAAAGGGAAGATATTATATGCACCGGTTGCCGTCCCTACTATTGATGCCGGGAACCATTCCTTGACCTGAGCATAGGAAACGACAAAGAAACCACCGAAGAACCCAAAGAGGAAGTGGATAAGAGTATATGCGGCTGTGCTGGTAATGTTTCCTGCCTGAGACCAGATAACTCCCCAGAGAACTATATAAACGGCAGTGCCTGCAATAAGGACTTTCTTTCTGGACTTAAACACTTTGTCCGAGAGATAACCTGCAATCGGGCAACCGAATATCATACCAATTGCTATGAAAGAAAGGATTCCTGCATAAGCTCCCTGGTCCCATCCGAGTACATCTCTGAAAAACGGACCTCCCCACAGCCCCTGGTAGACCATAAGGCTCCCGTACATGAAGAAGAACCATATAGAAAGAGGCCAGAACCTCATCCCGGAGCTGAAAGTCTGCCTGAGAGCTTCGCCCATAGGAATCTTTTCAACGGTTTTCGGAGGGATATATTTCTCACCTTTTTCGTAAGCTTCAATCTCAGGAATTGTGGGGCAATTCATATCTTCAGGTTTATCCTTGACCAGGACAAAAATAGCTAATGCAAGCAGCGCTGAAAAGACACCGAGCATCAGGAAGACTTTCTGCCAGTCACCAAAGAAAGCTGCCATTATGGCAAGGGGACCAGCTGCGCTCAAGGCTCCTATGTTTCCGATTGCGAGCAAAACTCCTGACATCGAAGCAAACTCATTCTTTTTGAACCAGATGGCTAGCACTTTCATTACAGGTATGTAGACCATTGCCACTCCGATTCCTATAAGAACCCTGCCGATAAGGACCATCGTGAAGTTAGAAGCAATTCCAGTAAGAACGGCTCCAAGTGCAGCAAGTAGAGTGAAAACTCCTGCAGTCTTTTTTACTCCCCAGCTGTCGCTCAAAAGCCCGCTTGGAAGTTGCATTGCTGTATAAGCGTAAAAGTAGGCAGAACCGAGCAGCCCTATAGATGCAGCTCCAACTCCGAATGAATTCATAATGTCAGCAGCAACTACTGCTGTAGACACACGGTGGAAATACACAAAGAAGTATGCGAGAGCAAGGATAACAAACACTACCCAGCGATACTTCATTACTTTGCTTATATTTTCCTGATTAATTTTCATAGCTATCGCTCCCAATGACGAGAATTCAAAACACAATAGTAAAAGTGTAATAATGAGAGTGTAATAAGGCGCTGGAATCAGGCGTCTTCAAAGAAATAAGCGAAGAATCACCCGAATCCAATACCTCAGTTCCCCATCTCAGGAAGAAATTAAAATTTCATTCCTTTGATTTTAGAAGTTTTCAGAAGACCAGTCAGCTACAGCTTTAACCCATGTCCTGAGTCTGCCTGAAGTGCTCAGGGGAGGAGTTCCGCATCCTAACATGCTGGCTTTTGCTCCATCATCGAGTCCCTTCATGGTTTCTGCAACAATCTGCTCTTCCGTACCCTCGACCATCAGGAGAGGAGTTACATTCCCGACAACAGGCACATCTCCTGCAATTTTAGTTGCCTCCTTCATATTAACGGCCTGTTCCACACTGAGGCAGTCTGCACCCGTTGAAGCCATCCCTTCTATAATCGGCACAGTATCTCCGCAGATATGAAGTTCCCAGGGACATCCAAGATGGTGAACAAAATCACCTATCTCCTTTTCAGCAGGAACGGCTACCTGATAATAGAATTCAGGCATTACAAGGTTAGGAGACGCTGATGCATCCGAATAGTACAGGATATCAGCCCCTGCTTCGACACATGCTTCAGCATAGATCCTGTTAATCTCCAGAGCTTTGGAAAGCCAATCCTGCATTTTTTGCATCTGTTTTTCTTTCTGGAGGCACTTGATACTGAGCATGGACAGGTTCTCCGCGCCCATGAGATCTCCTGTAAGAGTTATGGGAGCAACGAGAAAAGCAGTTACTGCTGCGTCGGGATACTTTTCCTTTGCAAGTTTAATTGCATCAAGTGTAGTTTTTACAAATTTATCTTTAAGGAAGTTATCGTAGTTTACTTCTTCAGGCTTATTGAAAAAGCTCCTTACTGAAGGCTGAATATCAATTCTCCCCATTTTTACTTCAAGGCCGAGAGCCATGGATTCTATAAACATGCCGAAAGGCATAACAATATTATCAAGCCCGGCATCGGTATGCATAAGGCTAACAGTATTGACCATCATTTCTGCATTACAGTGATAGTATGGCCAGGAACTTTCGCTTTTCTCGATATACTCCTTAACCATAGCAGAGCCGGTAATCACAGGGACCCTATCAACTGGCTTTCTGTTAAGCATTGCAAGGACCCTTTCTTTTGAAGTCATCTCAGATACCATGTTTTTTCTCCTTTTTTACCTGGGTTATGAGCTTTAATTTAGCCAATTTCCAAAAGCACCTGTTTGAGATTTAACCCCATCTTACATTTTCGGACGGAAAATCAAAAATTGCTTCTTTTAGCCAGCTTGCTGCACTGGCTGCATCGCGAGGAGAGGCATCTGCCCCTATCTGAGCTGCATAGCCAGTTGTTATTGGAGCCCCGCCTACCATTACCATTACATTATCCCTGATACCTTCATCGATAAGCATTTTAACGACTCTTGGCATTTCAGCCATGGTGGTAGTCATAAGTGTACTCATGGAAACTGCTGTTGCCCTGTACTCTTTTGCTGCTTCAACAAATTTTGATGCAGGTACATCATTTCCAAGATCCACACAGTTGAAGCCATTTGCACTGAGCAGGGTTTTTACAAGATTCTTCCCTATATCATGAACATCCCCTTCAACCGTACCTATGACGACAGTTGCTGGTTTTGATGTGATATTTTCACTCTGTTTCATATAGGGAGCAAGAAGATCCATCCCTCCATACATTGCAGTCGAAGCAATCAAAAGCTGAGGTACAAAAGCCTCTCCGTTTTCGTATTTTTTACCAATGAGGCTCATACCTGCTGCAAGGCCTTCTATAAGGGTTTTGAAAGGATCCATGCCAATCTGAATTGCCACCTCTGTCCACCCTCTGGTCATCTCCTCTTCACCATCCATTACCAGGAGAGAAAGTTTTTTGAGGGTAATCGCTCCCACATCAATCCCGGTGGCCAGAAGCTTTTGAGTCAACTCTTTAATCTTATCTTCTTCTTCGTCTTCCGCTGCCTTGTCCAGTTCTTCAATCAGTTCCTGAACTTCTTCCGGTAGATCATCCATTTTGATACCTCTGGTTTGATTTGCTCATCAATACTCCACACAATTTTTTGTACTCCTTACGCATCTGAAGAGGCACAGGCAAGGTCCGGATCTTTTTCCTTCATCTAACAGAAAGCAATTGGGTATAGGTTTCAAAAATAGATATACTAACCGTTATCGGAAAAACCTACAACTTCACTAGAATAGAGTTCCCTGCAAAAAACAGCTATGAATATTAAAAATTATATTCATTCAATATAATAAACAGCCTTTTTAAAAACAAAGAGTTCTGAAAAATAAACATATTTATCCAGGAGTATCGCCCTGTAAAAGCCCCAGGTCTTGGATAATGAGCATCTCTGTTTATAAAATCAACGACGTTGATTTTTCATTATGGTATTGATTCCTGATCTCTTATCGAATTCAGACTCGACCTAAAATTTAAAGTTTAAATTTGATTTGGCAAATGATCTTCGCAATAATTGCAAAGTATATATAATTATTGAGGAGCGAGGAACTTAATTCCTTATCCGGCAACTAAGCCTCTATTTTTAGAGACCACATGTCTCTTCCTGAGCTTTCAATAATGAAGGGGTTTCAAGTTATAATTTCAAATTGTAAATTCATTTGTTAAGAGAATTCTTGAGGACGAAAAACTGACCATATGTTCTGCAAATCGCTTACTCTTGCCGGATTAACTTATGGAAAACATAACTTTTATTAAATGTTATACTTATTATATTGCAGAAACTAAGACTGTTACGAGGCCCATGCATGGAAGACTCTGTTGTTGCACAAATCAAAAACCAGTTCGACAAAAAAGGAAATCCTGCAAAGATTCCGCTCATGAACGGGAAGCAGTTTTTCGATGCCCGAGCTGAAAAAGACGGAATCTATGTTGATAACCTGAAAAGCCAGCCGTTTCTCCCATGGGAAATATTCTCCGAAACTGCTGATTTTTTGCAGAAAAACGGCGGTAAAGCGAAAAAAGGAAATGCAACAGGCTCCAGGCTGGGAGACCCGAATCTTGACCTGAATACCGTGGAAGGACATATTGCCAGTGAGATATACGGCTGCAGGACAGGAGAAATTGTGTATAAGAGGGTAACCCCGATAGCTTCCATTCTTGCCTGGGCCGGGATTTGTGAAAATACACGAGGGCAAATCTGCCTTCTTTCGGGATGGAAAGATCTTCAAGCACCTGAATGCGAAGAAAAGCTTCCTGAAGCAGCTTCTTCGGAAATAGATATTTCTTCTACTCAGCTATCAGAG
>OBLN01000354.1_pt1 | contig 16817 bp, 11 predicted proteins | sample 1519301 | NCBI WGS metagenome assembly OBLN01 (sample SAMEA2452533, study PRJEB22499) | sediment metagenome | reverse complement strand
CACGATACCGATTACCGTGGCGCAGGCAGCTTCTCAATCGTCTTTGGCCGTACCAAAAACAAGGGAAACGTACAAGCCATAATGAAGGGGGAATTATGTGTTAAGAAAAAGTGATGTAATGGGGTCACCCATTATTTGACTCAGGTCGATAGCACGATAAACAATCAGGCGTCCCGCACCATATTTATATCATTGCGCACACGGCCGAATAATACGCACCCCGATTTTCTACAGTCGATATCGCCATAAACTGATCGACGCATCAGTCACATTCAGGGTAATGGCATTGAAAACCAACTCGACGCGTTGGTAACCGAACACAGCATTACTTCCTCAGAAAATCGTCGGAGCCCTGATATGTCTAAATAATTGACTAACAGAACATGGGCCTTTCACGGCCAGTTTCTTGAAGGCACACAATAGAGGGGATAACGACGACATCCACACAAACCTCCCGCCACGCGAGTGATTCTGTCAACACTTCTCCAACAATGAATATCAAAGAATGATGCCGTGCCAAGATTAGGCACTATGCAAAACTTAACACTTTGACCCCATGCCGATGGGCTAGAGCTTGCGCCGCACCTCGACAATATTCGGCAGTTGGTTGATGCGGCTCAGCACCCGGCTGAGTTGGTCGATGTCTGCGATCTCCAGCGTCAGGTCTATGCGTGCGGTATGGGTTTTCTGGTCACTGAGGGTGCTGGTGGCGAGGATGTTGATCTTCTCGTTGGCCAGCACCGAGTAGACGTCGATGAGCAGGCCCTGTCGATCGATGGCTTCGATCTCCACATCCACCGGGTAGGTCTTCTCTTCTCCCATACCGCCCCACTCCACCTCGATGAGGCGGGCGCGTTTGGCCTCCGGCAGGTTGAGCACGTTCTTGCAGTCGCTGCGGTGGATGGTGACGCCGCGCCCCTGGGTGATGAAGCCGATGATGGGATCGCCCGGGGCCGGTTTACAGCAACGCGCCAGGTTGGTCAGCAGGTTGCCGACACCGCGGATTTTGATGCTCTCCGTGCCGCCTTTCTCCTTGCGCCGCGGTCTCTTCTTTGCCTCCTCCTCAACCGGCGGTTTCTCCGGCGCGGTGAGCTTGTGCACGGCACCGGCGATCTGTGCCGGGTTGATATCCCCGCGGCCGATGGCGAGCAGCATCTCATCGGCGGACTGGAAGTGGAAGTAGTCGCACAGCTTCTCGTAGCCCAGCGATGAGACCCCCAAACGGTGCATCTCCCGGTCGAGCAGGTTCTTGCCGTCGGCCAGGTTCTGCTGCTGGTCCTGCTGCTTGAACCAGCTCTTGGCCTTGGAGCGGGCGCGGGAAGTCTTGAGGTATCCCAGGTGCGGGTTGAGCCAGTCGCGGCTGGGGCCGCCGTGTTTGGTGGTGAGTACCTCCACCTGCTCGCCGGACTTCAGTTCGTAGGTGAGCGGCACGATGCGTCCGTTGACCTTGGCACCGCGGCAGCGGTTGCCCACCTCGGTGTGCACGTAATAGGCGAAGTCGAGCGGCGTGGCGCCCTGCGGCAGGTCGAACACCTCGCCGGTAGGGGTCAGGATGTAGACCCGGTCCTGGAATACCTCGGACTTGAAGCGATCGATAAAGTCACCGGCATTGGCTTCCTCTTCCTTCCAGTCGAGCAGCTGGCGCAGCCAGGCGATCTTCTGCTCGTAGCCCTTGTCATGGCGGCCGCCCTCCTTGTAGCGCCAGTGGGCGGCGACACCGAGCTCGGCGTGTTTGTCCATCTCCCAGGTGCGGATCTGCACCTCCAGGGTCTTGCCGCCGGGGCCGACCACCGCGGTGTGGATCGACTGGTAGTTGTTCTCCTTGGGGGTGGCGATGTAGTCATCGAACTCCTTGGGGATGTGCGGCCACAGGCTGTGGACCACGCCAAGCACGTGGTAGCAGTCGGCCACCGAGTCGACCAACACGCGCACGGCACGCACATCGTAGAGGTCGTGGAAGCTGAGCCCCTTGCGCTTCATCTTCTTCCAGATGCTAAAGAGATGTTTGGGGCGCCCCTTGATATCGGCCTTGACCCCCGCCTTGTCGAGCTGCTTCTCCAAAATGGCGATCACATTGTCGATGTAGCCCTGGCGATCGACCCGGCGTTCATCAAGAAATTTTGCCACCTGTTTATAGGTGGTGGGGTCGAGGTAGCGGAAGGAGAGGTCCTCCAGCTCCCACTTGATCTGCCAGATGCCGAGGCGGTTGGCCAGCGGCGCATAGATATCCATGGTCTCGCGGGCGATGCGCCGCTGCTTCTCCTCCGACAGGTGCTTGAGGGTGCGCATGTTGTGGAGCCGATCGGCCAGCTTGATCATCACCACGCGCACATCCTCGGCCATGGCCAGCAGCAGCTTGCGCAGGCTCTCCGCCTTGATCTGCTCCTTGCCCGGCTGAGCGCCGTTGAGTTGATAGTCACCGATGGAGCTCATCTTGGTGACGCCGTCGACCAGCCGCGCCACCGGCGCACCGCACTGCTCGGCGACCTGCTCCAGGGTGACATCGGTATCCTCCACCACGTCGTGCAGGATCGCGGCGGCGATACTCTCGTGGTCGAGGCGTAGGCCGGCGACGATGTCGGCCACCGCCATGGCATGGGTCAGATAGGGCTCGCCCGAGGCACGCAGCTGCTCCACGTGCGCCTTGTCTGCGATCTCCAGCGCGGTGCGGATGAGGCCGATCTCCTCTTCGCTGCGACCTTCCGCCAGTGAGGCGATCCAGATCGCCTTGCTGTCCTCGCGGTCGTGCGAGGGTGAGGGAAGCTGACTTTCTACATAAACCATGGGCGTTTTGCTTTTCCGTTATTTCCTGCCTGAATTTTAGACTCACACACCTCAAAAGCTAACCGCAAAGGGCTACACAAGCCGATGTCAGTGCGACAACCATGTCACAACGAGGGCTACAGCCGCTACTTATCCGTCCGGGCATTCAACAGATGTATTCCACCTGAAGTCGACTGCGTGCACGAGCTCAATGGCATGCCCATTTTTAATAGCCTTGTGCCTTTGCGGTGAGAGTATTTGTCTGAAGGATGTGTAGTCACCCCATTCAGTAAATTAACGACCGCCGCGGCCGCGCGGCTTGCGTGGACTTTTCTTCGCCACACCAGGCTTTCCCTTGCCTTTACCCTTGAACCTTTCGGCCGGGGCAGTCCCCTTGCGCTGCAGCCGCTGCCCGGTTTTGGTAACCCCCGAGTCTTTCGGTTGCCAGGCCGGTACCAGGTGGCGCTTGCCGTTGCCAATAAGGTCCTCACGGCCCATGCGTTTGAGCGCCTCGCGCAGCAGCGGCCAGTTTTTCGGGTCATGGTAGCGAAGAAAGGCCTTGTGCAGGCGGCGCCGGCGCTCACCGATAGGTGTCTCCACATCCCCGCCCTTGCGGTGCACCTTGCGCAACGGATTCTTGCCGCTGTAATACATCGCCGAGGCGATTGCCATCGGCGAGGGCAGAAAGGTCTGCACCTGATCCGGGCGGAAACCGTTTTGCTTCAGCCACAGCGCCAGATTCATCATGTCCTCGTCACTGGTCCCGGGATGGGCGGCGATGAAGTACGGGATCAGGTACTGCTCCTTGCCCGCCTCCTTCGAATATTTCTCGAACATCTGCTTGAAGCGATCGTAGCTGCCCATGCCCGGTTTCATCATGTGGCTCAGCGGGCCGCTCTCGCTGTGTTCCGGGGCGATCTTGAGGTAGCCGCCGACGTGGTGGGTCACCAGCTCCTTGACGTAGGCCGGGGTCTTCACCGCCAGGTCGTAGCGCAGGCCCGAGGCGATGAAGACGCGCTTGATGCCGCTGAGTTCACGCACCCGCCGGTAGAGGTGGATCAGCGGGGTCTGATCGGTGTTGAGATTTTTGCAGATGTCGGGATAAACACAGGAGAGACGGCGGCAGGCCGACTCGATCTTCACATCCTTGCAGTGCAGGCGCCATCTGGTGCCGGGCTTTCCCTTGCCTTTACCCTTGAACCTCTCGGCGGGAGCAGCGCCCTTGCGCTGCAGCCGCTGGCCGGTTTTGGTTACCCCCGAGTCTTTCGGTTGCCAGGCCGGCACCAGATGGCGCTTGCCGTTGCCGATCAGGTCCTCGCGCCCCATACGCTTGAGCGCCTCACGCAGCACATCTGCAAGCCGCCGGTAAAGATGGATCAGCGGTGTCTGATCGGTGTTGAGGTTCTTGCAGATGTCGGGGTAGACACAAGAGAGGCGGCGACAGGCCGACTCGATCTTCACATCCTTGCAGTGCAGGCGCCACATATTGGCGGTTGGGCCGCCCAGGTCCGAGATGTTGCCGCTGAACTCGGGTGTCAGGTCGCGGATCGCCTCCACCTCGCGCACGATGGAGTCCTCCGAGCGGCTCTGGATGATGCGCCCCTCGTGCTCGGTGATGGAGCAGAAGGTACAGCCACCGAAACAGCCGCGCATGATGTTGACCGAGAAGCGGATCATCTCGTAGGCGGGGATGCGTGCCTGGCCGTAGGCCGGATGCGGCTTGCGGGTATAGGGCAGCTCGAACACCCGGTCCAGCTCTTTGGTGGTGAGCGGCAACGGCGGCGGATTGAGCCACACCTCGCGGGTGGCGTGCGCCTGCACCAGCGGCCGGGCATTGCCCGGATTGGTCTCCAGGTGGAACACTCGCGAGGCGTGAGCGTACATCACCGGGTCATCCTTGATCTGCTCATAGGAGGGCAGTCGCACCACCACCCTGCCCCGCTGCTCACGCGGTACCTCGCGGATGTTGTGCACCACGGTTTTCTGGCTGCAGCCCGGCTCCATGGCGTAGGGGTCGGGGTGGGACGGCAGCTCACCGGGCTCATCCAGCTCGCTCGAATCGAGTTCGACCCAGTCCGCAGGGGTCTGCTTGAGGACGAAGGCGGTGCCGCGGATCTCGCGCATCTCCTGCAGGCTCTTGCCGGCGGCCAGGCCATGGGCCAGCTCGATAATGGCGCGCTCGGCGTTGCCGTAAAACAGCATATCCGCCTTGCTGTCGATCAGCACCGAGCGGCGGATCTTGTCGGACCAGTAGTCGTAGTGGGCGATGCGGCGCAGGCTCGCCTCGATACCGCCGATGATCAGCGGCACATCCTTGTAGGCCTCGCGGCAGCGCTGGGCGTAGACGATCACCGAGCGGTCAGGACGGGTGCCGCCCTTGCCGTCGGGCGAATAGGCGTCGTCCGAGCGGATCTTGCGATCGGCGGTGTAGCGATTGACCATCGAGTCCATGTTGCCGGCGGTGACACCGAAGAACAGGTTGGGTTTGCCCAGACGGCGAAAATCCTCGGCCGAGGTCCAGTCGGGCTGGGAGATAATCCCCACGCGAAAGCCCTGCGCCTCCAGCGCACGGCCGATCACTGCCATACCGAAACTGGGGTGATCGACATAGGCGTCACCGGTCACCAGAATGATGTCGCAGGAGTCCCAACCGAGCAGATCCATCTCCTCGCGGGACATGGGCAATACCGGTGCCGGTAGCAGCCGCTTGGCCCAGTACTGGCGGTAGGAGAAGATGTCGTGAGGCTGTTGCATGCTGGTTTGAGCGGTGGCGGACACGATGGTTCCTTAAAGGTTTTACTCTGTGTGGCCAATTGGCGTATATTTCAATCAGATAGTCATTATACTTGAAGAAAAACCAAGGAGCCGGACAATGCGATTTTTTTCTGCCCCCCCACTGGTACTGCTGTTGGGTCTCGGCCTCGCCACCCCCCTGGCAGCAGAGCAGCTGCAGATGCCCGCCGAGGGGCAGAATGCCCCACAGACCCGTCCCGCAATGGACATGCCGACCAAGGGTATGTCAAAGCAGCAGGTTGAACAGATCTACGGCCAACCCCGGCAGAAACTGGCGCCGGTGGGCGAGCCACCGATCAGCCGCTGGGTGTATGAGAACTACACCGTCTATTTTGAGTACAATCACGTCATCCACAGCGTCGCCAACCGCTGAGCTCCGTGCGGTCCGGCCCACCGGACCGCATCGCCTTGCCGCCCGGAGCGGTGATGCAGCGGCGAAATAATCCTGATCCCATCCCCGCTAGAGGCCGCCCGTGTCACAACCGCCCACTCTCTCCGAAGTCATCGCCCAACTGGAAGCCGGCCACCCGCCGCTGGTCGATGCCGGTTTTCTCGGCGCCACCCTGTCGCCTGCGGAGGCCGCGCTGGTGCTGCTGCCGGTACCCTGGGAGGCCACCACCTCCTACGGCGGCGGCACCAGCCAGGGACCGGCGGCGATCATCAGCGCCAGTCACCAGCTCGATCTGGAGGACAGTGTCTTCGATCGCCCCTATCGCGCCGGCATCAGTTTTCTCGATGCCGATCCGCTCATTGCCCGCCTCAACGACGACGCCAAACCGGTCGCCGCCGCGGTGATCGAAGCGCTGGAGCACGGCAGGCAGGCCGCAGACGAACTGGCGCTGGTCAACCAGGCCAGCGCACGGGTCAACGAGATTGTTTACAGTCAGGCGAAGGAGCAGCTCGATGCGGGTAAGCTGGTGGCGCTGGTCGGCGGCGATCACTCATGCCCCGAAGGGCTGATACGCGCGCTGGGCGAAACTCAGAGCGAGCCGTTTGCCATCCTCCACTTCGATGCCCACCATGACCTGCGTGCGGCATTCGAGGGCTTCACCGCTTCCCACGCCTCGATCTTCTATAACGTCATGGAAGGAGTACCCAGTGTCGACAGGCTGGTACAGGTCGGCATTCGTGACTACAGCCGTGATGAAAAAGCCTACGCCATGGGGCTCGGGGAGCGCTGCCGCGTCTTCTACAGCAGCGAGTTGTTCCGCCGCCGCGCAGCCGGCGAGAGCTTCGGCGAACTCACCGCCGCCATCCTTGAGGCACTGCCGCAACGGGTCTATGTCTCATTCGATATCGATGCCCTGGACCCCGCCTATTGCCCCTCCACCGGTACCCCGGTGCCGGGCGGGCTGAGCTTCGAGGAAGCCTGCTACATCATCGAGGAGCTGGCGCTGTCGGGTCGCACCATCATCGGTTTTGACCTGTGCGAGGTCAGTCCCGCTGATGACGGCAGCGAATGGGATGCCAACGTCGGGGCCCGTATGTTGTACAAGCTCTGCGGCGCCCTACTGCACAGCCAGGGACTCTGTCGGCAACAGCAAGGGCAATAAATCGCCACCGACACGGCCCCTGACAAGACAGGCAGGTTGTTCAGGCGTCGTACCGACTCGAACCCCTTCCCCATACCCTGCCCCGTGATGACGTTCCTCATACGCCGGATAGTAGGTGTCAGGCTGACAGCTGTCAGGGTCAGACACTGACATCTGACATACCTTGACAGATCTCGACATGAAGCTACGGCCCAGAAGGTGCATATTATATGGCCATACTTTTGGCATGGTATTTGCCTTATCTTAATTGTGGCTCTGGAGAAGCACTTTCGTGACTCCGGAAACTTCCCTCCACACTGTGGTGTTTATCGCGTCCCCCGGGACGCGTTTTTTTTGCCCGAACCCTAAGATAAGGCGATGCCGCCATTCGTTATAACTTTGTGACAAAAGCCATCAATATGGCATGCATGTTGCTCTGGTTAGTACGGGTTTCAGCGCAGTGTTGTAATCCCCAATTTTTATGGCATTATCGTTCTGCAACAATAATGCAACACAAAAAACAGACCCGTTCTATCGGGTATATATCGATGGAGGAAGCATGAAACACCCCAATCCGCTTTTATCTGCCCTGCTGATCTGCAGCTTCATGCTGGCGGGTTGTGCGACAACCGGCACCACACCGGCAGACAGCGAAGAGTCAGCACCGGCAGCAAGCAGCAGTGCCGAACCGGCAGCGGCACCCGCCGCAGAACCCGAGTGTGACTAAGTAATAAGGGTTCACACTCAGTACGCTCGTCTTCTGACGATTCATAACAAGGCCACAAGGCCAGACAACACAGCACCGATAAAACCAAAGGAGACGCTGGTAATGAAAATCAAGCAAATCATTACATCCACTGCCCTGATGGCATGCCTTTCTTTCACTGCAGCCACTGCCTCGGCAGCCGATGTAGCCGTCAAGATCACCCCGGATATGGCCAAGGCCGAGGTGATGCACAACGGCAAGAAGGTCGACATCATGCGTAACCAGGATCAGGAGAACAAGGTTAACCCCGCGTTCGCCAAGACCTCCCGCAAGTGCCCGCCCTTCTGCATCAAGCCGATGAATCTCGGCAACGGCGTCGAGACCATCGCTGAACTCGAGGTTATCGACTATGCGGTCAAGATGAGCAACGGTGATGACTCCATCATCCTGGTCGACAACCGCACCCCTGATTGGGTTGCCCGTGGCACCATCCCTGGCGCCGTCAACATCCCCTTCACCAAGATGAGCCGCGCCAAGGGTGCCGACGCGCTGACCATCGCCGAAACCCTGGAAACCCTGGGTGCCAAGGAAACCTCCAATGGCTGGGACTTCAGCAACGCCAAGACCGCCGTATTCTTCTGTAACGGCATGTGGTGCGGCCAGTCCCCTGCAGGTATCGCCGGTCTGCTGAAGGAAGGTTACCCGGCAGAAAAGATCAAGTGGTACCGCGGTGGTATGCAGAGCTGGGAAATTCTCGGTCTGTCTACCGTCAAGTAAGCCCGACTACCCGGGTTTGAACCGCAAACTACCCCGCCTGGCAACATAGTGGCGTGGTTTGCGGTTTAGCCAGATACACCACATAACGATAAATCTGGAGGAGAAATACCATGAAGACTTCTTTCAAACGCTCCCTTGGCACCCTGGTGGCTGCCGCTACCTTTGCGGCGCTCACCGGTTGCGCCTCTGCCCCGGCAGACAAGGAGCTTGCCGTCAAGATCACCCCGGAGATGGCCAGTGCCACCGTGGTGCACAAGGGCGAGAAGGTCACCCTGATGCGTAACCAGGATGTGAACAACGAGATCAACCCGGCATTCCAGCTGACCTCGCGCAAGTGCCCGCCGTTCTGCATCAAGCCCGTCTCCCTGGGCAAGGGTGTCGAGACCGTGGCCGAGCTGGAGATGATCGCCGCGCTGGAGAAGATCGCCGCCGGTGATGACAGCGTAATGGTGGTTGATAACCGTACCCCCGACTGGCATGCCCGTGGCTCCATTCCCGGTTCGGTGAACATCCCCTTCACCAAGATCAGCCGTGACAAGGGTGCCGATGATCTGACTATCGCCGAATCCCTGGAGCGCTTCGGTGCCAAAGAGACCGCCACCGGCTGGGACTTCAGCAACGCCAAGACCCTCTACCTGTTCTGTAACGGCATGTGGTGCGGTCAGTCCCCGCTGGGTATCGCCGGTCTGCTGGGCGAGGGTTACCCCGCCAGCAAGATCAAGTGGTACCGCGGTGGTATGCAGGACTGGGAGGTGCTGGGCCTGACCACCTTCAAGCCCTGATCACCATCCACGCAACACAAAAAAGGCGGCCGCAATCGGCCGCCTTTTTCATTTTCTGTACCCCCGCCGCAGCACTACAGCCGCCATCGACGACACTGCCACAAGACTAATCGACAACATCCTCGCGCATACGCTGCACATAACGATAGAGGGTACGTTCACTGACTCCGAGACGCTGTGCCGCGTTGGCACGATGGCCGTCCGCCTCTTCCAGGGCACGCAGTACCGCAGCCTCATTGAGGCGGCCATGACGCCGCTTGAGCAGGTTATTGGGCCCCTTGACGATACTGTCCATCACTACAGCCTCAGCCTCGCTCCCCGCCCCGTCACTCACCTCCGTATCCAGCACGATATGCTCCGGGCGCAGCAGCTCCTCGCCATAGGCCAGGATCGCCGCACGCTCGATGACATTGCGCAGCTCCCTGACATTGCCCGGGTAGTCGTGGGTCAGCAGGGTTTCGATCACCTCGGCGGAGAGCGGAATAAAGCGATCCCCCTCCTCGATCTGGGTAAGAAAGTTTTCCGCCAGTGCGGGGATGTCGTCGGGACGCTCGCGCAGCGGGGGGATATTGACCGGGAAGGCCGAGAGGCGATAGTAGAGATCCTGCCGGAACTTGCCGTTCTCCGACATCTCCTTCAGGTTCTTATTGGTGGCGGCAAGCACGCGCACGTTGACCTTGATGTAGTCGGTGCCGCCTAGGCGGCGAAAGGTGCCCGTCTCCAGTACACGCAGCAGTTTGGTCTGCAGTGACAGCGGCAGTTCACCGATTTCATCAATCAGCAGGGTGCCGCCATCGGCCACCTCGAACAGCCCTTTCTTGCGGCTGTTTGCGCCGGTAAAGGCGCCCTTCTCATGGCCGAAGAGCTCGCTCTCGATCAGGCTCTCGCCTAGGGTGCCGCAGTCGACAATGACAAACGGCATGGCGGAGCGATTCGAATACTGGTGGAGGTACTGCGCCACACGCTCCTTGCCCACGCCGCTTTCGCCCTGCAACAGCACACAGGTCTGGGTGGGGGCGACCCGCTGCAGCAGGCTGGTCAGGCGCAGCATCGGACGGGAACGGCCGATGAGGATCGCATCATCATTGGGTTTGCTCACCGGGTAGATGTACTCGCCGACATAGATCACATTGCCCTGCTGGTCGAACAGCGGATTGGAGTGCAGCTGTACATGCTCTTCACCGCCGTTGCGGTCGTAGTGGATATGCATCACCTGGGTGGCCTGACCGGTCTGAAACACCGTCTCCAGCGGACAGTGCTCGCCGTGATCGCTGCAGGGGGCATCGACATGATGGGAGACTTCGTAGCAGTATCTTCCCACAACCTCCTCGGAGCGGGAGTAGCCGTAGTGTTTGAGATAGTTACGGTTGGCGGCGATTATCTTGTACTGCGCATCGATCACCACAAAGGGATCGGGAAGGATATTGATGATCTGCTCACACGAGGGTTTGGTAACGTACTTGTCTGTCATCTGACTCTCCCGGCTCACTGCCATAGCATGACATGTTTTGTCATGGCACATACTGACAATATGTCAGGCAGGTCAGATCCTGTCAAAGTTTAAATTTATCTCACCATTTTCATCAGACATAAAAAAACCGGCGGGCCATGACGGCCCGCCGGTGGATGGTTGAGTTACTTGAGCTTCATGATCCCCAGCGCCTTGAGAATGTACTTCTCAAACACCGGCTCGTTGGAGCCTTTCTTCATCTTGCTGATGAAGTACTTCTCGAACGCCACCTTGGCCATGTGTACCCACTTGCCCTTTTTCATCCAGGAGACATTACGCGGCGGGATCTGCGGCATGGCCACAAAGGCCGCACCGGTGTCACCCATATCGGCCAGGCAGATGGCATTCCAGGTGGCCTTCTGATCCGGTGCCTTGCCGGCAATATCGTTGGCGATATTGTGGGCGGTGGCCAGCACCATGGACTCGATCATATAACCGGTCTTCGGCGTACCGGTCGGTACCGGGGTCGCCTCCACCGGCGGGATGGCGATGCCGACGCCGATGCCGTAGATGTTCTTCCATTTCGGGTTCTGCTGGAAGTCATTGACCTTAACGAAACCGCGCGGGTTAACCAGGTCCTCTCCCACGGCGTTGACCGCATCGACCCCCTTGAATGCCGGCAGCATCATGGAGTATTTGAACTCCAGCTCGTGGGTCTTTTTCAGCTCACCCTGATCGTCCAGCTCCTCGACGATCATCTTGCCCGGCTCGACCTTGGCCACCTTGGCGTTGCAGATCCACTTGATGTGACGGTCGCGCATCTCGGACTCCAGCATCCCCTTGGAGTCACCGACCCCTCCCAGACCCAAGTGGCCGATATAGGGCTCCGAGGTGACGAAGGTCATCGGCACCCGGTCACGCAGCTTGCGCTTGCGCAGATCGGTATCCATGATGAAGGCAAATTCATAGGCCGGACCAAAGCAGGAGGCCATCTGCGCGGCCCCCACCACAATATGGCCCGGATCCGCGACAAACTGCTGCCACTTGCTGTAGGCCTGCTCGGCATGGTCAGTGGTGCAAACTGACACGGTGTTGCCGGCCTCAGGCCCCATGCCCTCGACTTCGTCGAAGGCCAGCTTGGGGCCGGTGGCCAGAATCAGGTAGTCATACTTGACCTCGGTGCCGTCGGCCACGATAACGGTATTCTCATCGGGCTTGATCTCGGTAGCCGCCTGGGGGATGAAGTTGATGCCCTTGCGCTTGAGGTAAGGCTCCAGTGGGAAGGAGATATCGCTACGGGTCCGCCAACCGACGGCCACCCAGGGATTGGAGGGGACGAAGGTAAAGCTGTCCTTGTCCGAGATCACGGTGATCTCGTGCTCCCGACCGAGAACTTCGCGCGTATCATACGCAGCGGGCAGGCCCCCGGTGCTGGCCCCGATAATAACAACATGTGCCATATTTAGTGACTCCTTGGATTAACGGTCATAATTTTCTCAGCCATCGGCTGGCCATAACAATGCAATTACCTTGCCATAAGTGGTGAAACCGCTTCAGCGCCGGCCCGGGCAGCGCCCCGGGGTGACAGCGGCCCGCTCTGAGAACGCCCGGGACCGCGATAACAAAGTGTTACGACTCCCAGAGTTATAGTCCAGATTGTCAGTTTCTGACAGACTTTATTGATAGCCGGCTGGCGCCTACAATACGCGGCTCGTTTCTGTTTAACCGTAGCGGTAACCCCATGCATTCAGAGTACCAGTCGCCCCTCCACCCCCAGCCGGGCAAACGCCCGGGCGAGAAGAGCCGCTGGGGGCGGCTGTACGGCAGCAGCTTCGGACTGGTGATAAGCCAGGCGGCAAGCGAGGAGCCAGGGATCGTGCTGGTCGTCACCCCGGATACCCCCTCGGCGACACGGCTGGAGGATGAACTGCAATTCTACAACCGTGGCCAGGAGGCGGTGCCGATCCTCACTTTCCCTGACTGGGAAACCCTCCCCTACGACACCTTCTCCCCCTATCAGGACATCATCTCCGAGCGGCTGGCCACGCTCTATCAGCTGCCGGCACTGAAGCGCGGCATCCTCATCCTGCCCGTCACCACGCTGATGCACCGCATTGCACCACGAGACTACATCGAGGGCAGCAGCCTGATGCTTGATGTCGGCGACAGGCTGGAGCTGGAGAAGATGCGCCATCGCCTCGAATCCAACGGCTATCGCTGCGTCTCGCAGGTGATCGAGCACGGGGAGTTTGCCGTACGCGGCAGCCTGCTGGACCTCTTCCCCATGGGCAGTCGCACGCCCTACCGTATCGAGCTGTTCGACGACGAGGTGGAGAGCATTCGCACCTTCGACCCCGATAGCCAGCGCTCCGAGGAGAAAGTGTCGCAGATCCGCCTGCTGCCGGCACGTGAATTCCCGCTGCATGATGAGGCAATCAAGCGCTTCCGCGAGGCCTACCGCAGCCACTTCGAGGGAGACCCGCAAAAAAGCATCATCTATCGCGATGTCAGCAACGGCCTGGCCCCGCCCGGCATCGAGTACTACCTGCCGCTGTTTTTTGACCACACCGCCACCCTGCTCGACTACCTTCCGCAGAACACCCGGCTGTTCACCATCGAGGGAATGGATGAGGGGGCGGAGCAGTTTTATCAGGAGTGCCAGGAGCGCTTTACCGTGGCGCAGTACCATACCGAGCACCCGCCACTGCCGCCAACCCGGCTGTTTCTCACGGTACCGGACCTGTTCGCGCAGCTGAAAGGGTTCCCGCGCACCGAGTTACAGCACTTTGAACTGCACGATGTCGGGCACGGCGCCAACTACGCCACGGAACAGCCGCCCGCGCTGACCCTTGATGCCCGCGCCAGCGAACCCAGCGGCGCACTGCGCCGTTTTGCCGCCCAGTTCGAGGGGCGCATGCTGTTTTCCGCCGAGTCGGCGGGACGCCGCGAATCCCTGCTTGAGACCCTGCGCGGCTGTGGGCTGCAGCCGCAAGAGGTGGATAGCTGGCAGGATTTCCTCCACGGAGACACACACCACGCCATCGTCGTCGCACCGCTGGAGCACGGGCTGCTGCTGCGTGATCCCGCCATTGCCGTCATCGCCGAGACCCAGCTCTATGGTGAACGGGTCATGCAGCGGCGCCGGCGCCGCAAGGGGCGCAAGGGCGACCCCGAGGCGGTGGTGCGCAACCTTGCCGAGCTGCAGTCCGGCAGCGCGGTGGTCCACGAGGATCACGGCGTCGGCCGCTATCTCGGTCTGCAAACGCTTACCGTTGGCGACGGGGAGGCGGAATTTCTCACCCTGGAGTATGCCGGCGGTGACAAGCTCTACGTCCCCGTCGCCTCGCTGCACCTCATCAGCCGTTACAGCGGCGCCGGCAGCGATCACATCCCGTTGCACAAACTCGGCAGTGGCCAGTGGGAGAAGGCCAGGCGTCGCGCCAGCGAAAAGATCCGCGATGTGGCCGCCGAGCTGCTGGAGATCTATGCCAAGCGCGAGGCGCGTCAGGGCCACCGCTACCAAATCGACGAGGCACAATACGCCGCCTTTGCCGCGGGATTCCCCTTCGAGGAGACCCCCGACCAGCAAGATGCGATCGATGCCGTTCTCACCGACATGCGCGCCGAACAGCCCATGGACCGCCTGATCTGCGGTGATGTCGGCTTCGGCAAGACCGAGGTGGCGATGCGCGCCGCCTTTGTCGCAGTGATGGGGGGACGGCAGGTGGCGGTACTGGTGCCCACCACCCTGCTAGCCGAGCAACACGCCCAGAACTTCCGCGATCGCTTCGCCGACTGGCCAGTACGCATCGAGTCACTGTCGCGTTTTCGCTCCACCAAGGAGCAGAATCAGGTACTGAAGGCACTGGAGAACGGTGCTGTAGATATCGTCATCGGCACCCACAAGTTGCTGCAGGAGGGGATCGTCTACAAACGGCTGGGCATGGTGATCATCGATGAAGAGCACCGTTTCGGGGTGCGGCAGAAGGAGCGCTTCAAGGCGCTGCGCAGCGAGGTCGATGTGCTGACCCTCACCGCCACGCCCATTCCACGCACCCTCAACATGGCCATGGGCGGCATCCGCGAACTCTCCATCATCGCCTCCCCCCCGGCTCGACGCCTGGCGGTCAAGACCTTCGTGCACGAATGGAATCCGGAGCTTATCAAGGAGGCCTGCCTGCGTGAGATCAAACGCGGCGGTCAGGTATACTTTCTGCACAATGAGGTGGATACGATCGAGAAGATCGCCCGCGACCTCGAAACGCTACTGCCCGAGGCGAGCCTCGGAATCGCCCACGGTCAGATGCCGGAACGGGAGCTGGAACGGGTGATGTCCGATTTCTATCACCAGCGCTTCAACGTGCTGGTGTGTACCACCATCATCGAAACCGGCATCGACATCCCCAGCGCCAACACCATCATCATGAACCGCGCCGACCGCCTCGGCCTGGCGCAACTCTACCAACTGCGCGGGCGCGTCGGCCGCTCACACCACCGCGCCTACGCCTACCTGATGGTCCCCTCCAAGCGCAACATGACCAAGGATGCGCTCAAGAGGCTGGAGGCGATCGAATCGATTGAGGAGCTCGGTACCGGCTTCACACTCGCCACTCATGACCTGGAGATCCGCGGCGCCGGTGAGTTGCTTGGCGAGGAGCAGAGCGGCCAGATGCACGAAATCGGCTTCAGCCTCTACACCGAGCTTCTGGAGCGGGCCGTCAAGGCCCTCAAGGAGGGGCGCGAACCGGAGCTGGAAAAACCGCTGCTGCATGGCGCTGAAGTGGACCTGGGGGTCCCCGCCCTCATCCCTGATGACTACCTGCCAGATGTCCACAGCCGGCTGCAGCTCTACAAGCGCATCGCCAGTGCCGAATCCCCCGATGAGTTGAGAGAGTTGCAGGTGGAGATGATCGATCGCTTCGGCCTGCTGCCCGAGCCCAACAAGAACCTGTTCGCCCTCACCGCCCTCAAACTGCGCGCGACACCGCTCGGTATCATTAAAATCGAACTGGGGGCCGCAGGGGGGCGCATCACCTTCAGTCAGGAACCGAATATCGACCCCATGCAACTGATCCAACTGCTGCAGCGGCGCCCGCAGGATTTCCGCCTCGACGGGCAGGAACGCATCAAGGTCATCAAAAAGCTGCCTACCCTGGATGCCCGTATCGCCATTGTCGAGGAGCTGTTAGCCGCCCTTTCGGATTAATTTGACAAAGTGTGATTTTTTTCTAACAAACTGGAACAGTAATTGCGTATTTTTTACGCTGGGGTAGAATTCCATACTAAACCATGACATTTTTAAGGTCATTAACCACCGAACATAAGATTTGGCTGGAAATAATTACACGACAGGACTTGTCATACGTGACAAAAAACTGCGATCAGGAGGGGTATATCAATGCATATCTTGCGGACATATGGCATCGTACCGCTGGCGGCCATCATCTTCGGCCTGACAGCGCCGGCAGCGCTGGCATCCAGTTACCTGCAGGAGCTCGAGGCCGAGGCGGCACGCAGTGGCGGTGCGCAGAAGGAGTCTCCCGCGACACCAGACCAAAAGAGCAGGGACTGGAGCGCCAGCAACGCTGTTGAAAGCGGTGACACTATCAAGGCGGGTCTGGACAAGGAGGGCTTTGAAGAGGTGCTGCAGACCAACTTCTACGGCAGCTACCTGTTCTACTCCACCCTCGACAATAACGGGCAACAGCGCGTTTTCGATGATTACAACAGCGATAACAACATCAACAGTATTCGCGAATCCATCAAGCGACAGATGAAAAACTGATCAACGCTCTACAAATCCATACCGTAAGGAACAGCACGATGAATTCAAGCAGCCGACTTGGCGTATTCGCTCTTGCCCTCATGGCGACCCTCTCCCAGCCCCTGCAGGCCGAAGAGCGCGAGGTCAACCTCCTTCCTGAACTGGGCAGTATCGAGGTCAAGCACCAGGGCAAAGCGGTGCGTATCGAGCGTATCCAGGACCCCACGCACACCATCGATGAAACCTGGGC
>OBLN01000353.1_pt1 | contig 16852 bp, 11 predicted proteins | sample 1519301 | NCBI WGS metagenome assembly OBLN01 (sample SAMEA2452533, study PRJEB22499) | sediment metagenome | reverse complement strand
AGCCCTGACCTGCTTACGAAATTATATATACACCATAAATATGTTATTATTCCGAACCGCCGCGGAATTCTGCGAACTGCTTTGCTGCAATCCCGGAGTTTTCTTCCGGAATGGCAAGGAATTATATATCTAAACCAATTATTTTAATGCCTGTTAGAAACCTTCGGATATAGTATAAATAATAATGATAAATACGGAAGGCACAAAGCTCTTGAGGCAACATTTCGAATGAAAATTATGAGGAACTGGAAATGCTGAAAATCTTCTCCATAAATATGAAAGGGGCGGCAACTCATTTCCTTCAAATTCTCACTCAATGTTAGTAAATAATTTTCGTCAGATTTCCATATGGCAAAAGGCTGGTTTACGTAATTGAGGGTTTACATAAGCTACCAGAAAATAATGACAGACGATAGTAATTACCGTATGGGTTACTTTGAGGCTGATCTTCACGGAGCACATTAATCCTTCAAATATGCTCTCGGGTAAAACCTGAGCATTACAGAGCAGACATATAATATGTATACGTATAATGATGCTTTCCTCAGTTATATTATATTCCCCGGGGGATAATTTCATAGTATATTACTTATTACATATTACAACCCGTACATCTCGTCAGGAAAGCATCAGGAAAGCTCTGCTCTCCGATTGATACTGGAAATTACGCGAACAACAGACTATACCAATACATTATAATAAGTCCTTTCACGATAGAAAAGCTGGTGGATCGCATGAAGATAAATGATAAATGTGTAGGGTGCGGCCAGTGCGCTTCTTTTTGCAAAAAAGGAGCAATTGAGGTAAAAGGAAGAGCACGGTCTACTGACGCCTGCATTGAATGCGGGTTGTGCATTCCCTACTGCCCTGTAAAAGCCATTGAGGTACCGGCATGAAAACAATTGTTATCGGTGCGGGGCTTGGAGGGCTTTTGAGTGCTGCCCGTCTATCAAAAGCAGGGCATGAGGTTGAAGTTTTTGAAAGGCTTCCTATTACGGGAGGCAGGTTTACCAATCTCAATTACAAAGGGTTCCAGCTTTCTAGCGGAGCTTTCCATATGCTTCCCAACGGACCCGGAGGTCCTCTCGCCAGACTCCTGAGGGAAATCGGCGCCAATGTAAATATAGTGCGATCAGAAATGACCACCGTACGCGTGCCCCTCAAAAAAGGGAATTCGGATTACGTGAAAGGCTTTAAAGACATCTCTTTTAATGATTTTCCTTCGCTTCTTTCTTATAAAGACCGCATGAAAATAGCTCTTCTGATCGTCAGTACGAGAAAAAACCGCCCTGCAGGAAGTACGCTTAATGCCTGGATAAAGACTCAGGTCAACGACGAATGGCTGATAAGGTTTGCAGATTCGTTCTGCGGCTGGGCTCTCAGCCTGAAAAGCGATGAAGTCCCTGTAGAAGAGGTTTTTGAGATTATTGAAAATATGTACCGGTTTGGAGGCCCTGGCATACCTAAAGGAGGGTGCAAAGGGGTTATTGATGCACTTGAATCCGTTATTCTTACAAACGGAGGGAAAATATACACCGGGCAGGAAGTCTCAAAGATCCTGGTCGATAACGGGAAAGCTACAGGTGTGGTCGCCGAAGGCAAAAATCATGAAGCTAACCTTGTTATCAGCAACCTTGGTCATGCTGCGACAGCTTTGCTTTGCGGCGAAGCCCTCTCCAGAGAAGCAAATTCAGGTTATCTTAAAATGCTTGAGACACTTCAGCCCTCTGCAGGCATAAAAATCTGCCTTTCCGCAGACGAGCCCCTGGTAGGGCATTCCGGAGTCCTTTTAACTCCTTATACGAGGCGCATAAACGGAATCAACGAAGTAACCCATGCTGATCCAAAAATGGCTCCTCCGGGGAAGCACCTCACTATGTGCCACCAGTATGTAGCGCCTGAGAACGTAAAGAATCTCGAATCCGAAATCGAGATGGGTCTGGCAGACCTTAAAGATATTTTTCCGGGCAAAAGGTACGAAGTCCTTCTTATCCAGTCATACCACGACGAATGGCCTGTAAACAGGGCAGCTTCAGGTACGGACCCCGGGAACGATACTCCTTTTTCCGGGCTCTATATTGTCGGAGACGGAGCTAAAGGAAAAGGGGGCATAGAAGTCGAAGGCGTAGCTCTTGGAGTGGCATCAGTTATGGAAAAAATCCTGGGTTAAAGCCCAAAAAAATCCGAAAGTAAGAAACCAGAATCAGCAGGTGTTTTATCATTCCATTGGAAAAAATTCCTTTCGTAACCTATTCAAAAAACGTTTTCATCCCTGTTACCAATATCTGCAGAAATCATTGCGGTTACTGCGGCTTTAGGCGGGAACCCGGACAGTTCGGAGCCCGGCTCCTGAAGCCTGCAGAGGTTATTTCCATTCTTGAAAACGGAGTAAAGGCCGGGTGTACCGAAGCTCTTTTTACTTTTGGAGAGCGTGCAGAAGAAGTGCCGGGATACGGTGCAATGCTTGAAGAGCTTGGCTATTCCTCTACTCTTGAATATGTCCTTTTTCTCTGTGAAAAAGCAATAGATATCGGAATTCTTCCCCATACTAATGCGGGAATAATGACCCGCTCGGAACTCGAAGCTCTAAAGCCCCTTAATGCAAGTATGGGGCTAATGCTTGAGAGCACGGCAGTTCTTGACGCACATAAAGACTGCCCAGGAAAAATTCCGGAATGCAGGCTTGAGACAATCCGGGAAGCCGGAAGACTGAAGATTCCTTATACTACCGGTCTCCTTATAGGGATAGGGGAGAGCAGGGAAGATCGAATAGAATCGCTTGAAAAAATAGCAGCCCTTCACAGGGATTATGGGCATATCCAGGAAATAATTATCCAGAACTTTGCCCCGAAACCGGGTACAGCCATGGAAAACTTCCCTGAGCCTGATATTGAAGAAATGATGGACACGGTAGCTCTTGCGGCCCGGATCCTGCCCCCTGATGTGGCAATCCAGGTTGCCCCTAATTTAATAGACCCGAGAGCCCTTATTGCAAAGGGAGTAACGGACCTCGGAGGCATTTCTCCTCTTACGATTGACTGGATCAACCCCGAAGCCGAATGGCCTGATATAAAGGACTTGCAGGGAAAGCTCGGGGCTATTCCGCTTAAAGAACGCCTGCCGGTTTACCCCCAGTACATAAAAAAAGGGTGGTGTTCGGAAAGAATAGGCAGCCTCATTGAGCGGCTCTCAGATGCGGAAGGCTACAGGAAACAGCCCGAAACAGAAAACTCGGAGGATTTAGAAAAATGAACAGCAAAATTCCCGATGAGCTTGTAGAACGCGCATACCAGGGGAAGAGCACAAAGGAAGATGCTCTTCTGCTCCTGGAAGTACCTCCTTTCGAACTTTTCAGGTTTGCGGACGAACTCCGTGCTCTTGCTGTGGGGGATACAGTAACCTATGTGGTTAACAGGAACATCAATTTCACAAGCCGGTGTGTAGGAACCTGCGGGTTCTGTGCATTCAGGGACGATAACGGATATCTGCTGAGCCTTGAAGAGATTATGGCGAAGGTAAGGGAAGCCAAGCAGGCAAAAGCAACGGAAGTCTGCATTCAGGGAGGACTACTTCCGGACGTAGGGCTGGACTTTTATCTTGGAATTGTGGAAGCAGTAAAAGCCGAGTTCCCGGAAATGCATATACATGCTTTCTCTCCTATGGAAGTGTACCACGCTTCCCGCATCAGCGGCATAAAGGTTAATGAAGCCCTTGCAAAGCTGAAGCGCAGCGGGCTTGATACCATGCCCGGGACGGCAGCTGAGATTCTCTCAGACCGCGTGCGAAAGATAATTTGCCCTTCAAAGCTCAGGACCGCGGAATGGGTCGAGGTAGTCAGGCAGGCACACTCTGCTGGAATCCCTACTACTGCAACCATGATGTACGGGCATGTCGAGACTCCGGAAGAAAGAATAGAGCACATTCTTACTATCAGGGAGATTCAGAAAGAGACAGGAGGAATTACCGAGTTTGTGCCCCTGCCTTTTATGCCTTACAATAACCCTATCGGAGAAAAGATGATCCGGGAAGGAAAATATACTACCCCGGGCCTTAATGACCTGAAAGTTTATTCTATTTCTCGTATCCTCCTTCATGGGCATGTGGATAACATTCAGGCAAGCTGGGTAAAATTGGGAAAGAAGCTTGCCCAGTTTGCTCTTCACTGCGGTGCAAATGACCTTGGCGGTACGCTTATGGAAGAGAGCATTTCCAGATTGGCAGGAGCTTCCAATGGAGAAAGTATTACTGTCGAAGAACTGGAATGGATGATCCACGGAGCTGGAAGGATTCCTAAAGAGAGGACAACACTTTACAGGGGAGTACACGAGCTGGCTTCCAGGAACAATAGAAGAATTGCCGGGTGCGGAGCCTCAGAATAAGCCGGACAGCCGGGCAAAAGTCAGGGAAATAACGGAACTTTAAAAGGATGATCGGATGTACACTATAAAACCGACAATTCCAGAAGATGTGATTGAAAGGGCATACCAGGGAAAATGCACTAAAGAAGATGCTTTTCTTCTGCTTGAAGGAAACCCGTTTGAGCTATTTGAGCTTGCCAATGAGCTCCGAGCCGGTACTGCAGGTGATACTGTCAGTTATGTGGTTAACAGGAACATCTATATTACAAACAAATGTGTTGGAAACTGCGGGTTCTGCGCTTACAGGACAGAGAAAGGATATATCCTGAGCGTGGAAGAGATCCTGAAAAAGGCTGGAGAGGCAAGAAAAGCAGGCGCTGTGGAAGTTTGTGTCCAGGGAGGGTACACTCCTGAAGTGGATATGGAGTTCTATCTCGAAATTATAGAATCAATAAAAGCCGAGTTCCCTGATCTCTGTGTCCATGGGCTTTCTTCTATGGAAGTAAATTATGCAGCAGGAATTTCAGGCATGTCGGTTGAAGAATCCCTGCAAAGGCTTAAAAAAAGCGGGCTAGACTCCCTTACAGGAACTTCCGCCGAAATCCTTTCCGACAGGGTAAGAAAGATTATCTGTCCTTCAAAAATCAATACTCAGCAGTGGATTGATACCATAACCGCAGCACATAAAGCAGGTATTTCCACCAATGCCACAATTATGTACGGGCATGTCGAAACCCTTGAAGAACGCCTGAACCATGTCTTTACTATCCGCGAGATCCAGAAAGAAACAGGTGGGTTTACGGAACTTATCCCGATGTCCTTTTTGCCCTACAATAACCCTATAGGGGAAAAGATGCTTGCATCCGGAAAATTCACAAGCACAGGGCTTGAAGACCTGCAGCTCATAGCTATTTCCCGCGTAATTTTGCATACCCACGTTAAAAACATTCAGGCTACATGGGTAAAATTGGGCAAAAAACTCGCCCAGGTTGCTTTGCAGTGCGGAGCAAACGACCTTGGGGGGACGCTTATGGAAGACCAGATTTCTACAGCATCAGGAGGAAGCCATGGAGAATATGTATCCCCTGCAGAGTTTGAATGGATGATTAAAGGGGCGGGAAGAATTCCCATGCAGAGAGATACTCTTTATCGGAAAGTTGAGCCCAGATTTTCAGGACAGGAAGGTCTGCTTCCCGGTTACTCAGGAATAAGAATGGGCAGTAAAGAATAAAAAAAGACAGGAAAACAGATTTCCCAAAAAAGTCCCCTTTAAGGTAAAAAGAAGAATTCCGTTAAATAAGAAAAATTCTTCCAGGATATTAGAAATAAAAACAAAAAAACGAAAAATATGCAGGAGTCCAGATGAGAGCCGTAATCCCCTATAAGAAAGCCGGCGCAAAATCGAGGCTGTCGCCTGTCCTGAGCTTACAGGAAAGGGAAGAGTTCGTAGAACTCATGCTGAATCAGGTAATAAACTCGCTCAAAGAAGCCGGAATTGAAAAAGTCGATATTCTCAGCCCTACTGCTTATGGGCTTGAGAATATGACCAGAGCAAGAGTTCTGCTGGACGAAAAAGACCTCAATGAGGCCCTCAACAGGTACCTTGAAGAGGCGGAGGAGCCTGTCCTGATTGTTATGGCTGATCTGCCTCTCCTTTCTCCGGAACATGTAAAGGATATAACTTCAACCGGGAAGGATGTTTGCATTGTTCCAGGAAAAGGTGGAGGGACGAATGTTCTGTTTATAAAAAATCCCTCAAATTACAGGGTAAGGTATTACGGTTCGAGCTTTCTAACCCACTGTTCGATTGCAGCAGATTCGGGGCAGAACTTCGAAATCTACGATTCATTCCTGGCAGGCACGGACATAGACGAGCCTGAAGACCTGGTTGAGCTTCTCATACATGGAAAAGGACCTGCAAAAGATTACATTAACCGAAAATTCAAGCTTGAAGTCAGCAGGGGAAGGGTTAGACTTGTTCCGCTTTAATCCTGCAGGATAAAAATAAGCTTCATGGAATATGGGATTTCTGCCAGTTTGCCTGTCGGCTCTGCAAAAACAAAATTTGCGAATCTTTTTATTTTTTAACTTTTTTTTATCTCTATCTCTATTTTTCTTTTTCTTTCTTTTTCCCTTTTCTCTATTTTTTTATCTCTATCTCTATTTTTCTTTTTTCTTTTTCTTTCTTTTTTTCTTCTCTTTAGTTTTTTATCTTCCGTTTTTCCTTAGTCTTTCTTTTTCTTTCTTTTTTATCCTGTATCTACCTCAAAATTATTGGTTCATTTGTGTTTTTTCATTCAAAAAATATATATAAACGATTGGTAAATTAGTCTGTGAATAAAAAAATCAATTATTCGTTGATATTAGTGATTTTTAATTCCTGAACGGATAAATTCAGGTATGATAAATCATTGAAACCCGGAAGGCTATCTCCGGAAGAGGTGAGCCGCTGAGATCCTTTACAGATGAAGAAAGAGAGATCATAAGAAGAAATATTATAGACCGCGGAAAAGACTGCTTTGCCAGATATGGGGTTAAAAAAACAGGCATTGAAGACCTGACTGAGGGCATGGGAATTGCAAAGAGTTCTTTTTATTCCTTTTTTGAAAGCAAAGAGGATCTCTTTTTGCAAATCTTTAAAGAAGAGCAGGAAGCGTTAAGGGACAGCATACTTGAAAATTCCTTCCTTAAATACAGGACTGAACCCGATAAAGCGATCCGAGCTTACCTTCGGTATATCCTTCATATCGTTGATAACCACCCGATCTGGAGAAAAGTTTTCATTGAAAGAGAGCAGCTTGAACTGAAAATTTCCCAGTCTTCAGAAGAAGAAATTAAAAAAATATGCAGCGACAATGTGGCGACTATTTTGCCTTTTTTTGAAGAATGGGCGGCTGCTGGCCTTCTTATTGATAAGCCAGCCCGCATCCTTGCGGAGACTATTCAGGCAGTTCTTTCTCTCATTCATTTTAGGAATGAGATTGAGGCTGGAGACTTCCCCGAAATTATGGAGGTTTTTATTGATCTCCTGGCAGAGAATATTGTAAAAAGGAGTGATTAGAGTTTCGAAAATAAATGACGAAAATAAAGTCTCTGGATGCCTGCTTAAGAGATAACTATGTCCTTACACCGGTGGTTCAAACCCATCTTTGAGTAACTAAAGGCAAATTTTAATCCTGTGTTTGCTTAAAAAAAGAGGCATAGTAATTTTCCTTAAAAGGCAAAAACATATTTTATAGTGATATAGTATTAATAATTATATAATTATGGGGAAGTAACCGGGAGAATAGCTTATACCGGGTACATCGGTCTGGTAGAGCCAATAACTTTAAACTAGATAAATACATTAATTGTGGAAAGTATTCTCAAGAGTAACCATCGCAGATGAATGAATCTTAATTCGAGTTTCAACTTTCTGAAAAGAAGTTGTGTAAAGGAAGCGGATTCCAGAGACTCGAAAAGGTTTACCGACAAAATAATTAACTGTAGAATATAACTCAAAAAGAATTATCAAAAGTTGTATCATACTTCCTCAGTTTAAATATTACGGCATTGTTTGTCAAGCCTTTCTATTTACTCTGAATTATTCGCAGGAAATGCGATATCTCCTGGTTAAAAAATCATGATTTACCTTTAAAATTGACAGGTGAGCTGGTGAGCGTCAACATAAACAGATATAAATGTGGATATTGTGGGGCCTGTGTGGGAGTTTGCCCTAAGGGAGCACTTGAACTTGTGGAGACCTGGATTGAAGTAGATGAGAGTATCTGTATCGTATGCGGGATATGTGATCGCATCTGCCCTGTGGGAGCAATCGAGGTAATGAAATGAAAGACGAGTATGACGTTTTAATTATAGGGGCCGGTCCTGCAGGTTCCATTGCTGCTAAAACAGCAGCTGAAAAAGGGCTCGATGTACTTTTAATCGAAAAACGACAGGAAATAGGTGACCCTGTACGCTGTGCCGAAGGCGTGAACAAAGAGTACCTTAAAAAACATGTGGAAATCGATAAGAGATGGATTTGCGCTGACCTCAAAGGTTCTTATATTTTTTCCCCGAACGGTACAAAGATAGAGATGGCTGAGGAAATTTCCGGGGGAGAGGTCGGCTATGTACTCGAAAGAAAGATCTTCGACCGTGCCCTTGCGGAACAGGCTGCAAAAGCCGGGGCTGAAGTCAGGGTAAAAACAAGAGCTACAGGTCTTATTATTGAAGATGACTTTATAAAGGGCGCCAGACTTATGCATCTGGGAAAGGAGCATGAAGTGCGTGCAAAAATAGTGATAGGCGCTGACGGAGTGGAGTCAAAGGTAGGCAGGTGGGCAGGGATCGATACCGCCCTGAAGCCCATAGATATAGAAACCTGTGCCCAATACCTGATTGCAGGCACAGAAATAAACCAGGAATACTGCGAATTCTACATAGGAAGTGAAATTGCACCTGGCGGCTATATCTGGGTCTTCCCTAAAGGGGATGGCAAAGCCAATGTGGGAATAGGTATCCTTGGAAGCAAGATGGGGAAATTCAAGCCAAGACCTGTCGATTATCTGAACGACTTCGTGCAGAAGAAGTTTCCTGATGCCAGGATAGTTGAGATGGTTTTTGGCGGAGTTCCGGTGTCAGGCAGCATCGAAAAGACCTCAGCCAACGGACTCATGCTTATAGGGGACGCTGCACGCCAGTCAGATCCCATTACAGGCGGAGGGATCCTCAATGCCATGGATGCAGGCAAGCTGGCCGGAGAGGCTGCTTACGAAGCGATATCTTCAGGAGACGTCTCTTTTGGAAAGCTTGAAGAGGCTTATGAGAAAAAGTGGAGAGCCACACTCGGGCACGATATCGATATGAGCCTTATCGTGAAGAACTGCTTCATCAACCTTACTGATTCTGACCTTGATTCGCTTGCCTATTCATTGAAAGATGTGAAGTTTGAAAGAATGAGCCTTCTTGACCTGCTCCAGGCTCTTTTCAAAGCCAATAAAAAACTGCTCTGGGATCTTCGGATACTTTTCAAAGACGCAGCAAAAGAAGTGATTAAAAATAAAACATAATGCCTGTTTCTCAGGCATTTTTATTCTATTTTTACTTATTCTATTTTTTATTTATTCTATTTTATTCTATATTCTATTTTTATTTATTCTATTTTTTCTATATTCTGTTTTGTTATTTTTTTACTTCCTTTCAGTATTCCGCTGTCTTTTCTCGTTATCTGCCGTTATTTCTTGATTGTCGTTTATTTGTTCCAGAACTCCGGTGTAAAGAGCACGATCACGGTATAAACTTCAAGCCCTCCAATCCACATATTTGCAATCAGGATTAATTTTCCGAGGGGCGGGATCGGGTCAAATGTGCCCATAGGGCCTACTACATTAAGGCCGGGACCTATATTCCCGAGAGTAGCTATTGAAGCAGTTATTGAGGTTACTATATCCGTTCCTAGCACTGAAAGAATAAGTGCACTTGATATGAATATGAGAAGATAGATAACTACAAAAGAAAAAATAGAGTTTATTACCTCATCCGGGACATTTTTATTATTGAACTTTACACTTCTTACAGCTCTGGGATGAAGGGATTTGAAAAGTTCTACTCTTCCATGCCTCAGGAGCATAAGGATGCGCACAACCTTAATACCCCCGCCTGTAGAGCCTGCACAGCCTCCTATAAACATTACAAGCAGGAGCACCATTTTTCCGGATTCGGACCAGAGATTAAAGTCGGTTGTGGCAAACCCGGTAGTTGTCATTATAGAGACTACCTGAAAAATCGAAAGCCTGAAAGAATCAAAAAGCCCTGTGCCAAGATCGCGATAGAGCAGGAGGGTTAAAAGCCCGGTTGCTGCAAGAGTAAGGGCTGTATAAAAACGGAATTCATCATCTTTGAGTAGAAAGTCCTTGTCAACATAAATAGCCCTGTAATGGAGGGCAAAGTTTGCGCCTGAAATAAACATAAAAAAAACTATTATAAATTCTACTAGAGGGCTGTTAAAGGCTTCGACGCTCAGCCCGTAAGGGGAAAAGCCTCCGCATGCCATTGTTGTAAAAGTATGGGTAACTGCATCATATAATGAAAGGCCCGCAAGCAGGAGAGCAACAACTTCGACAAAAGAGATTACAAAATAAACCATCCACAGGATTTTTGCGGTTTCTCTAATTCTAGGTTTAAGTTTGTCTTCGGTTGGTCCCGGGGCTTCAGCCCGGAAAAGCTGACGCCCTGCAACCCCTAGCTTTGGCAGGATAGCAATGAATAGAACGATAATTCCCATGCCTCCAAGCCACTGCATCATGGACCTCCAGAAAAGAATGCCTTTAGGATGGCTTTCTATATCTGTCAGGATCGTCGAGCCTGTGGTAGTAAAAGCAGACATGGACTCAAAAAGGGAGTTGAGTGGAGAAATCCCGTCAAGCATGAAAGGAATCGCCCCGAAGACTGCAGCTGCAAGCCAGCCAAGAGCAACGATTGCAAAGCCCTCTTTGCGCATCCATTCTTCATCGGTTTTGTAGGAAAGCAGAATTAATCCGGTAACAACTGTTATTATAATAGATACTAGGAAGGGCGTTAGATTTTCCCCATAATAGTAGGCAACTCCGAGAGGAATAACCATGAGCGCCCCAAGGAGCCTCAGCAAACCGCCAAGCACATAAAAAACAATCTTAATATTCATGCCAATCCTTTGTTTTTAATCTTATGACCTTTTTAATGTACTCATAACTATTCATATTTATTCTTTATTTAAATAGTTTCTCAACAGGCCTGACAGCGGAAGAAAGTGCAAAAACGATAACTCTATCCCCTTCCTGAATTACGAATTCCCCTCTTGGAATAATTACCTCATCATTATGAACTACCATGGTGATAATCGCACCTTTAGGAAACTTAACCTTGCTGAGAGGCTTTCCTACGATTTTCGATTGGTCGGATGCAGTATACTCGATAATCTCCGCTTTTTCGCCTTCAAGCGTTGCAAGTGCCTCTATGCCTTTTCCCATGGTGAGTTTGAGGACTTCGTTTACGGTTGCTTCTCTGGGGCTTACTGCAATATCAATTCCCACCATTTCAAAAAGCGGCACATAGTCGGAGCGGTCAGCCCTTGCAATTACTTTTTTTGCCCCCATTTGCTTTGCCAGAAGAGAACAGAGAAGGTTCTTTTCATCGCTGTCCGTGACAGCAATAACAACATCCATATCTTCTATATTCTCTTCTCTAAGGAGAGTAACATCAGTGCCATCTCCATTGAGTATAAGGGCATTTTCCAGCATCTCAGCCACTTCTATACAGCGGCTTTTTCTATATTCTATGACTTTGAGGTCTGCATTCTCATCTTTATCTATAATATTAGCGAGATAGAACCCGACAATTCCGCAGCCTATAAGGAGAATTCTAATTCTGTGTGGCTCTCCATTTCCGAAAACAGTTTCAAGGTTTTCCATGGCTCTTGGCTTTCCTACAATTACCATGTGGTCATTTGCCTTGATTAAATCGTCTCCGCTGGGGATAATTATTTCATTTTCTCGGAAGATCGCACTGACAATACAGCAATCTTCAAGCTTGAGGTCATACATATGCCTTCCCACAAGCCTGTTATCGGGGCGGATAGCAAACTCCATCATCTGAACTTTACCCCCGGCAAACATTTCCGCATCTATTGCAGAGGGGTTTGAAAGAACCTCGGCAACCTCCGAGGCAAGAGCGAGCTCAGGGCAGATCATAACATCCACGCCTACCTGAGCTCTGGAAGTAACAGGCACATCGATATAGTCAGGATTGCTGACCCTTGCTATGGTTTTTGTATCCTTCCAGCCATGAGATCTGATAATGAGCTTTGCGGTCATACAGGCGACGATATTAACTTCATCAACTCCCGTAACAGCAACGAGAATATCTGCATCAGGAAGGACACTGGCAAGAATATCAGCGTTTGCACCATTTCCTTCCATGACCTGAACATCCAGTTCATCTGCCCGCCTCAGAGCATCTTCGTCCTTCTCAATTACAATCACATCATGTGTAAGGGAAAGAAATTTTGCGATATGAAATCCTACCTGGCCTGCCCCTATAATTATTGCTTTCATAAGATTCCCTGGAAAAAAGACTATTTCCAGATAGATTACTCTACTTGCTTAAGTAGTCTTTGGAAAAAGAAAACATAAATGGGCGGACTCTAATAAATAGTATGATATGAATAAAATAAATAATAATTACAGGATATAAATAGCGGACCAATAAAATTTAATGACTACTAAAATTTAAGGAGTATATGAAGAAATAAATTAAGGATTTAATCCTACAGGGGAAATAGGGAGCCTGAAGATCAGAGATCTAAAAAAATACCTGAAAAATAAATTGGAAAAACCTGAAATAGAAATTAAAAAATCCGAAAAATTTGGAAGAAATCCGGGAGATAATTCAGGAGAGAACTTGAAAAAAAGATACCTGAAGTTTCAGGGGTATCTTTTTTTCTCAAAATCCTTCATCAGGACTGCCAGAAATCGCTTGTAAAGAGCACAAGCACTGTGTAAACTTCAAGTCTGCCGACCCACATATTATTTATCAGGACAATTTTTCCCAGAGGAGGAAGGGATTCAAAGTTTGCCATGGGTCCGACTACATTAAAACCGGGTCCTATATTTCCAAGGGTTGCGATCGAAGCGCTGGCAGAACTTATCATGTCAACCCCAAGCAAAGTCAGAAGCATTGCACTGAAGATAAAAACTGATATATATATGACAACAAAAGAGAGTATCGATTGTAAAACATCATCCGGTACTGCTTTGTTGTTAAATCTGATGGGCCTGATAAGTCTCGGATGAATAAACTTGAAGAGTTCTCTTCTTGCATATTTTAACATTAATAAGAAACGCACAACCTTCATGCCCCCTCCGGTAGAGCCTGCACAGCCTCCTATGAACATAACTGCAAAAACCAGGACCTTTGCCGAATCTTTCCAGAGGTTAAAATCAGTAGAAGCAAATCCTGTAGCTGTCATGATAGAGGTAATCTGGAATATGGCATAGCGAAAAGAATTGAAAAGTGAAAAACCCATGTCTTTGTACAGAACCAGTGTGAGCAAGCCTGAAAATCCCAGAAGAATAAGCGCATAGACCTTGAATTCCTCATCTTTGAACAGAATGTTTCTGTCAACTTTGATGACCCTGTAATAGAGAGCAAAGTTCGCCCCTGCTGCAAACATGAAAAATGTAAGAATAAATTCGATAAGAGGGCTTCCGAAAGCTTCAATTCCGGCTCCGTAAGGGGAAAATCCTCCACAGGCCATGCCTGCAAAAGTATGCGTAAGTGCATCGTAAAGGGACATTCCTGCAAGCATAAGAGCCACGACCTCGATAGCAGAGATAAGAATGTAAAGTGCCCACAGGATTTTTGCCGTATCTTTTATTCTGGGTTTGAGTTTATCTTCTGTAGGACCTGGAGCTTCTGCTCGGAAAAGCTGTCGTCCGGCAACCCCAAGCTTGGGCAAAATAGCAACGAAAAGCACTATAATGCCCATACCGCCCAGCCACTGGGTAAAAGACCGCCAGAAAAGAAGACTTCTTGAATAGCTTTCTATGTCTACCAGGATTGTAGAACCCGTTGAGGTAAAACCCGACATTGTTTCAAAAACAGCATCAAGGAATGAAACCCCTTCAAAAAGGAAGGGAATCCCACCAAAAATAGCCGCTGCAAGCCAGCTTAAAGCTACAATGGCAAGAGCTTCTTTCTGCTGCCATTCAGCTTTTTTGCTAATTCCTCTCAGGAACATACCTGCAAGAAATGTTATTGAAATAGATACAAGAAATGGCTTTAGAGATTCCCCGTAATAAAAAGCCACTAAAAGGGGAATAAACATTGTAAAAGCCAGAAGTATCATAATCTCCCCTAATGCATTAAAAACAGCCTTAGTATTCATAGAACAACTCCTACTCGGTAAAACTTATTTGAAATATTTTTCTACTTCTGAAACAGCTGAAGCCATGGAGAAAATAACCACACGGTCTCCGCTGTTGACAATAAAGTCCCCTCTTGGAATTATGGTATCTTTTCCGCGTACCACCATGTTTATCAGAGCGCCTTTGGGGAACTTTACTTTGTTTAATGGTTTGCCGACAATCTTTGACTTTTCAGAAGCCGTATATTCTATGATTTCCGCTTTTTCACCTTCGATGGTCGTAAGCGTCTGTATGCCTTTTCCCATGGTAAGTTTAAGGACTTCGTTTACTGTCGCTTCCCTGGGACTTACAGCCATATCGATTCCCACCATTTCAAAAAGCGGCAGGTAGTCTGACCGGTCAGCCCTTGCAATTACTTTTTTTGCCCCCATTTGCTTTGCCAGAAGGGAACAGAGAAGGTTCTTTTCATCGCTGTCCGTAACCGCGACGACAACATCCATATCTTCTATATTTTCTTCTCTGAGGAGAGTAACATCAGTGCCATCACCATTGAGCACAAGGGCATTTTCCAGAGCCTCAGCCACTTCTATGCAGCGGCTCTTTCTACTCTCAATAATTCTCAGGTCAGCGTTTTCCTCTCTGTCAATCAGTTTTGCCAGGTAGAAACCAACAATCCCGCATCCGATAAGGAGAATTCTGGCCCTATGGGGCACTTCGCTCCCGAATACGTTCTCAAGGCTCTCCATAGCTTCCGGCTTACCCACAACTACCATATGGTCATTTGCCTTGATTAAATCGTCTCCATGAGGAATGATTATTTGGTCATCTCTAAAAACAGCACTGACAATGCAGCAGTCAGCAAGCCGAAGGTCCTGCATATGTTTTCCTACGAGTTTGCTATCCGGATTTATTGCAAACTCGGTCATCTTTACTTTTCCTTCGGCAAACATTTCCGCATCTATTGCCGAAGGGCTTGAGAGTATGTCAGCAACTTCAGAAGCCAGTGCAAGTTCAGGGCAGATCATAAGGTCAACGCCGACCTGAGCCCTTGATGTAACCGGGGAATCTATGTAATCGGGATTGCTAACCCTTGCTATGGTTTTCGTGTCCTTCCAGCCGGGCTTGTTCTTTGTGATCAGCTTCGTAGTCATACAGGCGACAATATTTACTTCGTCAATGCCTGTGACAGCTACAAGAAGGTCAGCATTTTGCAGGACTTTTGAAAGGATCTCAGCGTTTGCACCGTTCCCTTCAATTACGAGCACGTCAAGTTCGTCTACCCTTTTTGCTGCTTCTTCGTCTTTCTCTATAATTACCACATCATTTTTAGGAGAGAGGGCTTTTGCAATATGATAGCCTACTTCTCCTGCACCAATAATTACAGTCTTCATAGAACACCTTCAAAAAAACTGTTTTTAATGAATCTACCACTGCAGGAATCATTGAACAAGAAGCAACAAGCATAGGGCTGACCAGTATAAGACCAATTGAAATAAAAATAATTAATGTAAAAATAACCGAAACGAAATTAATTAAAACCACAGAAATTAAAACTAAATCAATTATAACTAAATTAATTAAAGAGGAAATAAATAGAGCTAAAGTAAGTGACACTAAAGTAATTAATCCTAAAGTAACTGTAAAGAAGATACCGGGCATGAAGTTAAAGTCTAAGGTGCCGCCCGATACATAATAATTTGAAGCAAAGTTTCTCAGCGTATTGATCATCTCTGGAAATTAAACGTTTTGCAAACCAGAATTTTTCAAACCTATGCTTTTGCGAAATAACTATGGTTCTTACGCATAGAATTAAACAGATGTATATAAATGTTTTTCAAGCTTCTTGTATAGAAAAGAATCTAAATAAAAAAGAACCTAAATAGAAAAGAATCCTGTAAGAATAATTATATTTAAGAAATGTTGAAATGATCAAAAAACCTTAAAGGGTTAAAAAGGTTAAAACAACTTAAAAATTTATAATAATTAAAAATGTTAGAAAGGGAAAAATAGATAGAAACCTGAGAAATAATGGATAGATAACTGAGGTTGAGCGGATAAACCTCTCAACCTTCAAAGGCATCTTTTACCTTCTCGAAAAGTCCTTTGCTTTTCTTTGATTTCTCGCTTTTTTGCTTTTCAGCTCTGCTCTTTTCCTCTGCATCGGATTTTTTTCCGTTACTCAGGTATTCGAACTGGCGGAGAAGCTCTTTCTGCTCCTGAGTGAGCTTTGTAGGGGTCTTGACTATTACCCTTACGAGCTGGTCTCCTTTGCCGTGTCCGTGCAGGCGCTGTATACCTTTATCTTTGAGCCGGAAGACAGAATGGGTCTGGGTTCCCGCAGGGATATTCATCTTGACCTGGCCATAGAGGGTGTCAACCATAACATCCGCTCCGAGTGCAGCCTGAGTGAAGGATATTGACAATTCGGAGATCACATCGTAATCTACACGTTTGAAATACTTATGCTCCATCACATGGATTATAATGTAAAGGTCTCCGGAAGGTGCTCCCGGCTCTCCTGCATCTCCTTCTCCACCAAGCCTGAGGGTCATGCCTGAATCTGCTCCTGCAGGCAGAGTCAGGAGCAAGAGGACTATATCTGTCAACGTG
>OBLN01000352.1_pt1 | contig 16866 bp, 14 predicted proteins | sample 1519301 | NCBI WGS metagenome assembly OBLN01 (sample SAMEA2452533, study PRJEB22499) | sediment metagenome | reverse complement strand
CCGCTATGAGGTGACGCGCAAGGATCTGCCGCTGCACTGCCCAATGGACGGCATGCGGTTGTGGGACTCCCACCCCCGGGTGTTTCTTGATATCGAGACCGACGGTCATGCCAAATGCCCTTACTGCGGTGCCGAGTTCATCCTGAAAAGCGAGTGATCCCTCCCCGATACGCCCGGGGCAAGGGGGTTACTCTCCCCCGGCTAGCAACTCCCGGTACCAGGATAGGGTTTCCTGCGCAGTGTTCTCGGCATTGACTACGACCTCAAGGTGCCGGCGTGCCGACTCCGCCCTTTGTCTGGCTGTATCGGTTTGCGACAGGCTGCTCCGGATCGCCTCGCCCAGGGCGGGGGCGTCACGTTGCCCGACCAGCAGTCCGGTCTCGCCGTCGATAACCAGCTCCGCAGTGCCGCCTGCATCGGTGGCCACTACCGGGGTGTCGACACACATCGCCTCAATCACCACTCTTGGCAGGCCCTCGCCACTTTCCGAGGCCGAGACCAGCAGATCGGCGCCGCGGATGATCGCCACCGCATCATTGCGGTAGCCGGTGAAGTGCACCCTCTCGGGATGATGGCAGCGGGCCACCCGCTCTCGCACCTGCTGGTTGCTGTCGACCGAGCCGATGAGCAGCAGGTGGCAGTTGAGTTCGGCAGGCAGAAGGTCAAAGGCGTCCAGCAGCGTGCCGATACCCTTCTTGGCGCTGTTGCGGCTGATACAGCAAAGCGTCCTCGCCTCAGGCGGCACGCCGAACTCTCCCGGCGGTACCGGCTCAACCTGATACCAGGCCGGATCATGTCCTTTGCGAATGGTTCGGGCCTTCTCCGGCGGAAAGTGCCACCAGAGAAAGCGCGCCTTGAGCAGGGACTGACGCACCGCCTCGGCGACGCAGAAGACACCGTCGAGGCGCGGGCTGAGAAAGGTGTGCCATGACTCGGGCTTGAGATAGCTGACACCGGTGGTGACGCCGCGATAGCCGAGCAACTTGGCGCGATGATGCCTGCCGGCACGCAATAGACAAGCCACCGCACGGGTATTGAAGGCATGGGCGATATCGTAGTCGCCCTGTTCCAGTTCGGCCTTGATCGCGGCGGTCCCCTCGCGGTCGAAGCGGCTGCGGATCTGCAGTGGCAGCACACGGACCCCCGCCTCAACCAGCAGTTGGTAGTTGCGCCCGTCGGGGTTACTCATCACCGTGAAGGTGTCGATTTGGCGGGAGAGGCGGATGAACAGCTCCGACTCCGGGCGGTCCTGACAGTCGGTGATGCAAAGCACTTTCATCAACAAAGATTTCCTGTAATGGGATTCAGGGTTTCCAGTACCCGAGTCGCGCTCGTAGTTTGAGCTTTCTAATCAGGTTGAGGGGTTTGGGTTTAAGAGTGCTTAGCTGTTGCGCGCACAGCCTCTCCACCGCGTCCATGACCCGCTCACTGGAGTGACCGTCATCGAACTCATGCAACTCGTGACAGAGCGTCCTGGCGGCATGCATCAACTCCGGCGGATGCGTCAGCGCCTGTCTCAGCGCCGGTTCGACCTCCTCTGCCTTTTGCACGTCGATAAGGTATGGGCCGGGGTTACGGGTACGCAGGGTCACCAGCGGTTTATCAAAGAACATGAACTCATACATGATGGAGGAGGTGTCGCACAGCATCACATCGGCACGCGCCATCGGCTCGAGCAGATCGTCTCCGGCCGGAATGTATTCGAAGAACGGGTTATCAATGGCGCGGAAGCTGGCGACAACCTCCGGTGCCATCTTGGGGTGCAGGGTGACAAGAAAACGCCATTGGCCTGATGCCGATAGCCGCTCGATGGTGTCCACCAGCTCGGGTGCCGCGGTAATGGAGGGGCTGAAGGTCGAGGCAAAAAACACCGTCGGGACCGCGTTTTTCGGCCGTTCACGGTAGCGCTCCCTGTCACGGAACAGCGGGTCGAGCTTGGGCCAGCCGGTTTTCGCCACGCGAAAGGTACCGAGCCGCTCGGCGAGCTGTGCAAAGCGCTCGGTATCCTTTTCAGCGTGGGTGCAGTAGAGGTCGAACCAGCCCCGGATGCGGTAGTGATCGCTGTCCTCTTCCGTCGTCGCACCGCGCTTGTTGCGGGCAATACCGTGAAACACCTGCACCTTGGCACCGGGGAAAAAGTAGGGCACCCAGTCACCGGGGGAAAATACCGCGTCCGGCGCAAAGGCGCGGACCTCGTCGACACTGCCCAGGAGCCGCTCATCCTCATGCAACGGGGCTGAGGAGCAGCCAAAGACAAACCAGGCCGCCTGATCGCCTCGCTGACGGATCACCTCCTGTAGCGGACGCAGGATCGCGTAGCAATACTCGGCATTGACAAAGAAGAGGTATTTTTTCATTTCCTGCTGCCGCCTTTCCTGTCCACTAGGGACGGATTGCGTTTTTCCTCCATGGTCAGCACCCACAGCCCGGCATGTTTGTTGTAGTTGGTTTGCATATAGTCCATCGCGACGATAAAGCCGATGCGTCCGTCCAGAAAGCCACCGCGCAGGACGTAGATTAGGAAGAATGTCCACAGGGCGCGTAACACTACCAGCATGAGGCTGTGGTTTCTTCTACCCTGTTCAAAATATTTCTGGCTGCCGAGCCAGGCATACTTGCTGACCTTCTCCAGGGCATGGCCGTAATCACGTGCCGTATAGTGCAGCAGATGGCCGGGGAGCTTGCCGACCTTGCCAGGCTGGTGGTGGATCTTCTCATGCACCAGGTCGGGACTGAACCAGGCGCCCTCGCGTAACAGTAGCCGCAGCGGAGCCCGTGCACTGCGGCCGAAGCGCAGCCGCTTGCCGTGGCGGATCACCGCCCACTGCAGCTTGAAGGCCACCTCCGGGATATCCGGGCGGTTCAGGAGTTGCTCAATGTGCTGGCGGAGCACCTCATCCAGCGCCTCGTCGGCATCCAGCACCAGCACCCACTCCATGCGGGCCTGTTCCAGCGCACGCTGTTTCTGCGCACCATAGCCAGGCCAGTCGGTGATCCACACCTTGTCGGTATAGCGGCGGGCAATCTCGACGGTGTCATCGGTGCTGCCACTGTCAAAGACGATGATCTCATCGGCCAGCCCCTCCACCGAGGCCAGGCAACGCTCGAGCCGGTCGGCCTCATTAAGGGTAATAATGCATACCGAGAGGGTGTGCCGGTGCTGTTCAGCCTGTTGAATCATAAGGTGGATCTCGCGTTTACGCTGCCAACAGATTACTATACCGCGGTTGTGGGCGGAGGGACAAACACCGGTTCCGCTGTCATCGGCTTAAGCCGAGCCCGTTCTTCCCTGAACCAGGGTAGGGCGAATCAGGGCTGTTTTCGGGGTTACCTCCGGGTATCGTTCGGGTTGCAATATTTCATGCGCTGAGTTGGGCTCCGAGCAGGTCCCACCGCTTGGTGCCGGATAAATGGAGTTGGTTTTAATGTCTGGGCTGTTGTGGACCCCCGTGCGGGTCTTGTTGTTTTCGTTGCTGGTTTTCTCCTTCATTCGGGTTGGCTACTACCTGACTTATCCGGAGTATTTCGCCTCCCTGGCGCTCTCCCAGCTCCCCGGGACCTTCTTGTTCGGCTGGCGCTTTGACCTGGCGATCACCGTGCTGGTGACGGCATTGTTCCTGTTGCCACTGCTGCTCCCCTTTCGTTTTCCCGGACGACAAGGCTTCACCCAGATCTCCCTGTGGTGCGCCTTCGGCGCACTGGTGATCGCCTGGGGACTGAATCTGGGAGATTTGGCATACTTCGGTGAGGTCTACCGCCATGCCGGGCGTGAACTGCTGTTGATGAGCGATGATGTGGGGATGCTGGTTGAGCTGGCGCTTACCAATCGCCTCGGATTCTTGCTGCTGGCTATGGGCGGCGTGCTGGTGTTGGGCGTGTTATGGCGCCTGCTGGTGGTCAGACCAGCGCTGAGGCAGCCGCTGACGGGGCGGCTGCTGCCCCGTGCCGGCTTCAGTCTGCTGGGGTTCTTGGTGCTGGTGGTAGCCGGACGTGGTGCGATGCTTACGGGCAAACCCCTCAGCCTGGTTGATGCCTATGCCGCGGGTGATGAGCAGCATGCCGCACTGGCGCTCAACGGTGCCTTTGCCGTGGTACATAGCGTGCGTCGTTCAGCCGAGAAGGTGAAGCCGCCGCTGGCCTTTTTTACCCCTGAGGAGCTGGCGCAGCGCCAGCAACAGTACGGCTGGCAGCAGGAGCAGCCTTTTGTACGCAGCTGGACGGGAGCGCAGACACCGAGCCGGCAGCGCAATGTTGTGATGATCCTGCTGGAGAGCTGGAGCTATCAATATATCGATGGTCTGGCAGGAACCAGTTATGGGGCGACGCCCTATATGGACTCGCTGCTCGAACGTTCGCGGGTGTGGGAGAATGCCTATGCGGCCGCGCAGCGCAGTATCGAGGGGGTGCAGGCGGTATTGACCTCGGTGCCGCTGCTGGAGAGTCACACCGTAGTCGGCTGGGGACTGGAGCAGAACCGCATGAGTCGTATGGCGGACATGTTGGGTGATGAGGGGTATCAGACGGTGATGTTGCAGTCGTCCAACCGCCGCTCATTCCACATGGACGGAATTGCCGCCACACTGGGGTTTGATGAGTACTTCGGCAAGGAGGATCTGCCCCTGCGACGCAACTATCCGGGCGAGGTGCCTCGTTTCGGCTGGGACTATGAGACGCTGATGTTTCTGGGCGACTATCTGGAGCAGCGAAGCGAGCCGGAGCGGCCATTCTTCTCCTTCGTCTTCACCGGCACCACTCACGAGCCCTTCCCTGACCCCGGCAAGGAATTTCACCTCTATCCGCATAAGCCCGGAACCAAAGAGGCCTACCTGAACACGCTGCGTTATAGCGATTGGTCGCTTGAGCAGTTCATGCGCCGCGCTGCCGAGCAGCCGTGGTACGAGGATACCGTGTTTGTCTTTGTTGCTGATCACGTGCTGCGGGCATCGGCGGAGGATTTACACGCCTCATTCAAGATACCGCTGATTGTCTATACCCCGGATCAGTCGCTGGCGCCGGGCCGTGAAGAGCGCTTTGCCTCGCAGTACGACATTCTGCCGACAATGATGACCCTGTTGGGGCTTGAGCAACCGGTAGCGAGCTTCGGTCGTTCTCTGCTGGAACCGGTTTCACAAGGGCCTGAAGGGGTGATGGTACAGCGCGGTTCGGTAACAGGCTGGTTGGCGCCGCAGGGATGGTTCACGTTTTCTGCCTCCGGTCCGCTGCAGGCCGCTGGGCTCTATGAGGATGATGAGAAACGTCACACTGTTGAAGAGTGGCTGAAGGTGCGCATGCAACTGGCCGATCAGCGCCTGCTGCATAATGAGTGGCTACCCAAGCATTTTGCCGCGGCAGAGCAGTGAGGCACAGTGTCTGGTGTGCTGACCTAACACCGTCCGGCTGGAGTGTTGTAACCTCCAACTTACATTAACTATATACCCCTGCTATGCATATACATCTACCCCAGTTGCACCGTTCCCACCTCCTTGTCGTCGGCGATCTGATGCTTGATCGCTACTGGCAGGGTTCGACCTCGCGGATATCACCGGAGGCGCCGGTGCCGGTGATGCATGTACAGCAGTCGGAGGATCGTCCCGGTGGGGCGGCCAACGTGGCGCTTAATCTGGCCTCGCTGGGCGCCAGGGTTACGCTGATGGGGGTCGTCGGGGAGGATGAGGCGGCACAGGCATTGCGTCAGCGCCTTGAGGGTGAGTCGATCGCATGTGAGTTCATCAGCGTGCCGGGCAGTGCGACCACCACCAAATTGCGCGTGGTGAGCCGCAACCAGCAACTGATGCGGCTGGATTTTGAGGGCAGCCATGACGATTTCGACCCGGCGCTACTGCTTGAGCGATACCGCGAACTGTTGACGGGCGTCGATGCGGTGATCCTTTCCGATTACGCCAAGGGGTGTCTGCGCGAGGTGGCGGGGCTGATTGAGGCGGCACGTATTGCGGGTCTGCCGGTGATTGTCGATCCCAAGGGTGATGACTTCGACAAATACGCCCAGGCCACGGTGATTACCCCCAACATGGCGGAGTTTGAGGCGGTCGCGGGCAGCAGTGGCGACGAGGCCGAGTTCGAGCGGCGTGCCGAGGCATTGCGTGAACGGCTCAAACTGGGAGCGCTGCTGGTGACCCGCAGCGAGAAGGGTATGAGCCTGTTCCGCCAGGGTTTACCGGTGCTGCACCATCCGACCCACGCCCGCGAGGTCTACGACGTGACCGGCGCTGGGGATACGGTGATCGCCAGCCTCGGCGCCGGACTGGCCGCGGGACTGGCGATGCACGAGGCGATGCAACTGGCCAACCTGGCTGCCGGGGTGGTGGTGGGCAAGCTGGGCACCGCCACCGTCAGCATGGCCGAGCTGCAGGCGGCGATGCGGGCGCACGAACCGCTGCTGCGCGGCATTGTCGAGGAGGAGCAGTTGTTGGCCCTGCTGGAGCGTGCGCGCGCCAGTGGTGAGCGTATCGTGATGACCAATGGCTGCTTTGACATCCTGCACGCCGGTCATGTCGCCTACCTCTCTCAGGCCCGTGCGCTGGGGGATCGACTTATCGTCGCGGTCAACAGCGATGAGTCGGTGCGTGCACTGAAGGGGCCGGAGCGCCCGGTCAACGGTCTGATGGCGCGTATGGCGGTTCTGGCCGGACTGGAGAGCGTCGACTGGGTGCTGCCCTTCAGTGAGGAGACACCGCAGCGGCTGATCTGTCGCCTGCTGCCGGATGTGCTGGTCAAGGGCGGCGACTATCGTCCCGAGGAGATTGCCGGTGGGGAGTGCGTGCGCGAACACGGTGGCGAGGTACAGGTGTTAGAGTTTGTCGACGGCTGTTCCACCAGTGCGATCATCGAGGCGATCCGCAAGCCGGTATAACCGCCGTTTATCATTGCACGGCCGGCACGATAGAGAACGTTTTTATTCACTTCCCTTAACGGGAGCGCGACACGGCATGTGACTGATCTTTCAGGATCTCATCCAGCCGTGCGATCGCCGCCTCGGCGGTGATCAGCTCCATTGCTGCCGGGTCACGTACCCGTTTCCCCCACGGCGCCTGCTCTACACTGAGCCCATTGAAGCGCTGCAGCGCCTCGGGATAGGCATTGACCACCCACTGCTGGCTGAGATAGGGACCGGTGCGCAGCGGGTTGGAGGTGGCGAACAGGCCGATCACCGGCGTGCCGACGGTGGTGGCCATGTGCATCGGTCCGGTGTCCGGGGCGATCATCACCTCGGCGCGCTCAATCAACGCCAGCAGCTGCTTGAGGCTGGTCTTGCCGACCAGGTCCACGCCGGGGTGTTTCATCGCCTCGCTGATGCGCGCGGCATGTTCGCGCTCCTGTGCAGCAGGTCCGCCGCTTAGCACCACCTTCATACCGTATTGCTCGATGGCGTGGTCGGCCACCTTCGCATAGCCCTCGACCGACCAGTTGCGCCAGTTTTTCAGCCGGGAACTGCTGCAGGGATTGATCACCAGCAGGCGTTCAGCGGGCGCGACATGCTGTGCGACAAAGGCGCGCGCCGCCTCGGGGATCGGGATATCCCAGCGCATTTCACGCTGCCTGATCCCCAGTTTCTCCAGGAAACCGAAGAAGCCGTCGAGAACATGCTGACGTGGCGCCGGATCGATCCGCGCGTTGCTGAACAGCCATTGCCAGTCACGGGCGCGCTCGCGGTCAAAGCCGAGGCGCACGCGGGCGGGTATCATGCGGCTGGCGATGCTGGCGCGTAGCGCCACCTGCATGTGCAGCAGTACATCAAAGTGCCGCCCCTTGAGCTGGCGGCGCAGCTGGCGGTAGGCCGCCCAGCCCTGGCCCTTGTCGAAGACAATGAACTCCACCCCGGGAATGTCGCCGACCAGCTGTGCCTCGATCTTGCCGATCACCCAGGTGAGACGGGTCTGCGGCCAGTGGTGCTGCAGCGTGCGCACCAGCGGCACCACGTGGGTCACATCCCCGATGGCGGAGAGCCTGAGGATGCAGAGGGAGTCAGGGGGTGTGCTGGGCAGTGCGGGCATGGCAATCCAGGGCTAATACATCAACGGCTTACACGCGATAATAGTCACGGTACCAGCTGACGAAGCGGGCGATGCCATCTTCAACGCTGGTAGCCGGCTTGAAGCCGGTATCGGCAATGAGGTCGTCGACATCGGCATAGGTCACCGGGACATCGCCGGGCTGCATCGGCAAGTGATTTTCCACCGCCTTGCGCCCACAGGCGGCTTCAATCGCGTCGATAAAACGGCGCAGGCTGACCGGCTGGTTGTTGCCGATATTGTAGAGCTTGTAGGGGGCCTGCGCATTGCTGATGCGCTCGCCCTCGTTACCGCGCCCACCCTGCACCAGCGCATAGGAGGGCTGGGGGATGCGGTCGATCACCCGCACCACGCCCTCGACGATGTCGTCGATATAGGTGAAGTCACGCAACATCTCGCCGTGGTTATAGACATCGATAGGGCGACCTTCAAGGATAGCGCGGGTGAATTTGTAGTAGGCCATGTCGGGGCGGCCAAACGGACCGTAGACGGTGAAGAAACGCAGCCCGGTGGCGGGGATGCCGAACAGATGGCTGTAGGTATGGGCCATCAACTCATTGGACTTCTTGGTCGCCGCATAGAGGCTGATAGGGTAGTCGACCCGGTCATCGAGGCTGAACGGCTGTTTGACGTTCATGCCGTAAACCGAACTTGAGGAGGCGTAGACCAGGTGTTTGACCTGACTCTGGCGACAGCCCTCAAGCACGTTGGCGAAGCCGACCAGGTTGGCGTCAACATAGCTGGCGGGATTGTCGATGGAGTAGCGCACCCCGGCCTGGGCGCCGAGGTTGACCACCACGTCAAAGGCGTTGTCGCGGAACAGTTGCGCCATGCCCTCCCGCTCGGCAAGATCAAGCAGGAGGAAGGTGTAGTCCGCATGCTGCGTGCTCGCCAGAGGCCTGCCCTGCGGCAGGGCTGCGGTGTCGATACCGAGATCGGCCAGCCGCGCGTACTTGAGGTTGACGTCGTAGTAATCGTTGAGATTATCGATGCCGGTGACACTATCGCCGCGGGCCAGCAGCGCCTTGCTCAGGTAGTAACCGATAAATCCGGCTGCGCCGGTGATCAGGATATTCATGCCATCTCACAGTTTCAGGTTCGGGGCCGTTGAATCGGCCGTACTGCCCGCCATGGGCATGTGTAAGGCAGGAGAGCGTCAGCATGGGCGCTTCACTGTCCGGAGCGACGGCCCTAGGGTATGATCCGGGCTGACTCAAGCAGATAAGAGAGTGTCCTTGCCGGAGGCGTTGCACGTTATCATAGCGTTTCCATGGCTGTACACAGAGTAGTTGAATGAATCATACCCCCGCACAGGCTACCGCGCCAAGTTTCAAGCCCTACCGGCCGCCATTTGAGCGGCGCTTTCTTGCCCCCCGTTTCTGGGGCCTCTGGTTGGGGTTCGGTGTGATCTGGCTGCTCTCGCTGTGGCCACAGGGGTGGCGCTCTGGACTTGCCGGCTGGGTGGGCAGGCAGCTCTACCGGCGCAATCGCAAGCGTCGCGAGATCATCGACACCAACCTGGCGTGGTGCTTTCCGGAGCTTGACGACAAGCAACGACGTGAGCTGGCCTGCGAGTACTACCGTTACCTGATTCAATCGGTGCTGGACTATGGTGTATTGTGGTGGGGCAGCCCTGCCAGGGTAGACCGGCATGTCGAACTGCGAGGGCTGGAGCACCTGCAGCGGCAGCTTGATAGCGACAGGCCGGTGATCATCGTGACCGGTCATTCGCCCGGCCTGGAGCGCGGTGGCGTAGGGTTGGCACTGCACCGCTACCCCATTTGCAGTTTTGCCAACGAGGCGCGTAATCCCATGCTGGAGTGGCTGACGCTGCGCTGGCGAACACGCTTTGGCGGCTATGTCTTTCCGCGCAGCGGCGGGTTTCGCCCGGTGATCAAGGCGCTGCGTCAGGGTTATCTTTTTTACATCATGGCCGATGAGGACCTGGGACCGGAGAGCGCCGGGTTTGCCCCGTTTTTTGGCATTCCCCGTGCCACCCTGACCAGTCCGCTGCGCCTGGCGCGAATGACCAAGGCAGAAGTCCTGACCTCTTTTACCTGGTATGACGATGCACAGCAGCGTTATGTGATGGAGATTGAGCCTGCGCTGGATGGGATCACGGATGATGATGAACTGACGGGACTGACCCGTCTTAATCAGCGCCTGGAACAGGCGATCCGCCGCCATCCGGCGCAGTACATGTGGTCGCTGCGCCTGTTCAAGACCATGCAGGACGGCTCACCGCCCCCCTATTTCATGAAGAGCCGCCCGGGCTCCGGCCCGCGGCCCAGACCTCAACTCTGAGGGGGCACACTCACCGGCGGACTGTTTCCGCCAAAGTGGCGTGAGGTTGTCCCGGTTCCCCGCCACTCAACCGTGCATCAAAATAGCCGATGGTCTGTTTCAGACCCTCGGCCAGACCGGTCAGCGGCTGCCAGCCGAGCGCACTGTGCGCGAGTGTGATGTCCGGTTCACGCTGCCGTGGGTCGTCCTCTGGCAGTGGCCGCATGATGATGGGGGACTTTGAGCCGGTGAGCTCAAGGATGGTTTCGGCCAGCTCAAGGATGGTGATACTGGCCGGGTTACCGAGGTTGAGGGGGCCGGTAAACCCGGCGTCCGTCCCCATCAGGCGCAGCAGCCCCTCGACCATGTCGTCGACATAGCAAAAAGCGCGGGTCTGTCGACCATCGCCGTAGAGGGTAATGGGCCGGTTGTTCAGTGCCTGCACGATGAAGTTGGAGACCACGCGTCCATCATCGGGGTGCATGCGCGGGCCGTAGGTATTGAAGATGCGGGCGACCTTGATGCAGGTGCCGTACTGGCGCTGATAGTCGAAGAACAGGGTCTCGGCACAGCGCTTGCCCTCATCGTAACAGGAGCGCACGCCGATCGGATTGGCATGGCCCCAGTAGCTCTCCGGCTGCGGGTGCACCTGTGGGTCGCCGTAGACCTCGCTGCTAGAGGCTTGCAGGATCACAGCGTTGCTGGCACGGGCAATCTCCAGCATGTTGATCGCCCCCTGCACGCAGGTGCGTGTGGTGCGCACCGGGTCATACTGGTAGTGCACCGGAGAGGCGGGGCAGGCGAGGTTGTAGATGGCGTCCACCTCCAGTGCGATGGGAGCGGTCACATCATGCTCGATAAGTTCGAAACGCGGGTTGTGCCGCAGAGGCTCGATGTTACGCCGATTGCCGGTGTGGAAGTTGTCCAGGCAGATGACGCCAAAGTCCTCATCCAGCAATCTCTGACACAGGTGTGAGCCGATAAAGCCGGCGCCGCCGGTAACCAGCGCGCGTGGCGGTTGACGGTCTTTGTCCGGTTTTGCGTTACGCATCAGCTGTTCATACCTCTCTTCATTAGTCGCTTCGACATCGCCGTGACCTGCCAAATAGGGTAGAATTTACGGTCGGGCTGGCGCTGATCCGGTGCTTGCCCCGCCTTCCCGATGACCCAGCTTGATATGCGTCTCCGGCCAACTCACCTGCAAGCTATGCAGTCGCGGCAGGGGACCTGGATATGTTGCCAAGGGCAGGGGGTTTTTCGGTAGCGTGGTTAACGGCAGAGCCATGAGATGAATTCGAACCAAATCACTACAGACAAGTGCCACATCCTATATGATGCCGATTGTGTCGGCCAAGTTGATGATGGTTTTTTTGACCCGGAGCGCTGGGCGGAGCAGTACCTGTTGCTACGTGAGGCGCCGGGACGCGGTACCACGGTGTTCGTGCAGCATGGCGACAAGGTGCTGGCATTGCGTCACTACCACCGTGGCGGGGTGCCGGCAAAGTTCTGTCGTGACCGCTATCTCTGGCTGGGGCTGGAGCGCAGTCGCCCCTGGCGGGAGTGGTACTTGCTGCAGACGCTGTACCTGCGGGGTCTTCCGGTACCCCGTCCGGTGGCGGCACGGGTCTGCCGTGAGGGGCCGGTTTACCGCGCGGATATCATCACTGAGGTGGTCGATGCCTCCCCCCTGGCCGACTGGCTGGGGAAAAAACGCCTCCCCTCCGCATTGCTGACCAGCCTCGGGCAGTGTCTGCGCCGCTTCCACGATGAGGGGGTGTATCACGCCGATCTCAACGCCAGAAACATTTTGCTGGATGATGAGGGGCGGGTCACGCTCATCGATTTTGACCGCGGGCGCCTGCGCCAGCCCGCTGGGGCATGGCAGCGCGCCAATCTCGAGCGGCTCAAGCGTTCGCTGGCGAAATTTCGGCGAGAGCAGCGCCACTTTGCCTTCGATGACGAGGACTGGAAGGCTTTGCTGCGTGGCTATGAGGGCAAAGCGTGATGGCGCGGCAGAGGAGCAGGAAAGTGACAGTGCGGAGCCGGCTTCTCTGTCGATGGCAGCGATAGCATTCAACACCGGCCGTGAGTGACGAGAGAATTCAGCCAGGATGGAAATGATAGATGATTAATGAAACCACCGTTTCGCTTCGTGAGGAAAGCAGCCCCAAATGGCTGCACCATTGGGTTCGTGCCCTGGTCTTCCTGTTTCCGATCACCGTGGCGACTATTGGTTGGGGCAGTGTGATCTTTGGTTTGCTGCTACTGCCCGCGCTCTATTACGGCCGGGGTTGGAAACAACTCGGTGCCTGGGAGCGGCGTCTCATGACCGGTTATGTGTTGGTACTGCTGGCGATGGCATTGAGCCTGGTCAATGCGGAGAACCTTAAGGACGGCGGTCAGATGGTTGAGCGTTTTTTGCGTTTCAGCATGATCGTGCCCATCTATCTGATGTTCAGACGCTACCGGTTTGTCATGGGGCGGGAGCTGGCTGCGGGGGCTTTTATTGCCTGCCTGGTGATGGCGGGGCAGGCTATGTATGAGGTGGTGTGGCAGGGTGCGCCGAATGCGATTGGGCACTATCACAAGATCGTTTTCGGCGACTTGGCGGTGCTGTGGGCTGCTGTGATTGCGGTGGCTGCGGTAAGCGTGATGAACGTGTGGTGGCAGCGTGCCGTTATCGTGGCGGCTATCCTGCTTGCGTTCTATGCCAGTGCGCTGGCGCAGGCGCGGGGCTCATGGCTTTTTATTCCGCTGGTACCGGTTATCCTGTTCTGGTCACAGTGGAAGCTGCTGAAACATATGCGTCTCTGGGCGCTCGCCGGTTTTGCGGCCATCATTATTGCCGGTGGCGGGGCGCTGTTTCAGTCAGAGAAGATTGTTAGTGGGGTCGAGCGCGGGCTCAATGATCTTGAGCGTTTTGCGGAGGACCCTGCGGCGGAGACTTCATGGGGCATTCGCTTGAACTTGTGGCGCAATAGCCTGTTGGTGTTTCAGGAGAGCCCTGTGTTCGGGACCGGTGCTGGGGACTTCAAGCTGGAAATGGAGCGGATGGTTGAGGATGGGCGCTCCTGGAATCCCTATGTGGAGGAGTTTGGCCATGCGCACAATATCTATTTTGATGCCCTGGCAAGAGCGGGGATCGTAGGCTTTGTCGCCATCGTGTTTGCCATACTGCTGCTTCCGCTGGCCTATTTTTACCAGGGGGTAAGGCATGAGACTGACCCATGGGCGCGTTTCTATGCCATTGGGGGCGTGATGCTGATCGTCGCTTTCGCAACCTTCGGTCTCACTGAGGGGCTGTGGTCCAGAAATCCTTTTCTTAATACCTATGTGATCGTCCTGGTCGTCCTCATGGCGGGGCTGGTGAATTGTCGCGAGGCCTCCGCCCGGTAACGCCTCGGTTATGCCGGGATGAGTCACTGCGCAAGGCATGAACTCATTCCTGCCGTGGGGTGCATGATCTCTCGCTAATACTCGCTGTGACAGCAGAGGTCGGGTGTGTGCACGGCAGCGGCTACTCGCAGTAGCGATTGATGGCCTCGCGGTAGCGTGCCGCCATATCCCGACGCTCGTCCACCAGCAGGCGGGCCTTCTCGCCCATCTGCTGTCGCAGGGGCTCATCGGCCAGCAGGCTCTCGATGTTGCTTGCCAGTTCGCTGCTGTTCGCAACCTGAATGGCGCCGCCGCCGTCCAGCAAGGTCTGCGATTCGGTGCGGAAATTCTCCATGTGCGGGCCGAATAGCGGTGCCCGGCCGAGTGCCGCAGCTTCGAGGATATTCTGCCCGCCCTTGTTCACCAGTGAGCCCCCTATGAAGACCAGCTCGGCGCCGGCGATAAGCCCCGGCAGTTCACCGAAGGTATCGGCCAGGTAGACTGAGGTCTTCGCCGTCAGCGCATCCCCCCTGCTGCGCACCGCCACCTCCACGTCCTTGAGTGTCGCCAGAATCTGCTCGCGCCGTTTCGGGTGGCGCGGTGCGATCACCAGCAGGTATCCGCCGGCATTGGCCTGGCGCCAGGCATCCATTATCAGTGCCTCCTCCCCGTTGCGGGTGGAGGCGGCCAATACATAGGGGCGGCCCAGCTCGGTCGGGGTGATACGCTCGGTGCGTGGTGCGGAGGAGAATTTGATGTTGCCGATCACCTCACAGCGTTCCCGCGGCGCACCCAGGGTGATGAAGCTGGCGCGATCCTGTTCGGAGCGGGCCAGCACTGCCGTCACCTGTTGCAGGCAGAGACTGTAGAGGCGGCGGAGCCAGGGCCGGACCTTCGAGGTGCGTGCCGAGAGGCGACCGTTGATGAGCAACAGGGGGATTTCTCGTTGGGCGCATTCACAATAGAGGTTGGGCCACAGCTCGGTCTCCATGATGAGGGCGCAGCGCGGACGATAGGCGGCGAGAAAGCGGCGTACGCCGTAGCGCCAGTCGATGGGGAAGTAGGCATGCTCCACCCCTGCGGGCAGCTTGCTGTGTGCGGCGCGGGCCCCGCTGGGCGTGGTGGTGGTAAGCAGTAACGGCTGCTCTGGCTGGTGTTGCTGCAACTGCTTGATGAGCGGAAGCACGGCGTTGACCTCACCTACCGAAGCGGCGTGCAGCCATACTACCCGTCGACGCAGTGGCTTGCGATAGAGGCCGAGACGCTGCCACAGGTAGACCGTTTCCCGTTCCCGCAGCGCCTGCCACAAGGTATAGAGCGCGATGGGGGCGGCAAGCAGCCGCAGCAGCCAGTTATAGCGCCGCAGGTCATGTGACATCGGGCTAGTAGACACTGTTCTCCCCTGGCGGCCTGGTCTTGAAGCGCTTGTGCAGCCACAGATATTGCTCCGGGATCCGCTGGATCTGTGCCTCAAGTACCTGGTTGGTCAGAGTCGCATCTGCCAGGTCATCGCCACTGGGAAAGCCCTCCAGAGCGGGTAGCAGCCTGACCCGATAACCCTCTTTGCCCGGCAGCCGTTCAGAGTAGTAGGGGACGACCGGGGCGCCGGAGAGACGGGCAAGGCGGGCGGTGGTGGTCAGTGTGGCGGTGGGGACACCAAAAAAGGGGGCGAAGACGGATTGCTTGCGGCCAAAATCCTGGTCCGGGGCATACCACATCACCTTGTTCTGTTTCAGATTGCGTACGATGCGGCGCATATCACTGCTGGGCACCAGATCGTCAAACAGGCGTTTGCGCGAGCTGGCCATGATCGCCTCGAACAGCGCATTTTTCGCCGGTTTGTAGATTGGCTGCAGCCCACCCACATGGTAGGCGAGAAAGCGGCCGCTGATCTCCAGGGTGGTGTAGTGTCCGCCCAGCAGAATGACACCGTTACCGGACCGGCGCGCCGCTTCAAGGTGCTCAAGACCCTCGATACGATATAGGGGTTTCAGCCGCGAGTCGCTGCCCCACCAGCTCAACACCCCCTCGAACAGGGCGATGGCGGCGGAGACAAAGCTCGCACGGGCCAGTTCCTGCCGCTCTGCTTCCGCCATTTCAGGGAAACAGAGACGCAGATTGGTGAGAGTGACGCTGCGCCGGCTGCCGACCAGTCGGTACAGCAGGCTGCCGAGGCGACCGCCCAGCCACAACATCGCCGGGAACGGCAGTAGCAGGCTCAGTCGCAGCAGGCCGAGGCCCACCCAGGTTGGCCAGAAGCGCGGTGCAAGGAAACGGGGGGAATGGGGAGGCTCGCTTTGGGGCATATCTTAAGCTATCGCTCTACGGATTAAGTGGCGGGCTTACACCGCGACGTTGCGCCATGCGCTGCCCCAGCTCCCTGAGCTCATCACTGCTGAGGATCTGCTGTGCGATGTTGAGGATATCCCGGTTCTCCTTGCTGGCATGGTCGCGGTAGGCCCTGGAAAAACGCTCTACCAGTGCGGCAAAGGCCGCAGGTTCGTCAATCGCAGAGGGATTGGCCAGAAACGGTGCGAGTTGTTGCCATAACGCATCCAGCTGTGAATGCTCCTGCTGCAGCTGCTGCACGGTATCAGCCATCGTCTGTGACTGTTGTGTCAGTCGTGGGAACAGATCCTGTTCCTCATCGGCATGGTGATGCCTGGCTGCAGTCGAGAAGTAGCGGTGGATGGCGGCTGCCGCTGTGCAAAACTCCTGGTCTGGCCCCGCCTTGTTCAGGTGGGAGGGGAGTCGCTCAAGCGTGGCGCAGTGCTGAAAGATGCGCTCATGGCAGGCACGCAGCAGCCCCAGCGGATCACTGAAATCCGGTGCGGCGGAGGGGAAGGGATTCCGTGGACTCATGACCCCGAGTTTATCAGGGCTTGCAGGGAGGGGGTAGTTCAAGGTTCAAGGTGTAAGGTTCAAGGAGGCGCATTTCCCGGTACCGCATTTAGATGCAGATACAGCGCTTTGAGGATACTGCCAAGCGGGAACTGGCTGGTGCCACAAACATCACACCTTGAACCTTGAACCTTGAACCTTGAACCTTGAACCTTGAACCTTGAACCTTGAACCGCTCCTGCGCATCCCTGCGCCCGCGGCATACCGTCCATCCTGGACATAAACCTTGAACCTGTCTTATTCGAGCCAGTTGTTGACCTCGGCCAGATCCGCTTCG
>OBLN01000351.1_pt1 | contig 16890 bp, 13 predicted proteins | sample 1519301 | NCBI WGS metagenome assembly OBLN01 (sample SAMEA2452533, study PRJEB22499) | sediment metagenome | reverse complement strand
AAATTCGATGCTGTGAGCATTTTCAAGCTTAAGCACATTGCGGGCATATTCAACAACCATGCACTGAAGACCGAGGCATATTCCGAAAAGGGGAATATCTTTGATACGGGCGAAGTTAACGGCATTTATCTTGCCTTCTACTCCCCTATCGCCGAAACCGCCGGGGATAAGTACACCGTCAACATCATCAAGGAGTTTATCAGGGCTGCTTTCCTCAAGATCTTCAGCGTCAATCCACTTGATATTCACCTTAAGCTTGTTAGCAATGCTTCCGTGGAGAAGTGCTTCGGAAATGCTTATGTATGCGTCCTTGAGTGATATATATTTACCGACAACGGCTATATCAACAGTGTCTTCAGGCTGTTTTATTCTGTAAACTATGTCTTCCCATACGGAAAGATCTGACTCTCTTTCTTCAAGACCGAGCTTCTTAAGAACAACTCTGTCTATGCCCTCTTTGCTCATTTTGTGGGGGATTTCATATATTGAAGCTGCGTCAATGGCATTGATTACGCATTCTTTTGAAACATTACAGAACAGGGCTATTTTCTCCCTGTAATTATCATTGAGCGGGTACTCCGAGCGGCACACAAGAACATCTGCCTGAATACCTATCTCACGCAGTGTCTTGACAGAGTGCTGTGTCGGTTTTGTTTTCAGTTCGCCGGCTTTTTTCATGTAGGGAACAAGTGTTACATGGATATAAAGCACATTGTTTTCCCCGTCCTCATAGCGGAACTGTCTGATAGCTTCAAGGAAAGGAAGAGATTCAATATCGCCCACCGTACCGCCTATCTCAACAAGAACTATGTCAAAATTCTCGCTTCCTGCACGTACATTTGCTTTTATTTCATCTGTGATGTGAGGAATAACCTGAACGGTTGCGCCGAGGTAGTCCCCTCTTCTTTCTTTATCTATCACGGATTTATATATTTTACCCGTGGTGTAGTTGCTTTCCTTTGTGGTGTTTGATGAAAGGAAACGCTCATAATGACCTAAGTCAAGGTCTGTTTCCGCTCCGTCATCCGTTACGAAAACCTCGCCGTGCTGAATAGGGCTCATTGTTCCGGGGTCAACGTTAAGATACGGATCAAGTTTTTTAACCGTTACTCTGTAGCCTCTGGACTCAAGAAGAGCGCCCAGTGACGCCGCCGTTATTCCTTTTCCCAGCGAAGAAAGAACCCCGCCCGTTACAAAAATATACTTAGCCATTTCCCAACCTTTTTAAATATTCTTCTGCTTTTTTTAAGTCCTCTGCCGTATCAACGGAGATGGGCTTATAGTCTGTTACTAATACACGAATCTTTTCGCCGGACTCCATAGCTCTGAGCTGTTCCAGTTTCTCGGTATTCTCAAATCTGCTTGGTTCCATTGAGGCGAATTTAAGTAAAAAATCCTTTCTGAATCCGTAGATTCCGATGTGTCTGTATCTCTGCACGCCGCTGCCTTCTCTGTCAAAAGGGATGGGCAGACGAGAGAAATAAAGGGCATTGCCCGTACTGTCAAAAACAACTTTGACTGCATTCGGGTTGCTTTCGTCCTCACCTTCTTCAAAGGGCGTGCATGCTGTAACCATATTAAGCCCTTCATCCGCCTTAAGTTCGGCAATGAGTGCATCTATAAGTCCGGGATCGATGAAAGGCTCATCCCCCTGAACATTTATAACTATATCGTCTTCTAAAAACTTTGCAACCTTTGCGACCCTGTCCGTGCCGGAAGGTATAGCTGGGTCTGACATGGAAGCCTCAAGCCCGTCAACTGCCTTACAGGCGTCCAGAACACGCATGTCATCAGTGACAACGATTACCCTGTCCGCTTCTGACTTTATGCACCTTTCCGCAGTGCGGACAACCATAGGTACACCGCCTATCTTTGCCAAAGGCTTACCCGGCAGACGGCTGGACTCATAACGCGCCGGTATAACAACAACACTCATAAAAAACCTGACCTTACATATGCTTAAACTTTATTTGCACTCAAAACATTACATGATAGTATGAACAGCGGAGTTTTTCAATGAGCAAAAACGATGCCGCAGGATAACACTTAATATTTTTTTGAAAAAACATCAAAGAGAATGGAGTCAGCGTGGAAATATGCTGACACTGTATCGAAAACCAGTATTTCCTGCAGCCAGCACTATTTTATGCAAATGCTTACAGCTATAGCATAATCTTTGCCGTGGGAAATCGAAACTTCAATATCGGGGCGTTTTACGCCCTTAACATAAACTTCCGGTGCGCCGCCCCTGACAGGAAGAATTTCAATATCAGAGAAGCCTATTCCCCGCATTCCTGTCTTGAGGGATTTGGAAACGGACTCTTTTGCGGCAAATCTTCCGGCAAGGAAATTGAGTCCGTTTTTATTGCGTTTATAAAAAACCGCCTGTTCACGCTCGGAGAGTATCTTGTTCAGAAACCTCTGCCCGAAGTGCACATAGGCGGCTTTTATTCTGTCCAGTTCGACAATGTCACACCCCAGCATGGAATGAGGCCCTGTCTATTGCTTCCCGCATATCTTTCACAGCCTGAGTAAGACCGGTAAATATGCTTCTGGCTATGATAGAATGTCCGATATTTAACTCGTGCATCCCCCTAAGGGTCGCAACCTCACCCACGTTCTTGTAGTTAAGTCCGTGTCCGGCATTCACGATGAAGCCTGTCTCAAGGGCAAAGTCAGCAGCAGTGGCAAGCTTGGTAAGCTCCCCTCTTTTCTGCATTCTTTTTGCATCGGCGTAACTGCCTGTGTGAAGCTCAATGTATTTCGCCCCTGTTTCATAAGCCTTTGCTATCTGCCTGTTATCGGGATCAATGAATATACTTACATCGATTCCTGCGGTCATAAGTTTCTCAACAGTATATTTCACCGTATCATAGTTGGAAATGACGTCCAGACCACCCTCAGTGGTAAGCTCTTCACGCTTTTCAGGCACAAGGGTGCATGTTTCAGGCATTACGGCAAGGGCAATTTCGATTATTTCATCACTGCATGCCATCTCAAGGTTAAGCGGTACATTTATTGTTTCACGAAGGAGCATAACATCACGTTCGTTTATATGCCTTCTATCTTCACGGAGATGCACGGTTATGCCGTCAGCACCGCCGAGTTCAGCAAGAACCGCCGCCTGAACTGGATCGGGTTCATGCCCTCTTCTTGCCTGACGAACTGTTGCCACATGGTCTATATTTACACCGAGTTTAACCATTACTTCTTACCTATCTCATTCACCACAGTGCATGTTATTTCCTGCGCCATAGCTGTTATTTCATCATTATCATGACCTTCGGTCATCACTCTTATTTTGTTTTCCGTGCCGGAATAGCGGACAAGTACCCTGCCTCTGCCTTTGAGCTTTTCTTCCACAGATTTGATAAGTGCAGAAGTTTCGGGCAGTTCTTCCAGAGGTATTTTTTGGTCGACTTTCTGATTGATAAGTACCTGAGGATAAAGTTCAATGAACTTCTTAAGCTCACTCAATGGCTTGCCGGTTCTCCGCATAACTTTCAGAAGCTGGATAGCGCTCACCATTCCGTCTCCAGTGGTGTTGTAGTCAGAAAATATCATATGACCGCTCTGCTCACCGCCGATATTGTATCCGCCTTCAAGCATCCTCGCCAGAACATATCTGTCACCAACCTGACAGCGCTCAAGGTTTATGCCTATGCCGTTCATGGATTTTTCAAAACCGTAGTTGCTCATCACAGTGGCAACAAGAGTATTGCCGTTAAGCCTGCCCTCCGCCTTCATCTGGCGGGCACAGATTCCCATGATGATATCTCCGTCAACAACTTCACCGTTTTCATCTGTAAATATAACTCTGTCAGCATCTCCGTCAAAGGATATGCCCACATCCGCACCCTGTTTCTTCACAAGCTCAGAGCATTTTTCAGGATAAACAGAACCAACACCGTCATTAATATTTCTGCCGTCCGGTTCAACACCAATAGTAGTTACAGCCGCCCCAAGCTCCATCATAGCCATAGGAGCAACCCTGTAGGCGGAACCGTTTGCGCAGTCCATTACAATTTTCATTCCCATAAGGTCAAGATCCTTGTCCAGACTGCTTTTCACAAACTCGACATACCGCCCGACAGCGGTGTCTATCCTGTATGCTTTTCCTATAGTTTCTGCGGATATGGAAATCTCACCGCCGTGGATCATTTTGTCAGTTTTCTCTTCAATGGCAAGTTCCACCTCATCGGGGAGTTTCAGCCCGTCTGATGAGAAAAACTTTATTCCGTTATCGTAATAGGGATTATGTGAAGCAGAAATAACCACACCTGCGTCAGCACGAAGGCTTCGTGTTATGAAAGCGATGGCAGGAGTGGGAATAACCCCTATCTGCACTGCATCCACACCCATTGAGCAGATTCCCGCAACAAGGGCGTTTTCAAACAGATAACCGGAAAGTCTTGTATCTTTCCCAACTACTATACGATGAGTTTTCTTGCCGTTTTTAAACTGCTGCGCCGCCGCCTGACCAAGACGAAGAGCAAATGCAGCAGTCATGGGAAAAATATTAGCCCTTCCCCTGACCCCGTCTGTACCGAAATATTTTCTCAATGTTATTCACCTTTCCGTTCGACTCTAATCCTAACTTTGCCGGGGTTTATCTTGAGTACCTGATACCCCTCTGCTTTGCTTGAGCGTATTCTGAATGTATATGAACCCGGTTTATCTATACTTTCAAGATCCACATAGAACTTGATCTTTTTCCCTATGCTTTCAGAAGTAAGAAAATCCTTTCTTCCTTTTACTCTCACAGAGATTTTGTCGTTTATCACGGCAGTAAGATTATCGCTCAGATTAGCTGCAATAACCGGGACATCATCTATAGTTTCCTCAACTATGTTCTCAATGAAGCTCACATACACCTCAACCTGTTCAGGGGTGGAGGTAAGGACACCGTCAGTTTCTTTTATTCCTATGCTGTATGTCAGCCCTTCCTTTTTAGAAGATAGGTTAACAGGCTTTGTCTCTATGGCATTTATAGCAGCCAGCTTATTTGTTGCACCCTGAATTTCAACATATTCAGGATAAACCGTAACACTGCCCACCTTAAATCCCGGATGAGGCTCACCTATGAAAGTAGGAACAACTTTTATGGGCTTTTTAACAAGCTTATCTACTGTTATATTAATACCTTCCGGCTCCACACGTACAAATTCCACACCGGAGGGGAGCTTAATTTCATCAGTGGTCAGTCTGTGATACGTATCACCCAGTCCGAGGGAGGAAACATCCACCTCTATAGTAACTGCATTATAGTCCAGAGCCCTCATAAGCCCTCTGGGAGTCTTTGCAAAAACGTTCACGTGCGTATCAGCAGTGACAGCAACAAGCTCGCCCTGCATATTTCTGAGCTTAACCGGAGCGTAAACACTGAACTCCTGATATTCTCCGCTGACAAGCCCGAACCAGAGAGAAACGGCAATAACAACGGAAAGTATTTTCAAATGAAGGTTTTTCATTTCTTTTTACTCCCTTTTCTGTCTGTTTCAAAAAGCTCTTTAAGTTTGACCCTGAGCATTTCAGCATCAAGCTCATCGCTTAAAACTCCTCTGTAAGCTACTGTGATAGAACCTTTTTCCTCACTGACAGTAACACTCACAGCGTCAGTTTCCTCTGTTATGCCTATTGCCGCCCTGTGGCGTGTTCCGTAGTTTTTACCTATATCAACTTTTTTACTCAGAGGGAGAATACACCCTGCCTTGAGAATTTCACCGTCCTTAATTATCACCGCACCGTCATGAAGGGGTGAGTAAGGGATGAATATACTGATTAAAATATCCTTGGTTACAAGGCTTTTAAGAGTCTCACCAGTATCAAGATAATGCTCAAGATCTGTATTGCCCTCAATAACAATAAGTGCCCCAATCTGTCTGTTGGCAAGGATGCTCGCAGCTTTGACAATTTCATCAAGAACCTTGACCGTAGACTTGTTACCTGCGCCAAGCATTCTTGTTTCACCGAATACGGCGAGGGCACGCCTTATTTCAGGCTGGAAGAGAACAACGAGAGTTATGAAAAGATAACCGGTAAAATTACTTAAGACCCAGCTTGTTGTTTTAAGACCTAAATATTTGGAAGCAAAGGATATAACAATCAGTAAAAGGACACCGAGAATCATCTGTATGGCTCTTGTGCCCTTTATGAGCAGAAGTATCCTGTACGCCACAACGGCGATAATTGTCATGTCGAGAATATCGATCAGCGTTATAAATTTCAAAAACTCAGGCATCACACCCTGCCTTTCTTAAATAATCAACCACCTTAATCATCTCGGCGGTTTCCGCAATATCGTGAGAACGGATGATATCTGCTCCCTTGAAAACAGCAACAGCTTCAAGGGATTTTGTTCCTATAAGCCTCTCCTGAGGCGGTTTTTTAGTTATACCGCCAACCATGGATTTTCTGGACATCCCCACAAGGAGCGGAAAACCCATGGAAGTGAATTCCTCCAGATATTTAAGGATAACGTGATTATCCTTCAAAGTCTTTCCGAACCCGAACCCCGGATCAAAAATTATGGAATCTTCCCTTACACCCGCTTTGACAGCGGCATCCGCCGAATCGTAAAGGAAATTTTTAACATCTTCCAGCAGGTTTCCGTAAACAGGGGAATCCTGCATGCTTTTCGGTTCACCCTTTATATGCATAACACACAAAGCCGCACCAAAATCGGCGCAGACTTTTGCCATGTCCTTATCAAAGGTAAGACCGCTTATATCATTTATCATATCGGCTCCGTTCTCCAGAGCCTTTAGCGCTGTTTTGCTTTTATAAGTGTCTACGGACACAAAAAGATCCATTTTCTTAGCAAGCTGAACAGCGGGAAGGATTCTTGCCGTCTCTTCCTCATGGGAAACAGTGTCCGATCCGGGACGGGTAGACTCGCCGCCTATGTCCGCCATATCAGCACCCTGAGCGGCGAATTCAGCAAGCCTTGCTCTCATGGCTTCTTCTTCAGTGAACTTACCCCCATCACTGAAAGAATCAGGAGTCACATTAAAAATACCCATAAGGAGAGGTTTTTCCAGTGAAAATTCCCTTCCGCATGAAAAGAATGAACGTTTTTTTGATTTTGTGAGAAGTGATTTAAGAGATCTGCCTATTTCCGGCAGACCGAAGGGCTGAACGGCAAGCCTGCCGGACAATGCTTTCAGCCCTCTTTCTGTTCCGATGATAAGAACATCTGTTCTTTCTACTGTGCAGTTTACAGTGCCTCTGCATACGGCGGCATCTATACCGCATGCAAGAGCCTCCTGCTTTATAATGTTCCCCTGAGAAGGCTTGAGTCCGCATATTTTAACGGCTCTCGCCACTGCCTTTTCGGCCATTCTCAGGGCATAGGGGTCAACCCCTACCTTTTTCAGTTCATAGATTATCCGCTCTTTTTCAGGCGTTACCTCAAACAGTCTCAACTTGTGCTTCTTCCCCTTCCGTAACTTCGGCGGATTCAGCTTTTTCTTCGCTTTTTCTTTCGATGGGCTTAATCATATCCGGCTCAATCTCACCGGAATTTATTTTACTTATAAGCACATCTATTTCATGTCCGTCGATCGTTTCTTTTTCAAGGAGAAGTCTGGTAACTGCATGCAGCAGCTCCATATTGCTGTTAAGTATGTCTTTTGCATTGTTATAACCGGTGATCACAAGTCTTTTGACTTCCTCATCGATCATAACAGCCGTAGCTTCGCTGTAGTCTTTGGTGTGTCCGAAGTCACGCCCGAGGAATACCTGCTCATCCTTACGTCCGAAGGCGAGAGGTCCCATCTTTTCGCTCATACCCCATGAGCAGACCATCTTACGGGCTATATCAGTCGCCCTTTCGATGTCATTGCCAGCTCCGGTGCTTAATCTGCCGTAGATAACCTCTTCTGCGCATCTGCCGGCCATAAGAACCGCAAGCATTCCCTCCATGTACTCTTTTGTGTACATGTGTCTGTCATCTTCGGGAAGCTGCTGGGTAACACCGAGAGCCATACCTCTGGGGATAATGCTAACCTTATGCACAGGGTCAGCACCTTCGACAAATTTGGCGACAATAGCGTGTCCTGCTTCGTGGTATGCGGTGTTCTCTTTTTCTGCATCTTTAATAACCATGCTGCGTCTTTCCTTGCCCATGGTTACTTTATCTTTTGAGTCCTCGATATCTTTCATGTCAACCTTGTCTTTGTTGCGTCTGGCGGCAAGAAGAGCAGCCTCGTTAACAAGGTTAGCAAGTTCCGCTCCGGCAAAGCCGGGGGTTCCCTTTGCTATAACCTCAAGATCCACTTCGGAATCAAGGGGTATTTTATTTGTATGAACTTTGAGAATCTGCAATCTTCCCTGCATGTCCGGTCTGGGGACAACGACCTGTCTGTCAAACCTGCCCGGTCTTAAAAGAGCAGGGTCAAGGACATCCGGTCTGTTTGTGGCAGCAATGAGGATAACGCCTTCGTTTGATTCAAAACCGTCCATCTCAACAAGAAGCTGGTTAAGTGTCTGTTCCCTCTCATCGTGCCCTCCGCCGAGACCTGCGCCTCTGTGGCGTCCGACTGCGTCTATCTCGTCCACGAAAATGATGCACGGTGCATGTTTTTTACCCTGATCAAAAAGGTCACGCACACGGGATGCACCCACGCCCACGAACATCTCTACAAAGTCTGAACCGCTAATGCTGAAGAAGTTTACGCCAGCTTCGCCTGCAACTGCTCTGGCGAGGAGTGTTTTACCTGTTCCCGGAGGCCCCACAAGCAGTACGCCCTTGGGAATCTTTCCGCCGAGCTTCTGAAATTTATGGGGGTCCTTGAGAAATTCGATGATCTCCTCAAGTTCTTCCTTCGCTTCTTCAATTCCTGCAACATCTTTGAAAGTCACCTTCTGCTGATCCTGCGTGAGGAGCTTTGCCTTGCTTTTGCCGAAGCTGAAAGCTTTTCCGCCGCCTCCGCCGCCCTGCATCTGGCGCATGAAAAATATCCACACACCGATAAGAAGCAGCATAGGCAGCCATGAGATAAGCACCTGCATATACCAAGGGCTCTTATCAGGGGGACGTGCCGTAATCTTTACTTTATGTTCAACAAGCATCTGCACAAGTTCAGGGTCGTTCGGGGCATAGCTCTCGAACTGGGTTCCGTCCATGTACTGCCCGTTAAGCTTTTCCTGCTTGATAATAACGGATTCAACTTCACCGCTCTGCACGGCTTGGAGAAACTCCGAGTATGATATGTTCTTGATGACCCCCTGAGTCCCTGAAATAATGTTAAACAGGAACACCATAATGAATGCTATAACAAGCCAGAGGGCCATATTTTTATAGAGGTTGTTGTTCATTTCTCCTCCAGATTTCCGAAATCCACAACTTTTATATCCGCAAGGTTTCTGTATTTTCCGTCATAGTCAAGCCCGTATCCAACCACAAACTTATCAGGGATGGAAAAGCCTATGTAATCTGGCGTAAAATCCATTATACGCCTTGAGGGCTTGTCCAGAAGGGCGCACACACCGACATATTCCGGGTCACGAACCTTGAGCATCTTTGTAAGATAATTTATAGTATAGCCTGTGTCTACAATATCTTCCACTAGAAGAACACATTTATCTTTCAGTGGTTTATCAATATCGCAAACAAGCTGAACAGAGCCGCTTGACTTGGTGCTTGCGCCCTTGTAGCTGGAAACTGTTATGAACGCAGTTTCAACTGAAGGTTTGTCCAGCTTCCTCACCAGATCCGCCATAAAGATAAACGAACCCTTGAGAACCCCAACCACCAGCAGATCCCTGCCGGCGAAGTCATTGTTGATTTTTTCAGCCATTTCAGCGACTTTAGCGCTTATTCTGTCTTCAGTAATGTAACTCACAAGTGTATGCTTGTTCACGAACCCTCCGCAAATGTCCTATAAATATAAAACAGATTTAAGGACACTGGAACTTTTCAGGAAAAAATACTTTTTAGTCAACGGAACAGGGAAAGTCAAACAAAAATAATCCGTTAATAGTATATTGATTATTCCCCTGCTTCCCTGCGGAGGGAGATGCAGTTGTTCTGAAAAACACTTTCAGCCCAGATAATTTTACCGTCTTTCTCCGCAATAAGAGCCCTGTCTCTGTTAAAAAGTTCAGTTTTAGTATTTATAAATATATCTTTAAGTTTTTTATTTCCTATTCGGTCGCCGTTTTTTCTGGTGCGGATAATAATTTCCGCATCCTCAAGCCCGCCGGAAAAAGTTAAAACACTGCTGTTTATATTTAATTCTGTCTGTCCCGCCTTTTTGACAACATAAACCGGCTTTATCAGCTCTGAGTGGAAAATACGCAGAACACCGTAAGAATATTCCCCGTGAAATCCGTCCGGCAGGTCGATTCTTGCCGATTCACCGCTTTCAGCCAGTTTCAGCACAGCTTCCACATGCCGTTTCTCCGCACGGAAAAATTCCGAAAGCATCCGCCGCACAACCCACGCCTGTTCAACAGGAGTTAATGACATAAGCCTTGAAGCTTTCGCAACACAGCACCCGCCGTCATTAAAGTACACACCGCCGAGCCTTTTTTCTGTTTCAGAATCAAGCTCCGCAGACTGCTGCATAAGCTGGATCACCTTATCAAGAAAGGCAGGGTTATAGCGTTTAATCTCCCCTACTATTCCGCTTCTCACCCAGTTTCTCAGGTAAGCACCGTCCAGATTGGTTTCGTCAAATGTGGTTTCTATCTCGTTATTTTTTATATATTCCAGCACATCTTCCGTGGAGATTTTCAGCATGGGTCGGAAGATGCTGCCTCTTTCCTGTTTTATTCCGCCGAGGGAAAACGGAGACGCACCCTGAAAAACTCTTATGAAAAAGGTTTCCGCCATGTCGTCTTTTGTGTGGGCAGTGAGGATCAGTTCCGCCTGAATTCTCTTTCTGACCAGTTCAAGAGCTTCGTATCGCAGCTTCCTTGCCGCATGTTCCAGCCCCTGCCCCTGAGATGCGGCAAGCTCCGGAACATTACGTTTTTCCGCATAAAAGGCTATGTCCCTTTTTTCACAGAACAGACGGCAGAATTCCTCATCTCTGTCAGCGTTTTCACCCCTTATCATGTGGTTGACATGACAAGCGTGTAAACTGATGCCCAGCCTTTTAATGTTGAGATAAAGCCAATGGAGAAGAGCGCATGAATCCTTTCCGCCGGAAAAAGCAGCAAGAACAACCCTGCCGCTCAAGACTCCGGCGTTTTCTTCCATGTATGTATCAAAGGATAAAGTCATTCTGTTTGCTGTAAATTTCCGTAAACGCTTTTTTCTTAGCCTCAAACCCCTCACGTCCGAGAAGTCCGTAGGCATATTGTTTTCCTTCTTCAACGCCGGGCTGATCGAAGGGATCAATATCGTAAGCAAGCCCGATTACAGGCACAACATACTGATAAAGCATAAAAAGCTGACCAAGCGTATATTCATCAAGCACATCCACAGTAATCTTCAGCGAAGGCTTGCCTGTATTTTTCAGAGCGGCTTCTGTTGCCTTAAGCTCAACATTGCAGAGTTCGCCCATTGTATGCCCGTTTAAGTAGTCGTAAGCCTCAAAGGATGATTTGATCGGTTTATCACTCTCGTGGTTGAGAACTTCGACAAATGTTACAAGCTTGTCTGAAGGACCTTCCTTAAAAAGCTGAACAAGCGAATGCTGGTCAACCACACCAACCGAAGGCACAGGGGTTGAGCCGAAGAATACTTCGTTTCCATTCCGGTCATACCTTTTGCCGAGGCTCTCACCCCAGAGCTGGCAGAACCATGCGGAAAATGACTTAAGCCTTGAGCTGTAGGGCATCATAACATTCATGTTGCGCCCTTTGTCCATGTAATACATGTATATTGAAGAGAGAACCAGAACCATCTCATAATTATCATCAATGATTGATGCTCCGCCTTTTATAAGCTTATCTATATCCACTCCCAAAACAGCGGCGGGCAGAAGTCCCACAGGGCTGAGAACGGAATATCTTCCGCCCACGTTTGAGGGAACATCAAACGCACGGAATTTCTTTTCGGATGAAATAGAACGCATAATCCCTTTTTCGGGATCAGTTACAACCACAACTTTCTTGGAAACATCTTTGACATTGCTTTTCAGCCATTCGTAAAGAATATTGAAGTTTGCTGCTGTTTCCACTGTACTCCCGGATTTTGAAATAACACAGAGAAATGTGTCGTCCGGTTCACAAGTGTTCATGATAGATGCCACTTTGGAGGGATCAACGTTGTCAGCAACCCATATCCTTGGCTTGCTGCCTCTTTCCCCGTAGGAAAGGGAGTTGTATCCGAATGGAAGCAGAGCATCGCAGAGTGTCTCAAGCCCCAGTGATGAACCGCCGATACCGGCAACAATAAAGTCATTCACAGAGCCTTTTATCTCTTTTGCAAAGCTTTTCATCGCAACGGTATTCTGCCCTTTAAGGTTCGGAAAACCAACGCTTCCGGCGTTCACCAGGTCAATCAGGCGGGAAAGTCCAAGTCTTGCCTTCTCCTTGTACTGCCCGAAGTCCTCTTCGCCCATTCCGCCATCAATAAAAGCGGATGAGACATAGTTATAATCCAGCCTGATTCTTTCCATCGCAAACCTCCAGAAAGCTCAGGGCTTCGCTTAGAGTGCGTACCCTGTGTACATTTTTTAGCACATCCATAAAGGACTTTCCATAATTTTTAGTCAGCAGGCGGTCGTCCAGAACAACCCAAAGCCCCATATCATCCTCATGGCGGAAGAGTCTTCCCACTGCCTGCTTAAAATAAATTACCGCACGGGGAAGAAAAAAATCCATAAAAGGGTTGCCGCCGTTATCTCTGACTTTTTCTGACTTCTGCTTCAGAAAAGCATCATCAGGATACTCAAACGGCAGCTTATCCAGAACAACGCATTTAAGCCCCGTGTGGGCAAAATCCACGCCTTCACGGAAGATGTTGCAGCCGATGAAGATTCCGCCGGATTCAAGCTCACGGTCACTTATATCCACCATTCCCTGCATAAAAACTTTTTTATACGGCATGGTAGTTTCAAAAAGAGCAGCAAGCTCCTCCATTCTTCTGGTACTGTTGCATATAACAAGCATCGAGCCTTCAAGGCGGGATGCCAGTGACGTATAGATTCCGTCTGCATTTTTGTCGTTCCACAAACCTTTAGGGACATAAATCCGTCCCCTGTTCTCATAGTCAAACACTGCGCCGGTTTTCAGGGCATTGACTTCATCAGCCTCATACCCGAGTTCAGAAAGGAAATAACCGAAGCTGTCCCCAGCGGTGAGGGTTGCGCTTATGAAGACTGGAGAAACACACGTTCCCTTAAGCCCTTCACGGAAGTTGTCACCGGCGGTGAGGGGAATGAACTTAACGGTAAATGTACCAGCCCCCGCCTCGCAAAGTCTGACACCCTCTTCTTCTCCCCTTATGGGGGCAAGGGCGGCTTTAAGTTTTGTGAATGTATCTTTTATTTCTTTTTCGGTTCGGTCCTCTATTATTCTGAAAACAGCCTCAAGGTATCTGTCCACATCGCCCTGCATCTGCTCAAGGAGCATACGGCTTTCCTTAACATTCGCCAGAAGAGAGTTGTATGCCCCTGTCGCAGTTTCCACCTCTTTCGGGGAAAAGAGCGCCTTATTCTCACGTATCAGAGACATAAAGCTCCGCAGGTTCAGATCACTGCCTGCAAACTGCGGATAAATATCCGGCAGTGCGTGGGCTTCATCAAATATTACATGCTCGGCAAAGTCGAAAACAGCGCCGAACTCGCTTTTGCTCTTCATAGCTATATCGCTGGCGATGAGATGATGATTGGTGACAATGATATCCGATGAGTTGGCGGCTTCTTTTGCCCTGTAGAATGAGCAATGAGTATAAAACTGACAGCCGCTGCCTGTGCATTGATAGCTGTCTGCGGTCATTTTTTCTACAACCTCGCCGCCGAAAACGCCTGAGGGGATCTCAATCACATAATCTTCCGCAATGCTCTCAAACCATTTTACAGCATCGGGATAAAAACTTGAGTTTGGATAAACCAGACGGAAAAAACGCTCATGGCAGAAATAATTGCGCCGTCCTTTAAGGTAATACACCGCAGGAGAATGCCCGAAAAGCTTTGAGGCTATAGGTATATCCTTATTCAGTATCTGAAGCATGAGCTGTTTTGTTTTGGTGGAAATGATAATTTTCCGCTCAAGTTCAAGGGCGGGGATAAGGTACGACAGAGTCTTGCCCGAACCTGTGGGGGCTTCCACCACGGCGGGAGTATGACCGTTCATTGATTTATGGATGAAGTCCGCTATCTCTGCCTGCTGTTTCCTTGGTCTGTATCCGCCAAGAACAGAGGGCAGAAAGTCTTCATCTTCAAAGTATTTTTTTATCGTCATATTATCACGGAGAATTTATATCACACGAAACAGGAAGTATAAACTTATATTTATGCTGTCTTTGAATCGGGTTAATATATAATGATAGCCGAAAGAGAACAAAACATCTTTTTTAAGCGTCTTTTTTCTGATAGAATTTCTACCCGTCGGAGAGTTAAATGTTCAGAAAATTATCAGCAGTCATAATTCTTTTTATAATGTGCGTAAGCTGCGGAGCTGTTAAGCAGGATAAAACCGCAGAAAACAACGATCAGCAGAAGCCGGAGGCTGTGGCTCCTGTTCATCCGGAAAGCCAGCCTGACGCATCGGATTCCAGCAGGGTTACGCCCACTGTTCTGGCTATACGCAAAATTGAAGACAGCGTAGTAAATATCCGCACCGAAAAAACTGTTGAAACAAATGTCAGCCCTTTTTTCAATGACCCTTTCTTTGATGATTTCTTCGGAATGCGCAAGCGAAGCTACAAGACTCAAAGCTTGGGTTCAGGGGTTTTTGTCCATGAGGACGGCACAGTTGTCACCAATTACCACGTAGTTAAGGACGCAACTACAATATTTGTCATTACCCGTGACAACGCAAATTATGAAGCGGAATTTATCGGCGGTGACGAGGCTATTGACCTTGCTGTTCTCAAAATAAAAGACGATAACAAAAAATTTCCCGCAGCAACTCTCGGCACCAGCTCTGATATTATGCTCGGCGAACCGATAATAGCCATAGGCAATCCATACGGACTAAGCAGTTCAGTGACCACAGGGGTAATCAGCGCCACAGCCAGAATGATGAACATCGGCAATAACTACAGTGTATTTATTCAAACCGATGCCCTTATAAACCCGGGAAATTCAGGCGGTCCGCTTATTAATATAAACGGTGAAGTAATAGGAATAAACACAGCCATCCACCGTCAGGCTCAGGGCATAGGCTTTTCAATCCCTGCCGACACCATAAAAAGAGTTCTCCCGGAAATTGCCAAAAACGGCAAACTCCGCAGGGGGCATGTGGGCTTCACTGTCAAGGACACTGCCAAAGGAGATGATGTTGTTCCGGTGATCGAATCTGTGGAGAAAAACTCCAATGCCGCAGAAATAGGGCTCAAAACCGGTGATGAGGTAATCGAACTCGGCGGTGTACCCATAAACAGTGAGGAGGTAATGTATCACATCCTCCGCAGCTATCCTCCCGGCTCCGCTGTTGAAATAGGCATCAGAAGACCGGACGGCACATTTAAAGGACGGCTCGTACTCACTGAAAGACCATCAGATTTCGGATTAAAATATCTGGATACTAAATACGGTATTGCGGTGATCGAGAAAGACGGCTATCTTACCGTGGCAAAAAGCGGAAATGCTAAGTATATTCGTGAAGGAGATATAGTTATCGCCTTCAACAACACGGAGATGGACAGCCTTGACCAGTTAAGTCAGATGATCGAGGATAATCAGGATAAAGCGTTTCTCCTCACCGTGTACAGGGACGGCAGACTCCTTCAGGTAAAGCTGAATCCCTAATTAATAGTGATAAAAACTACATCCTGTGTTTTTATCACACACGCTCGCGCCTCGGTAAACGAGGCTTCGCTTCGCACGGCGGGCGGCACATCCTTGTGCCGCTAAAAGAAGCGAAGACAAAACTACGGGCACTGTGTTTTTATCACACACGCTTGCGCCTTATGTGAACGGCACATCAACGTGCCTTAAAAGTTGAATAATAAAACACTAAATATACTGGGAGTATTAATGAGCAAGGCTTTTCTTGTGCTGGAAGACGGCACTGTTTTTGAAGGAAAAAGTTTCGGGGCGGAAGGAACGTCCGAAGGTGAAGTGGTTTTCAATACCTCTATTACGGGTTATCAGGAAATACTCACCGATCCCTCATATTACGGGCAGATGGTGGCTATGACCTACCCCCTCATAGGCAACTACGGAGTAAACGAGGAAGACTTTGAGGCCGACCGCCCTTACCTCTCCGCATTTATAGTAAAAGAACACAGCAGGGTTCACTCCAACTACAGGTCAAACGGAAGCCTCGGCGATTTCCTGAAAAAATACGGAGTAATCGGCATTGAAGGCATAGATACCAGAAAGCTTGTACGCCATATCAGGGAAAGAGGCTCAATGAACGCCGTTATCACCACCCAGACGGAAGACCTTGAAGCCCTTAAAAAGCAGGCGGCAGCCATTCAGACCATTATTGGCAAGGACCTTGTAAAAGAAGTGACCTGCAAGAAGCCATACGAATGGACACAGACAAGCTGGCAGCTTGGCGAGGGATACAGCAACCTTGAAAAACCCAAATATCACATAGTTGCAGTAGACTTCGGTATAAAAAGAAACATTCTCCGTAATATGGCTGACCTCGGCTGTAAAGTTACCGTGGTTCCCGCTGATTCAAAGATTGAAGAAATTGACGCTCTCAAACCGGCCGGTGTATTCCTCTCAAACGGACCGGGAGACCCCGAAGCTGTTACATACGGCATAGAGCTTACAAAGCAGCTTGTGGGCAAATACCCGATGTTCGGGATATGCCTTG
>OBLN01000350.1_pt1 | contig 16910 bp, 15 predicted proteins | sample 1519301 | NCBI WGS metagenome assembly OBLN01 (sample SAMEA2452533, study PRJEB22499) | sediment metagenome | reverse complement strand
TTGGGATTTCGGATTTGAAGGAAGGTGACAGGTTTCAGGTGACAGGAGGAAAAGGGTAAGGGGCGAATAGCAAGTAGCCATGGACAATTGAGCCCGAATGGGGCCGGTGCGTATAAACGTATAAACTCTTTTCTACCTCCTGCATGCTATAGGGCGGCCACAGGGGGCCGTCCCTACGCCTGACTTTTGTCGCCTGCCTCCTTTTTCCTCTTCAACTTTTCAACTTTATCGTGCATAATCAACCCATCATGGTCGAGTTCTACCACGTATACAAGCAATACATAAAGGGCGACTGGGCGCTGCAGGACATCAACCTTTCGGTGGCAAAGGGCGAGTTCGTCTTCCTTACGGGGGCCTCCGGAGCAGGCAAAACCACCTTGCTGAAGCTGATATTCAAGGATGAAACCCCTTCAAAAGGCCAGATTCTGGTCGATTCCGCCAACATCAACCTGATCCCCGCCAAGCATGTGTACCGGCTGCGCCGCAAAATCGGCATCATCTTTCAGGACTTCAAACTCATTGAATCCCTGACGGTATACGAGAACGTGGCCCTGCCGCTGGTGGTGCGGGGAGAACGCAGTTCAGTGGTCTCACGCATGGTTCAAAGCGCGCTCTCCCTGGTGGGACTCACCCATCGCAAAAACTACCCGCCCTCGCACATATCCGGGGGCGAGCAGCAGCGGGTGGCCATCGCACGCGCGATTGTGGGAAACCCCAAAATCATCGTCGCGGACGAACCCACCGGCAACCTGGACACCGAACTCTCCATTGAAGTGTTCAAAATCTTCGAACGCATCAACGCCAACGGCATCACCATCATCCTGGCCACCCACGATCAACACTTGTTGCAATTGTTTCCCCGCCGCGTATTGCGCCTGGACAAGGGACGCCTGGTATCCGGATGGGATAAGGAGACGCGGCCATGAAGCGCGTGGAAATTTCACTGGACCGCGCCCTGCGCAACATCTGGCGCAACAAACTGGTCAGTTTCCTGTGCCTGGGAATCATCGCCTTCACCTTGATGATATTCGGACTGTTTGAATTCATTTCTCACAACCTGGACCGGTTTACCGAACGCTTTTCGCAGAACGTGGAAGCGATTTTCTACCTAAAGGATGATGTCAATAGCCGCGATGTCGACAAGCTGATGGAACGCCTGCGCGGCAACCTGCTTGTCCACAAGGTAAACTTCAAGTCCACGCAACAGGCCCAGGCCGACTTTGTCCGCGAATTCCCCGACCTGGAGTTTATCCTGGCGGAATTCGACGCCTCGCCGTTCCCGGCCTCACTGGAAATCACGTTTCATCCCCAATACAATTTCGACACCAAGGTATCCGCCCTGATCACCGAGATTTCACAACTTCCCCAGGTGGAAAGTCGCGAAGTCAACCTGGAATGGGCCCACAAAATCATGACGGTCAAGCGCTTCATCTCACTGGTGGGCGCTTTCCTGAGCACTATTCTCATTTTTGTGTCGGTTTTCATTATTTTCAATGTGATCAAGCTCAACATCCTCTATCGCAGAGAAGAAATCTATATCCAGGAACTGGTCGGCGCCACGCGCAGTTATATCCGCTTTCCCTTTGTGATCGAGGGCGCACTGCTGGGATTTTTCGGCGGCCTGTTTTCCATCCTGCTTTTATTGGCGACAGTCAGCCTTTTTCCTTCCTACGCCGGCCTTGTCTTTGACCTGCTGCGCGACATGATCAAGGTCAACCGTATCCCGCCGACCATTTTTTTGCAATTGCTGATACTGGGAACCGTGATCGGACTTTTTTCCGCGCTTTTCGCCCTGAACCGTTTCATGAAGCCGGCAAAAGAGAGTTGAAAAGTTGGAGAGTTGGAAAGTTGGAGAGTTGGAGAGTTGGGGAGTTGGAGAGTTGGGGAGTTGGGGAGTTGATGAGGGAAAAAGTTAAAAAAAGGTGACCGGTACCAGGTAACAGGCAGTCCCAACCGGTTTTTCAGTTCCCGCCCGGTTGATTCAGGGTCTGGTCCATGTCCTCTTCCTCGTTGTAGCCCACCAACTCGTCCTGGTCTTCAATCAAAACCCGCCCGCCGTGATCCTCTTCATAAGAAAGGCAGCACATGAGGCGGCCGCACTGGCCGGAAATCTTCAGCGGGTTCATGTTCAGATTCTGCCGTTTGGCCATCTGCAGGGTAATCGGCTCGATATTGTTCAGAAACGACTTGCAACACAATTGACGGCCGCAGATGCCGATGCCGCCGATCATCTTGGCCTCGTCGCGGATGCCGATCTGGCGCATCTCGATACGCATCTTCAGGCGCCGGGCCAGGTCCTTGACCAGGTCACGGAAATCGATACGCCCTTCCGAAGAGAAGTAAAAGATGGCTTTGCGCTCGTTGGTGTAGAAAATCACCCGGATCAGTTTAATGGGAATCTCTCGTTCATTGATCTTTTCCAGGCAGAAATCAAAGGCCCGCTTCTCTTCCTGGCGTTTGCGTTCATAACCTTCCAGATCGCGTTCATTGGCTTTGCGCAACACTTCAGGGATGCGGTCAATCTTCAAACGGTCGTTAAACGAACTGCCGAATGTCTTGATCACCCGGCCCAATTCCTCGCCGATCATGGAACGCACAACGACATAATCACCCGAAGACACTTCCGAGTCACCAATCTTGAAATGCAGGACATCCCTCGTGCTGGACACCTGAACCGTAATCAGTTTAACCAACTCCGGTCTCCGGATCGCTGAAAGATCGGATAAACTCCTGTGTCAGCACTTTTGCATTCAGGTTGCGTTGGACATCACGCAAAAGGGTTTCCATGCGGCGGATCAGGAAAAGCAACTTCTCTTCCCCGCTATATTGAGACAATACCATCAGTTCCTCTCTGAAATCGATGTTGAAAAGCAGTGATGCGTCACCGCCTGCTTTCAGCACCATTATATCCCGTAAAAATTGAGAAATCAAATTCACCAGTTCGCGGAAATAGGTGATGAAGGCGTCACGGCGGCGATTGAGCTCGTTCAACTTCACCAACACTTCGCCTTCGCCGTCATGGCGCAGCAATCGCCCCAATACATCCAGAACCGCTCCTCTGGCTGCCAGCAATTCATCATAGTTCCCGTGAATCAGGTCCAGCCGCTGGGATTGCGAGAGCCGCGACAACAGCGCCGCTTTTTCCTCTTGCATGCCCTGACCCAGCAGGTATTTACGGATTTCTTCCGGGGCCGGGGGAGCGAATCGAAGCACCTGGCAGCGTGACTGGATGGTGGGAAGAATTCCCGCGAGACTGGGCGTCAACAGTATGAAAATCGTCGTTTCTGAAGGCTCCTCCAGGGCTTTCAGGAAAGCGTTGGCCGAACTTTCCGAAAGCATCTGGGCGGATTCCAGGATATAGACCTTACGGTCGCCCTTCAGGGGGCGCCGCAACTGATCTTCGACAATGAAATCCACCTGCTCTTTTTTGTATTGCTGACCATCTGGACGCAACAGGCGCACATCGGGAAACATTTCACGATCGATATCCAGACAGTGGGCGCATTCGCCACAAAAGTCATGCTCCATTTTCAGGCAATTCAGGGCTTTGGCCAGCCCCAGCGCGAAGCCTTTCAAATTGACCGAGCCGGCACCACTGAACAACATGGCCGGAGGTATGGTGCGATTGCGCAGGTAACTGGTCAGCACACGCTTGATGCGACGATTTCCGAAAAGTTCTGCAAATGGCATTTACGGCCTCTCAAGAATGCGATATGTCTTTCAACCACCTGGCCGTCACTGAATCACGGCAACCGGCCAAACCGGACAACGGCCCCTGGTAAAGCACATGCCCCCCGTTCCGGCCGCCTCCCGGCCCAAGATCCACCACCCAATCCGCGGCCCGGATCACCTGAGCGTTGTGCTCGATCACGACTACGCTGCCCCCTTTCTCCACCAGGGAATCCATAACAGCAACCAGTTTGCGGATATCGTCCGCATGCAGGCCGACCGTCGGCTCATCCAGCACAAACAGCGTGGGCCTGGTTGATTTCTTCCCCAGCTCGCGACTGAGTTTAATGCGTTGTGACTCCCCGCCGGACAGCGTGGTTGACGGCTGGCCCAGGCGCAAATACCCCAGGCCGATATCCTGAAGCACGCGCAGGCGGAAAACGATCTGCGGCACCGCGGCAAAAAACGTTACCGCCGCATCCACGGTCATATCCAGCACCTGATCAATGGATCGTCCCTTGTAACGTACCTTGCGGGTTTCCGTATTGAATCGCGTACCGTTGCAGACCGGACAGGTCACATCCAGTCGCGGAAGAAAACCCATCTCCAGGCGATGCAATCCGAGCCCGGCGCAGGCCTCGCAACGGCCGCCCCTGTTGTTGAAACTGAAGCGACCCGGAGCATATCCACGAATCCGGGCGTCCATTGTCCCGGCAAACAAACAGCGGATCTCTTGCATGAGCCCCACATATGTGGCCGGACAAGAACGGGCATTCTTGCCGATGGCTCCCTGGTCAACGGCCAGAACCCGGCGCAGTGACTCCGGAACCTCGATATCTGTGATCGAAACTCCGGGCGGCAACGCCATATCGGCGTTTATGCTTTGCTGAACCAGCGGCACCAGTGCGTCCATGATCAACGAACTCTTGCCTGAACCGGATACACCGGTAATCACGGTCAAGGCACCGCAGGGGATCCCGATGTCCACGTTTTTCACATTATGAACCGTTAAGCCGCCCAGCCGCAAAAATTCCTTTGGCTTGGTTGACGGTTTGCGCAATGGTTCCCGGCAACACTTTCTGCGCAGATAATCAGCCGTCAATGAGTTTTCAGCGTGCAGAAACCCCCGGATGTCATCATTATAAACCACCCGGCCGCCGGCTTCACCGGAGCCGGGTCCCAGGTCCACCACCCAGTCGCAGGCGGTGATCGTATATGGATCGTGTTCCACAACCACCACCGTATTGCCCGCGTCCCGCAGGTCACGCAACACGGAAATCAGGTTCTCCACTTCGGACATATGCATACCGATGGATGGCTCGTCCAACACGTAGATCACCCCGGACAACTGGAACCCGATCTGGGAAACCAGACGCGTGCGTTGCAACTCCCCTCCTGAAAGCGTGTGAATGCGGCGGTTCAGGTCCAGATACTCCAGGCGCAGGCGCAGGAACGCATCCAATCGTTGCCGTATCTGTGGAATCAGCGGAGACAGCAACGGTTCTTCTTCGGGATCGGGGTGGATACCCGCAAACAGGTCATACAGGTCACGGATTTCCATCGCGCCGAGCGCATGAATGTCCAACCCCCGGAAGCGGAACGCCAATGCGCCCGGTCCATAACCGCTCCCCCCGCATGCATCGCAAACCTTCCCGGATTCATCCTCTCCCGTCCCCCGGCAAGCCGGGCACGCCCCCAGCGGGGAATTGAGCGAAAACGTGGCGGGCTGAGGCTCACTCAACGCCAGGCGGCAATCGGGACAGTAAAGGCGACGGGAAAAAAGTGTTTCCTCTCTCCCGCAACGAACAAGCAGCTCTCCCTTGCCCTCTTCCATGGCCAGTTCCAGACTTTCCTCCAGGGCATGGAGGGGCGTGTCTGACGGCTCAATCGCGTCGATCAGTACGGCGATATCGTGACGTTTATTGCGATCCAGGGGTAGCGGAGCGTCCAGCGTCATCCATTCAGCATCGACCAGCGCTTTTAAAAACCCCCGCTTACGATAGGTTTCGAACAATTCCTGGTAACTGCCCTTGCGGTTGCGTACCACCGGGGCTAGGATATGAATCAAGCGCTCACCATGGCGGGTGACCAGCAATCCGGCGAGGTCCGGAACATTCAGCGACTGGATGGGCTTTTTGCATTGGGGACAATGGGGTTTGCCCACCCGCGCATAGATCAGGCGCAGGAAAGGGCTGATCTCGGATATGGTCCCCACCGTTGAGTTGTAAAAATAGCTGGAGTGTTTCTGATCGATGGAAATGGTGGGTGAGATACCACGCACGGAACGGACGGCCGGTTTCTCCAGCGACTTGATGAACTGGCGGGCGAATACAGACAAGGATTCCAGGTATCGGCGCTGGCCTTCCTGAAAAAGCGTGTCATACGCAAGGCTGGATTTCCCCGAACCGGACACGCCGGTGATTACCACCAAGCGGTTCTTGGGGATGTTCAGTGAAACCTCCCGCAGGTTGTGCGTGGAGGCGGCTACGATTTCGATCTGCCGCATTGGAGGCCAGTTTAGCATACCCCCCCGACTAAATCCAGACTCGCCGGGGGTTGAATTCTTTTCCAAACCATGTAAAATACCAGCATACACCACGACCATTTTGATTGGTTGAGAGGAGTTGTATATGAAAAAACTGATTGTTATCGCCGGCCTGATGATCTCCCTGGCATTTTGCGCTCCGCTGGCATCCCAGGATGATTCCGATATCGGTTTCACCCAGGATTACATCACCGCAATGACCAAAAAGCCGGGATCCGAACGCATACAGGCGTTCGAAGCCTACGTTAAAAAGTACTCCGACACCACACAGAAATTCACCCGCCTGGCCTATTACTGGATTGCGATGGACAGTTTCCAGATGCAGGATTATGCCAAAGCGGTCGAGATAGGCAAAAAGTGCCTGGGGTTCAGCGGCTACGACAAGGGCGAAGAAGCCCGCCTCAACCTCATGCTGGGAAACAGCTACGGCGTCAAGAAAGCCTCGGTGTACGATAAGGACCTGGCCCTGAAACACACCAACGCAGCCATATCCATTGCCTCTTCCAACCAGGGTCTGGGCGATGTGCTTTCCGCCGCGAAGGACCTCAAATCCAAGTTAACCACTCCTCCCCCGCCTTCCGAGACTCCTGAACAGAAAATGAAACGCCTTGTGCTTCAGGATGAAGATTTCAGCGCCGCCATAGAAGCGTACAACGGCATGAGCGGTTCCGACAAAGGCAATGTCGACATCCGCCGCCTCTACGGTACGGCCCTGATGCGCTCGGGACGGCACCAGGAAGCGGTCAACGTGTTCAAGGAGATGCTGGCCGAAACCCCTTCCGCCACTGTCGCCTATCGCCTGGGCCAGGCCTACGCGGAAATGTCCACCAAAAGCCGCAACGCTTTTGATCCTTCCGTGCGCTATCTGATTGAAGCCGCACTTCGCTTTGACGCCGAAGACAACGACGCCAACGAGAAAATCGCCATGGCCAAAGCCGAACACCAGCTCTTCAGCAAATACAATTACTTCCGCAAACTCGACCAGTACAACGCCAAGATCCAGAGGCAACAAGCCTCGGCTTCCCGCAACGAAGAAGAGATCATGCGCTTGAAACGCGAAGAGTTCAAACAGAAACGCCATATCCGCCAGAATTACACTTCCATTGATCTGGCGCCGCCCCAATACGAACTGGACAAGCTGGCGGATATCCAGAAAAAACTCAGAATGGCCCAATCCGGCGGCACTTCCGATACGGCTGCGGAAATGGAAGCCTTGAAACAGGAAGAGAACCGCATCAAGGCTGAATTCCGCAAACTCGTATCCGATGTAAAATCCGAGTTGGAACTTTAAGCCGCATCTTATCCACCACCATAACGGGGCAACGGATGTTGCCCCGTTTTTTTTGCTTTCAACTCACTTTCAGGTTTATCAAAGTTGGGGAGTTGGGAAGTTACGAAGAAGGTGACAGGCGTAGGGGGACCCCATTCGGGCTCAATCGCCCCCGACCGCTTGCCATTCGTCCCTTGCCCGTTTCCCCTTTTTTCCAGTGATGGAAATCCCAAGCGCTAGTGATGGCGCGGCAGGGAGTTCGAGTGATGAGGAACCTTCCGGCCCGGTGAACAAAAAGCCATGAACCGTTCCTCCTGCCACCTGTCTCCTTCTCACTTTTCACTTTTCACTTCCCACTTCCCACTTTTCACTTCCCACTTACTCAGGAAAAGGGCATGTGGCGCACTGTGGAAATGGTTGTGTTATAATCGCATATGCACCACCGCGAAGATCTTCATATCCACACCCGGGTCTCGGATGGGGACAACACTTTCCAGGAAATCCTGGATACCGCTTCCAGGCTGCGATTGGCGCGGATCTCGATCACCGACCATGATGCGCTGGGAACCTATCGCCGTGATCACCCGATCGCCGACGCAGCGGCCCTGGGGATCGAACTGGTCCCAGGCATTGAACTCGATACGGATTATCAGCAGATGGAAGTTCACCTGCTGGGCTACGGGATTGACATTGAAAATGCCGAATTAAACGCCCACCTGGCTCGTGTGCAGGCGGAACGCCGGCAACGGATTCGACTCCAGGCGGAAGCCCTTAACCGCCATTTCCGCTCCGATGTCATTGACCTGAGCCGGATTTTCACTCCGGAACGCGATACGGTAATGAAGCCCCATCTTTACCGTTTCCTGCGGCAGCAGGAACTGGTCGACGATTATGCCGGATTCAGACGCCTGCTGGACGAACATGCCCGGGTCGACGCGAAAGTATTTCGTCCCACCTTGCCGCAAGCCATTGAGTTGATCCTGCATGCCGGCGGGATGCCGGTGATCGCCCATCCCGGTTACTTAAAGAAACACGGCATCCGCCTGGATATGCTGGTGGAAGAGATGATCCGCTTCGGACTGGCCGGCCTGGAAACGGATTATCCCTATTGGAATCCGCATAAGCCCGACTGCAGCCATTTTCGCGACCAGAAAAGCGAGCGCGCCATGATTGCGGCGATCCGGGAACTTGCCGGCCGTTTCAACCTGGTTACCACCCGCGGCTCCGATGCCCACGACCTGGAAACCTTCAATCGCTTCAATCGCGATTGATCTTCACGGTTAGCCTGGATTTGTCATGAAAATCCACGTATACTGCAAACAGGAATGAAGGATTCATTCTGCACCATAGCGATTCGCAGAAAATTTTTTTTACATGAACCCGTCATCCCCGGGGGAGGTAAAACAAAATGAAACCCATCATCATCCTCGGCGTATTGCTCGGATTGTGTCTATGTCCAGCGGCTGCCGCGAAAAAAACCGGCCCTCTGGTTTCCACTTATTCCATTGTGGCCCGGGACGCCCAGACCGGAGAAATCGGCGTGGCGGTTCAATCCCACTGGTTTTCCGTGGGTTCGATTGTCTGCTGGGCGGAAGCCGGAGTCGGCGCTGTTGCCACCCAATCCTTTGTCGAACCGGCTTACGGTCCCCTGGGGCTGGAGTTGATGCGCAACGGCAAAACTCCCCGGCAAGCCCTGAACGGCCTGCTTGCGGCCGATGCTCATCCCGATGTGCGCCAGGTGGCCATGATCGATGATTCCGGCGCGGTGGCCGTTCATACCGGCGAAAACTGTATCGTTGAAGCCGGCCATGTCGCGGGCGAGGGATTTTCCTGCCAGGCCAACATGATGGAAAAAAACACGGTTCCCGCAGCGATGGCGGCCGCTTTTGAGCAGGCCGGGGGACCATTGGTTGATCGCCTCATGGCCGCGCTTGAAGCGGCTCAGGCTGAGAAGGGCGATATCCGAGGCAAGCAATCCGCCGCATTGATCGTGGTTGCCCCGGAATCAGCCGGTGCGCCATGGAAAGGGCGCCTATTCGATTTACGGGTTGAGGATCACCCCCAGCCGCTGCAAGAATTAAAACGCTTGATCCGCGTGGCCAAAGCCTATCGTTACATGAACCGGGGAGACGAATTCCTGGCTGAAAAAAAGATTGAACAGGCCCTGCATGCCTATTCACAGGCAATGGATATTTACCCGGATAATCCGGAATTGATGTTCTGGCCCGCCACGCTGCTGGCTGCTTCCGGACGGGTAAAGGAAAGTCTTCCCCTTTTCAGCAAAGTCTTTGCCAGCAACCCCGGATGGGCCGAGTTGCTGCGGCGCCTGCCGCAAGCGGGGCAATTCCCGGATGACCCGGAATTGCTGAAACAGATTCTTGAGTTGCTGAAATAGGCATAACCCGGAAATCAACGCGCGTCCAATACTCAGGCCGAAAAACGGATCCGCAGCTTCGCATAAACGGTTCCGGAAAATTGTGTCGTGAGTCGCTGCGATTTCAAAGCGGCTTATTCATTCCGGTCGGTTACAGGCTCTGCTTTGCATTCATCGCCTTTCCATACGAAACGGACCGCGTCCTCGTCGATCCCGTAATAGTTTTCAAAAATCGCCTCCTGCTGAAAGCCCATCTCTTTGTAAAACCTCAGAAGCTGGGGCTTGGCGGCGCTGGCCAGCAGTTTGATCCAACCGAATTCATCCATGATATGCCGCATCAAAAGATGACCCACGCCCTGTCCGCGGCATTCGGGAGAGACAGCGATGTCATCCAACTCGGCGAATCCGCCCGCCGGCGCATCCACCTGGATGAACGCGTAGGCATGGATTTCTTCATCTTCATCCGCCACCACGTAACATTCCTTGCTGTTGCGCAACAGATCCAGGATACCGCTGGACTTCTCCCAGGTACTATCGTGAATGCGCAACACTCCCTGGACGTCTTCCAAAGACTCGATTGATCGAACCGTAAATCCCATCACCCACCTCGACTGAACCCGGATTCAGTTCCGCTCAACTTGATTCCCGGCATTTATCTGCCTGAATGCCGCCGGAGTAATAATAGTAAAAGCAATTCGTGTTGACAAATCTGTTCTTGTATTCCGCCGGAAAATCACTCAGGTCGTAATAACGGATTCCCAGATCCCGGCAGACCTGAATGTTTTGCCAGATACAGAAATTTCCCAGTCCGCGCGCGGCGAACTCGGGGCCCGTGTTCCGCAATGTCAGGTAATCATCCACGCGGTCGGACTCACGGCGGACGGAAAAATTCACCGCAACCAACTCGCTTCCCAGGTACATATACAGGGCGATCAATTTTCCCAGTTCCTGAGCCCGCCGCAGAATATCCAGATCCATGTCGAGTTTTTCCATGCTGTCAATGACTTCAGTCGCCGGCAGGCCGGCTTTCTTTTCGCGCCAGTAGGACCGGTACTGCTGAATCAGTGGACGCAAAGCGTCCAGATGAATCTCCCGGGCGCTCCGGCATACGATATCCGCGTTGATGGCGCAGTTGCGCCGGATCAGTTTGCGATGTTTGCCGCTCAATGACGCCAGGTAAGCTTCATCGGATTCCAGAAGATCGATCACCCGCCCGGGTGCCGTGGAAAAATCGTCTGTATGCCGTGGGACATAGAAGCAACTGAGATCCGTGGCTTCGTTCTCAGGGAACGCGTTTACCATCAAGTGGATGCGATCAGGCAAAGAAAAGTATTCGCGGGCGATGAGCTGCTCCTCGGCGTAAATCCATCCCGGCGCGGCCGCCGGGGTCATCCGCGTCAGGATAAAGGGGAGTACGGCGATCACCTCTCCTTTTTCTGAACCGACCAGTATGCGCAACTGATCGTCGCGGTTTCGCCGGTAGCGGTTCCAGAGATGCAGGTGCAGGTCATAATCCACGCAGAGTTCGTTGGTTTTGTAGGACGCGTTCAATTCCAGCCATTGGGATTTCACATCCTCGTAGTGTTTGAATTCCCGGATCTCCATCACGGTTCCCCTGAGTGACCGCAGTCGATCTGAAACCGGATCATGCCCTCGTCCCTTCTCAAGCGGTCAGGCATCCCAACTGAAGAGAATGCCACCCCATATTTCCAGTTTTGAATCCACATTGATTGCATCCATCAGAATGACGCTGACACTGGCGGAAGGCGTGATGGTGACCCTGAACAACCGTTGGGGCATTGAGATGGAAACGTTCAGGTCACTGAATCCCGACACATCAACCCACTGCCGATGGTTGTAACCGATAGAGGCGCCCAGTTCCAGCGTGCGCCCGCAACAGAGTTCCGCGGTATGGGTGATGCCCAGCAGCATGTAAAGGCCGCTGCCGTTCGCCGTATCCCAATAGAGAGACAGCGACGGATTCAGCGCCGCGCCTTTTGTGGCGATTGTGAAAAACAGTTCACGCGAAGTGTGTTCACGCCAGGAAAAGTCGCGGGAAAAGTACCAGCCGTACTGAACCGCCCCCAGAGTGACGTCAAAGCGCTCCCCGATGGCAAAGTCCCAGGTGAACGTCAGGTCCACTTCGTCCAGGTCGCGGTCCACCATCGAGAAACTGCCCCACAGGTTCAGCGTCAAACCGCTTTTCCCCAGGCATAAGGACATCGATGGCTGCAGAACCGGGCGATTGTCGGGGTTGAGGTCAAATCCGCGCCAGATGTAGCGGGAATGCACCCCCATTTCCAGTTGCGGCGGATGCGCCTGGAGGCATGAACAGATCAACCCGAGCCCAGCCAGCAAGGCGCAGCCGGCACGAAACCGCCGTTTCAACCCCATGACCACCTCATCGAATATCTCGGTACAACGATGCGCCTGTTTTCAGAATCCTGTGATGGCTGTTTCGCTGTTGCGCTACAAACCGTATTTGTCGATAATCTCCTGCTTGGTGAGCCCCAGAATCCCATACTTTTCCCCGACCTTGCGGAATGCATCAAGGGCTTTGTCCAGGTGGTGAATCTCGTGGCCCGCGGAGATCTGGGTGCGGATCCGCGCCTGGCCATTGGGAACCACGGGGAAAAAGAAACCGATGGCGTAGATTCCTTCTTCGTAAAGGTCACGCGAAAAATCCTGGGCCAATTTGGCGTTGAACAGCATGACCGGCACAATCGGAGTATCCCCTTCCTTGAGTACGAATCCGGCTTCGGCCAGACCTTTGCGCCAATAGGCGGTATTGGCTTCCAGTTTATCCCGCCGTTCCGTACTGGCGGAAAGGATTTCCAGCACTTTCAGCACTCCGGATACCACAACCGGAGCAATCGTATTGGAGAACAGGTAAGGTCGGGCTTTCTGACGGCACATTTCCACGATCTCTTTACGGCCGGAGACGCATCCGCCGGAAGCCCCGCCCAGGGCCTTTCCGAAGGTGGTGGTAATCACATCCACTTTCCCCATTACTCCGCATTTCTCGTGCGTGCCCCGTCCCGTTTTGCCGATGAAACCGGAAGCATGCGAATCATCCACAAAAAGCATGGCATCGTACTTCGCGCACAATGCAGCGATCTCATCCAGCCTGGCCGTGTCACCGTCCATGGAGTAAACGCCGTCGTTGATGACCATTTTCAAACGTTTGTCCGCATGCATCTGTAACTTCTGTTCCAGGTGCTCCATGTTGGAGTGTTTGAACGTGTCGTGCTGCGCGCTGCACAGGCGCATGCCGTCGATAATCGATGCATGAACCAGCCGGTCGGAAATCATGACGTCGTCACTGGAAAGAAGCGCTTCGAATACACCGGCGTTCGCATCCATGCAGGATGGGAAAAGGATGGTGTCCTCCGTCCCCAGAAATTCGGTCATGCTGTTTTCCAATTGCCGGTGGATATCCTGGGTGCCACATATGAAGCGCACGGAAGACATACCGTACCCGCGCGTATCCAGGCCCTCGTGGGCGGCCTTGACCACCTGCGGATGGCTGGACATCCCCAGGTAATTGTTGGCGCAGATGTTGATGACCTTGCGCACATCCGCTCCGGAAGGGAATTCCACTTCAATGTCGGCCGCCTGGGCGGAATGAATGAAACGTTCCTGCTTGAAAAGGCCTTTATCACGAATCTCATCCAGTTGTTCGCGATAAATCCCCTTGACTCGGTCACTGTAAGCCATTTCTCCTCCGCTTATTTCACGTATTCCCGTACCAGGGCCACAATTGAATTGACGGTATCAAATGCTTCCGGAGTTGCCTTTTCATCGGGAATCTGGATGTTGTACCTGTTCTCGAGAAAACGCTTTAGCGACACCATGGAGAACGAATCCACGATTCCGCCGGAGATCAACGGGGTATCATAGTTCAGCTCTTCGTCCTCGTCTTCCATATACTCATCACGAACGTATTCCAGCACGATGTCTTTCATGTCTTCCATCTTGATTCTCCTTATTTTAAATTTTTCCACCGCTCGTAAGCGGATCAATCGTTTTCCAGTGTGGATGTATCGCCGATCTCTTCACCCCACTCGCGGGCGTGAAGCAGGCGGCGCATGATCTTGCCGCTCCGCGTCTTGGGCAGGCTCTCCACATACTCGATCTCCTGGGGCATGGCCAGGGGAGATAATTTCTTGCGGATAAAGTTCATGATCTTGAGTTCCAGGTCCGGGCCGGGTTCGAAACCGGGTTTCAGCGTAATAAAGGCCTTGACCACCTCCATGTTGACTTCGTCGGGCTTGGCGACAACGGCGGACTCGGCCACGGCCTCGTGCTCCAGCAGGGCGGATTCCACTTCAAATGGACTGACCAGGTGGCCCCCGGTATTGATCACATCGTCATCACGACCGATAAACCAGAAATAACCGTCCGTGTCAATGGTCGCCCGGTCTCCGGGAATATACCAGCCATTCTGAAATTTCTGCTGGTAAGTGGCTTCATTTTTCCAATAGCCGCGCATCATCGCGGGCCAGCCGGGCTTGAATCCGATCAGGCCGGGACGGCCCGTTTCACGGATCTCCTCAAAGGTTTCGGGATCCAGTACGGTGGCCGTGATTCCCGGAAAAGGCTTGCCCATGGAACCGGGCTTGATCCTCATGCCGGGAAAGTTGGTGAGCATGATCGAACCCGTTTCCGTCTGCCAGTAGGTATCGTGAAACGGCAGGCCGAACACCCGCTCCGACCAGACAACGGCTTCGGCGTTCAGCGGCTCGCCGACGGATGCCAGGTGCCGCAGGCTGGAAAGGTTGAATTTTTGAATGATCTCTTCTCCGGCTTTCATCAGCGAACGAATGGCGGTCGGCGCTGAATACCATACACTGATGCGATGTTTCTCGATGAACCGGTACCAGGACTCGGGGTTGAAGCCGGTATCCAGCACGCATTGGGTCACTCCCATGCTCCAGGGACCGATGATTCCATAAGAGGTGCCCGTCACCCACCCCGGGTCCGCCGTACACCAGTAGACGTCATCGTCCATCAGGTCCAGCACCCATTTGGCGGTCAGATACTGGGAGATCAATGAATAATGCACATGCTTCACACCCTTTGGCTGCCCGGTGGTTCCCGAAGTGTAATGCAATACCGAAGGTGATTCGGCCAGGGTGGGATGAATTTCCAGCTCTTCCACCATGCGCGCGTCTTCCAGGGAAAAAGGCGTCTCTCTTTCCTTCAACTCCTTTTTTCCGTCATGATCCACAATGATCACGTGTTTCACATAGGGCATCCGGTCCAGGATCTTGCGCACTTTGCCGACATGCTTGCGTTGGGTGATAATGGCGGTTGACTCGGCGTTGTCCAGCCGGACATGCAAAGACTCATCACCAAAAGCCGAAAAGAGCGGCTGGGCGATGGCACCGATCTTCAACACGCCGAGAAACCCCAGGTAGAGTTCCGGGATCTTGTCCATGAAAAGGCATACCCGGTCCCCTGCGCCGATTCCCAGCTGACGTAGAAAAGCGCCGATTGTATTGCCGGCCCGGCGCACATCATTGAAAGAATAGCATTTTTCCACTCCGCCCAGACCTTCCCATATAAGGGCCGTCTTGTCTTTCTTGCCCATTTCGCAGATGCGGTCGGAACAATACCAGCCGATGTTCAGAACTTCTCCCCGCGTATATCCCAATTCCTTTTCCGCCAGGGACCAGTCAAAGCCTTTCACCCTCTCCGCATAGGAACCGATATGCGACATTCCGCCTCCTCTCCTCTTTTCGGCCCGGATGGCTCACGGACCGGATGACAATGATTTTTTTCATCGCGGGTTCTGCGGAAACCAGAACCACGTTTCATGTTAGCAGAATTCATCCGGGAATTCCACATCGATTGCAACGGGAGTTATGCGCAAATTTGTGTTTTTTTTTTCGCGGAGTAAAATATTCTCTGGCCTGTTGGGAACGCAACTCCCTAACACGCCGATGGAGATGCAGCATGGAAGTCACATGGTTCCGGCGACCGGCTTTTCTCGTGATGGGCATCGTCAGGCGGATCAGGGGGGTAACCCTGGACACCGGGGTTATCGAGCAGGTATGGCGTCAATTTGAATCCCATCACGACCTCGTCAGGCCTCTCAGTACGGACCTGTCCTATTACGGGATCCGTTTCCCCGTAAACGGCGGCGAAGGCATCGACTACCACGCCGGCATGGCGGTCAGGAAAGCGCATACGACTCCGGCCGGCCTGATGGTACGCGAGATCCCGGCTGCCCGATATGCTGTTTTCCGCTGTATGCCGGGACAGGTGGAAAGCGTGCTGCGCGCAGTGATAACAGACTGGCTGCCCCATAGCGGAGAAACCAGGGATCCACATGCGCCTGTCTTTGAGCAATATCCCCCTGAAAACGCATCCGATCCGTTTGTGCTGATTCACCTGCCTGTGATGGATTAAAAAAAACGGGGAGGAAGGTGGCCCACCTTCGCCAAGGCTTCGGCGGACACGAAGGTGCCAGGTGACAGGTGTCAGGAAGACAGGTGGCAGGAGACATTATTCCGAACTGTTTCCTTTATCAACTTCTCACCTGGATCCCGTTCACTTTCCCTGCGGGGGCGGAAACTCCAGATCCATGATGCGGAACCCGCATACTCCGATGATCCGGGTCTCTCCCAGCAGGCTGTCCGCTTCCTTATGCTGATGGCCATGAAACAGGAATGCGGGGCGCGCGCGGAACACGTATTGCCTCAGGCCGATAAAACCGATATGGGCCGGATCACCCCGTTCATGCACGCCGGCGGGAGAGTTGTGGGTCACCATTACATCGACTTCCGGAAAAGCGTGGAGCAACTCCGCCGCCTGCTCCTGGGGATAGAGGAAGTTTCCATGGGGCTTGTACTGAGATGTTCCATTGAAACCGCCGAATGAAATCCCCTGAAAGCGGCGAATCTTCAAATGCAGGGATTCAATCGGCGCAGAAAAATCACGCGAGGAATCATGGTTCCCCTTGACGGCCAGGACGCGTGTGCAGTTGCATCGATCCGCCGCATCGACAAGTACCCAGTCGGGGACATCGCCACAGCCGATGACCAAGT
>OBLN01000349.1_pt1 | contig 16940 bp, 15 predicted proteins | sample 1519301 | NCBI WGS metagenome assembly OBLN01 (sample SAMEA2452533, study PRJEB22499) | sediment metagenome | reverse complement strand
TCGTGAATGACTAAAAACATCCCGGTGGGTCCGGCGAAGCCGGCACAATCCGAAAAAAGTGAAGTAAACAATCTGTTGCTTAAACTTTAATTCTGCATTCAAATGAGGATTTCTACAGAGCCAAAAACCGATTCTTATTTAAGTATTTAGACCAATACCACGCTAAAAATCAGGATTAAATTCAGGATTACTTTTCAATTATGTTTTACAATTACGAGGGTTCACATGAGCGATATTTTACGTAGAGGCCGCTTATCTTCAACACCTGATGAAGATATGATAAATTTCACATCATCAATGTCTGCTGACAAATGGATATTTGAGGCTGATGTTCTGGTAGACATGGCTCACACCGTTATGCTACATGAGCAGGGTATCATTAAAGAGAAAGATTGCAGCAAGATTCTCAGCGGGCTTTTAAAGATAAGGGAAGAAGGTATTGAAGAGCTTGATCACAGTTATGAGGATATCCATATTTCCCTTGAATCCCGGCTTATAGATATTGTAGGTGAGGATACCGGGGGCAGGATGCATTCCGGTCGTTCCCGTAATGATGAAGTTGCAACCTGTATCAGGATCAGATTAAGGGATGAGTTGTTGTCTTTAACAGAAGAACTTTCAGAGCTTCGTAAGGCACTGCTTGCAAGGGCATCAGAGAATACAGAGACTCTTATGCCGGGTTTCACGCACCTTCAACATGCACAGCCAACAACATTTGCACATCACCTTGTTGCACATTCCGATGCAATAGGAAGGGACACAGAACGTATCATTGATGCTTTCTCAAGGGTGAACAAATGTCCTCTTGGTTCTGCAGCTTTTGCCTCCACAGGTTTTAATCTTGATCGTGAAAGAACCCGTTCTCTTCTTGGATTTGACGACATGCTTGGAAACTCCATGGATGCCGTAAGCACACGTGACTTCCTGATAGAATCTGCATCTGCAATGGCAAATATAATGATCAATCTCAGCAAGATGGCAGAGGAGCTCATTATCTGGTCAAGCTCGGAATTCTCATTCGTTGAACTTGATGATATGTATGCTTCCACATCTTCTATCATGCCGCAGAAGAAGAACCCTGACTCTGCAGAACTTGTCAGGGGCAAGACCGGTACGGTTATCGGTTCACTGATGGCTCTGCTTTCACTTTGCAAAGCACTTCCGTTGAGTTACAACCGTGACTTGCAGGAGGCAACACCTAACATGTGGCGTGCAGTTGAAACCACCAGGAGTGCTGTCCGTATCACAAAAGGTATGATAGCTACCATGAAAGTAAACACAGAGTCCATGGCTGAAAAGTCGGTGCTTGGTTTTACAACTGCAACAGAACTTGCTGATACTCTTGTAAGGACAGCAGGTATTCCATTCAGGACAGCTCACCAGATAGTTGGTGTGCTTGCACGCGGAAATGGAAAGCCGACCCTGACTGAGATAGATGCAGTGGCCAGCAGTGTGCTCGGTGAAAGCCTGAGTAGCAGGGGTCTTACCGAAATTATGGTAAAAGAAGCTCTGGACCCGGTTCTGAATATCAACAAAAGAGATATTACCGGCGGTCCTGCACCGGATGAGATAAGAAGGGCAATAAAGATACGTCTGGAAGAGCTCGAAAGCACGCAGGCAGCAATCGAAGGCCTGAACAGTGGTATTGAAAACTCAATGAAGGTACTGTTCGGTGTTGTTGAAAGTTATGCAGGAAAAGATGCTTAATTTAATAATGTCAGTTTACGCTTATTAGATACATTAGATGCAATATTTACAGATAATCAAGGGATGATCATGGAATTCGAAGAGGGTGACAGAGTCAGGGTCGAAAAGACTGGCGTGGAGTACGAAGGTATTGTCATGCCAAGTACAACCGGCCATATAATCATAAAAATGGTCAGTGGTTACAATGCAGGGATCGACCCTGAAGGTGCCACTGTCACAATAGTACAGAAGAAGCAGGATATGGCAGTTCCTTCAAAACCAGCAGGAAAAGCTGAGATTAAACCAAAATCCGGTCTTCCAAAGGTATCCATACTGTCCACTGGAGGAACCATTGCCAGTAAGATCGATTACAGGACCGGTGCTGTGACCTCCCAGTTCTCTGCAGATGATATACTGCAGGCAATACCTGAACTTACAGAGATAGCAAATTTCAGTGGAAAGGCTATCTACAATATACTTTCCGAGAACATGAAAGCCGAGTACTGGCAGGAGCTTTCAAGGGCTGTCGTGGAAGAGATTAAAAATGGTGCTGATGGTATCATAATTGCCCACGGTACGGACACCATGATGTATTCTGCCGCAGCATTGTCATTTATGATTGACACTCCTGTGCCTATTGTGTTTGTGGGTTCACAGAGAAGTGCTGACAGGCCAAGCAGTGACAATGCCATGAATGCCATATGCGCTGCAAAGGTTGCAGTCAGTGACATTGCTGAGGTTACAGTTGTCATGCACAGTGACGGTTCAGATGACAGTTGCTCTATCCACCGTGCGACCAAGGTCCGCAAGATGCACACATCCAGAAGAGATGCTTTCAGGTCTATCAACTCCGAACCTATCGGTTCTGTGGATTATGCTACCGGGGAAATATGCACTCATCTCCCTTACAGCAAGAGAAATGAAAAGAAACTGTCACTTAAGGATTCACTGGAACCAAAATGCGCTCTTGTGAAATTCACTCCTGGTTCAAGTCCTGATATTCTTGGATATTTCATTGACGCAGGCTATAAGGGTATAGTTATCGAAGGTACGGGACTCGGACACGTGTCAACTGACTGGATACCACAGATAGAGAGAGCTACATCCAATAATATTCCAGTAATCGTTACTTCCCAGTGTCTCAACGGAAGGATATGTGACAGGGTCTACGACACAGGCAGGGATATCTTAAAAGCCGGTGCAATCGAGGGTGAAGATATGCTCCCTGAAGTTGCTCTTGTCAAGATGATGTGGACACTTGGGCAGTCAGATGATTACGCTACTGTGCTGGATATCCTGAAAGAGGATATCAGGTGCGAGATCAATGAAAGGAGCATTGAGTGAATTTTTCACTCGTATAAACTACAATAGTTACTATGGCAATTGTAGTAATTGTAGTAATTAGATTTATAACGAATTAATTAGGTATTGAAGCGAATATCAGTTATTGAATATCAATTATAATATTGTGAATAATTTCAGTTAGATCAGGTGAATTATATGTCATTAGCAAATCTCAGGACGCATTATACGTCACAGATTAACCCGGAGGAAATGGGTGACCAGAAGGTCACCGTCGCCGGATGGGTACACGAAGTTCGTGACCTTGGTGGAATTTGTTTTGTTGTGCTCAGGGACCGTGAAGGAAGAGCCCAGATCACACTGGTGAAAAAGAAGACCGATCCGGAACTTCTGGAAACAGCCCGAAAACTTGTCAGGGAATCTGTGGTATCTATTACAGGTACTGTGAAGCCAGAAGCAAAGGCTCCAAATGGATATGAGCTCATCCCGGAGGAGATAAAGCTCATTAATGAGTCAGCCTCACCATTGCCAATGGACACAACCGGAAAAGTTGAAGCTGAGCTTGACACACGTCTTGATTCAAGGTTCATTGATCTTAGAAGGGAAAGGACCACAGCTATTTTCAGAATAAGACATGAAGTACTGAGAGCAGTCAGGAATTTCCTTACAGACAATGGTTTCATTGAGACATCCAGTCCAAAGGTAGTGGCAACGGCAACAGAAGGTGGAACATCCCTTTTCCCGATTACATACTTTGACAGGGAAGCATTCCTTAACCAGAGTCCACAGCTTTTCAAGCAGATCCTGATGTCGGGAGGACTTGACAGGGTATTTGAGATAGGTCCGATCTTCAGGGCAGAGGAACACGACACCCGCAGACACCTTAACGAAGCAACTTCCATTGACATAGAAGCAAGTTTCTGCGATCACTTCGATGTAATGGAGATCCTTGAGAACATGGTTGCATACATCTATGAACAGGTGATCGAGAATGCATCCGATTCACTTTCAGTTCTTGGTGTTGAATTAAAAGTACCGGCAGTTCCGTTCAAGAGAGTTACCTATGATGAAGCTATTGAAATAGTCAATTCCAGCGCAGACGAAATGCTCAACTGGGGAGACGACCTTGGTACTGCTGCCGAGCATACCATCGGTGAACACGTGTTCAAGGAAACCGGTGAATCACACTATTTCATCATTGACTGGCCAACCGAGATAAAACCATTCTATGCAATGCCTTATGAGGATAATCCTGTCCTGTCCAAAGGATTTGACATGATGCACAGGACAATGGAACTCTCATCAGGTGCACAGCGTATCCACATCCCTGAGCTTCTTATAAGCAGGATCGAGTCACAGGGTCTTGACCCTGAAGGATTCGAGTTCTACCTCAAGGCTTTCAGGTACGGTATGCCACCACATGCAGGATGGGGTATCGGTTGTGAAAGGCTGGTTATGACCATGCTGGGTGTTGAGAACATCCGTGATGTCGTACTCTTCCCAAGGGACAGGCGAAGACTTTCCCCATAATCATACATTTGCAGGATGAGTCCTTATGAAAGAAAGAAACCCTACAGGAGAAAGTCCTGAAAAGAAGGCTGCAGGATTTGCAGCCGCTGATCTTGTAAAAGATGGCATGGTAGTCGGTCTTGGTACCGGTTCCACCACTGCTTACACAATAGCCGAGCTTGGAAGGCGTGTAGATGAAGGTCTTGACATTATCGCAGTTGTAACTTCGTATCAGTCAGAGATGCTTGCTATCCAGGCAGGTATCACCCTTACTTCACTTGCCGAGCACCCTGAACTTGATATTGCCATTGATGGCGCTGACCAGATCGATGCCGGCCTGAATGTGATCAAGGGCGGTGGCGCTGCACATACTCGTGAAAAGGTTGTTTCACGTTCTGCAGAACGCTTTGTGATAGTTGCTGACGAATCGAAATACAGCGAACAACTCAATCACTATGTTCCATTGGAAGTGCTTCCATATGCAAAGGAACTTGTATCAAAACAGGTAAGGAAAATTGGTGGGGATCCGGTACTGCGTCTTGCATCAAGAAAAGATGGCCCGGTCATATCCGACAATGGCAATTTCATTATCGATGCAAGCCTTGGCGTGATTGAGACTCCTGTGGTTATGTCTGCTCTTCTTTCGCAAGTAGCCGGAATTGTGGAACACGGTATCTTTACCAATGTAGACGAGGTCTACATCGGTAAGAAAGATGGTTCCGTAGAAATAATGTCCTGATCGAAAGATCAGGAATCATTTTTATCGTCAAGCGGACAGGCACACATTTCAAATAATGCTTCTTCTCCTGTGTGTGAACCTCTGGCTATGAGTATATCTCCAGCCCTGACAATTGTTTTCTTGTTAGGCCTGTAAACCCATCTGTCCTCTCTCTTGATAGCCATTACATGGACTCCGGTCTCAGTCTCAAGCTTTAACTGGCCAAATGTCTTCTCGACTATTGGCGAGCAGTCCTGGACCACCAGTTTGGTGATGACCTCATCGGATTCCCTGACAGCTATGGTTATGATGGGGTGCAGGTCAATATCCCTCAGGACTGTATCTGCGATGGTGTAAGCAGCATCTGATATTGCCTCTGCCGAGTTTGCGAGCTGCAAAAGTCCACGAAGAATATTGACATCAGGAACGTGTTTTGCAGTTTCAAGAACCCAGTGCTGCAGCTCATGTTTCATAGAGTCCATTTCTGCTTCAAGAGCTTTCACTTCATGTGCAATATCATCATTGTCAAAGAGCAGGGCAGAATAAGCAAGTCCTACGGAAAGTTCTCCCATGTTCTTCATTTCCACAATAATATCAACAGCTCTCTCAAGGTCTATAAGGAACCTCTCATGCTGTATTGTCCTTGGAACATATTTGTGACCGGTTACAAGTTCAATGAAAAGCGGAACACCTTCGTCATGACCACGTGCAAAAACCACGTCATCAGGTCTTATGCGGGTCTGGTGATTGGGGTCGTATATCCACTCATCATTCCTGCGGATAGCAATTATCCACATTCCTGCTTCTGTGTCCAATTCGATGTCTTCAAGGTTCCTTCCTGCAATGGTTGAGTCTTCGCTGACTGTTGCTCTGGCAATCGTTTCGTCAGCTTCTCTCATTGCAAGTTTCAATTCCATGGGAATACCCATATCCATCAGAACTATTTTGGCAATGTCACCTGCTGCATTGGCTATATTTTCCGATGCACGGGCAACCTGAAGCACACCGGACATCTCCTCGGCCTCTTCAACACGTCTTGTGCTGAGCATGGCAGCGATCTTCATGTGATAGTCAAGTGTGTCCATCTTTTCTTCGAGGCGCATTACCTCTTCTGCAATATCCTCGTCATCATAGACCATTGCTGAATATGCAAGGTCTACCATGAGTTCGGATGTATCCTTCATCTCTATTAAAAGATCTTTGAGATTGCGTGGGATATACCTAATTTCCTTTGGTCTCATATGTTTCTACCGTTCATTATATTCTTGTTCTGTATTTGTTTTTTAATTATATTATCGTTTAGATTAGGTTCAGGATATGCATTGTTATGAATATTCCGCTGACACCGATAAGGTCTCCAAGCGTTGCGATAAGTGGAATTACCGTATCATCGGGGTCCACTCCGAACCTGTGAGATGCAAATGCAATGGTAATGGTGGCTGAAAAGACTGCCAGCAGCTCAAACGAGCCGGCTATAAGGCATAGTGCCATGAGTGTTATGAATGGCATTCCAATGCCAAGAGCTTCCCCGGTTATCCAGACCATGATGCCTACGAAGATGCAGGCACTAAGCCCTACAATGAGGGCTGCAAGGACACTGTTACGGACAACGGGGTTCCTGTGAAGGTGGCTTCCAAGACCCATATGGAAGGATGATGAGAGTCTTGCACCGAGCATGCTTCCTGTGTCCCCTCCAATTTTGATGAGTGAGGGTATCAGCACAAGTATGATGGGCATTGAGACAAGTTTATCAATTTCAAAGTTAAGTATCTGGCCTGCGAATATGCCTATGATGGATGTGACCAGAAGTATCGGGAACCCTCTTCCAACTATGCCTCGTACTGTGTAGTAGCTCATATCATAAGCACCACCTTTGCGGCCATGAATAGCATTATCATGGATACGATGTCACCGATGGTAGCAATAGCAGGAGTGACTACGTTATCAGGATCGAACCCGAAACGGAACATACCAAGTGCCAGCAGAACCGCTACAAATGATAGAAGTATGCCTGAGGAAACGCCTGCCAGGACTGCTATCAATGTGAGGGTGAATGCTCCTGCACTTTGTAGCCCAAGTCCTGCGGTTATCAGGTGCCCGACAATTCCAAGTATGACAGACATCATCAAACTCAGGAGAAGAGAACCGGAAACGTTGTTCACAAGTTCGGGATTTCGGTCTATCTTTGTGATAAGACCCATGTGTATGGCACTCCCAAGACGCGAGCCCAGTGTGCAGGAAATATTCCCGCGCATACCAAGTACAGCGGGTGTGATGACTATTAGTCCGGGTATTAATTCCAGCTCGTTGCTCATGCCTGAAAGGATAAGTCCTGAAATAACTCCTCCTATGGTAGCCATGAGTTCAAATGGCAAAGCCTCACGTACAATTGATCGGATACTTCCGTAATCTCCGATGTACTCCTCGACGACTTCTATCTCGTAGTCCTCGTCTTGATCGCTTGTATCATAAGCCATTATTGCCCTATTTCACTTTGTTATTATTTAAATACATATCAGCACAAATTTTCCAAAAATCCTATCCTACTATGGTTAAACATAAAAGACATGTTCACATTTTCAGAAAAGAGGAAAATATTATGTTAAAACATATTGTAATGTGGAAACTGAAGGAGCAAGCTGAAGGAAATACCAATATCAAGAATGCTCTGTTCATGAAGGAAATGCTTGAGACCCTCAAGAATTCGATACCTGAGATTGGGATGATCGAAGTGGGACTCAATATAAATTCTTCTGCTGCTGCTTATGATGTGGTTCTATATTCCGAGTTTAAAGATGAGGAAGCACTTAAGATATACCAGGACCATCCCGAACACCTGAAGGTCGCCGAATTTGTCGGCAAGATCAATGAGGACAGGGTTGTTGTGGACTATCTGGTTTGAATTCCTCTTAATTTTTATTTTTGATATGTATGTATTGGTAAATATATTCAATTGGAATGGTGGATGTAAATGAAAGTTTCTGTTATACTCGGTCATCCATATAAAGAGAGTTTCAACCATGCTATTGCAGACATGGTGATTGATACTTTGAATGCTAATGGTCATGATGTTCATTTTCACGATCTGCACAGTGAAGGTTTTGATCCGCTTCTCCGGGGAGAAGAACTCATTACTGACCAGTCGGAAGATGTTTTAGTCCAGACTCATTGCTCAGAGATCGTAGAGGCAGAAGGGATAATTATCATCCATCCAAACTGGTGGGGACAGCCTCCGGCTATACTGAAAGGATGGGTGGACCGTGTACTCAGGGAAAAGATAGCGTATACGTTTGCTGAGGATGATGATGGCTCAGGACTTCCCATAGGTCTTCTAAAAGCAAAGGCTGCTGTCGTATTCAATACTTCTAATACTCCGGAAGAAAGGGAGAACACCGTTTTCGGTGACCCGCTGGAGAGGATATGGAAGGACTGCATTTTTGATTTCTGCGGAGTCACCAATTACAGCCGCAGGATGTTCAGGACAATTGCGGGCAGTTCCGAAGAAGAGCGGCAGAACTGGCTTGATGAGGTTAAGGATATTGTTTGCTTTAATTTTCCGTAGAATGATGCTTAATTTAAAGAGGTTAAGCTATGAAAAGGCCTGAGAAAAGAATCACAGATGATAATTTGATACGGACCATTCTCAACGAGACTATTGTATGCAGGATAGGGCTTTGCGATAACAATGTCCCATATGTGGTGCCAATGAACTTTGCATACCACGACAATGCACTCTATCTACATTCTGCAAGGGCTGGAAAGAAGCTGGATATCATCAATGCCAATCCTCAGGTCTGCTTTGAGATGGAGTATAAAACAGAAGTATCCCCGGCGCCCACAAGTTGCGGGTGGAGTATGAAATACTACAGCATCATTGGTTGGGGTAATGCATCTCTGGTTATGGATACAGGCGACAAGACCAAAGCTCTGAACCTGCTGATGGAAAAGTATGCCGGGGAAAAGAAAACCTCTTACAATGACACTGTTCTCGACAAGGTTGCCATATTCAGGATAGAGATTACTGAGATGACTGGCAAGTTTTCGGGATACCAGTGTTAATTTTGCCTGATATTTAGCCGCAAATGCAGTGGGTATTTAAATTTCCATCTGCTATTTGCCTCTTTCACCAATAAAGGTTATATACAACTAGTTACATTATGGGGTTGCTCGAAGACGAAACCGTCGGCGAACAACTTTATTCGCAAACAATGTGGGCCCGTGGTCTAGCCGGTTATGACATCGCCTTTACACGGCGGGGGTCATGAGTTCGAATCTCATCGGGCCCACCAAATACATCTTCTGCTTCTGCAGGTAACGATTTTTCTTCAGATTTTTGCTGTTTTTTAGTGTCATCCATGTTGTTTGAGGAATGGCTAACATCACCTTCTATAATAGGATTTTCTGGTTCGATTGATGTCGGTTTTTGCAAAAGGGACAGTTGTTTTTCCACAGATTTCAATCTTGATTCAATATCTGATTTGGGTTGTATAACTTCTAGGGCGGGGGTGAAGTCCTCGTCCAGAGAGATCACAAATAAAGGCTTGCCATTGTTATCGATTTTGAATATATGTGCGGTTTCACCCACAAGGTCTGCATGTGACTGCGGTAATCGTAGTAAAGGATATTCGATATTTTTCTTTGGTCGAAGCCTTGTGATTTTGGATTTTCCTATGTATTTCATGGTAACCAGTCCTTAATAGGAAAATAGTTGTATAACTTTATATAACTTTTGTGTCGCTTAACTTTGACAATAGTACGTAATGGTATGTGTTTTCAGTAGAGGACAAAAAGATTTTGATGCTAATTAGGCACTAAAACAAAATCCCCATGCCTGCAGTTTAAATCAGAACTCTGCGACACGAAGTACAGACAAATCAAGATCAGTAATGTCACATACATTCAGCAGTTTCCCGATGAGCATTACTATTTTGATAATATTGATTTATCTGTTCCTGAAGGATGGGATTTGTTTCACAATATCAGGCGCATAATGGAAACAATCCTTGCGCCTGAGGGATATTGTACAGGGATACATAGTCAATGTGAAAACTGTCCAGGATACCTTGGAATCGTGTAAAATCTCGGGATATCGAGGGTTTATAAAGCTTCTGTTATACAATGTATGAGAATCACCGAATCACAATAAATTTTGGAATATTTGATGAAAAGCGGTTATATTTCATTGGAGATGTTATCTACGGTGACACTGTCTTATCATATGAATCAAAGCATTAAGATAAAATCCTCATGCCTGCAGAATTATGTATCAACCATGCGACACGAAGCTAATATCCCTTTCCTACGATGCATTTTTCATGTTATTTACATGTACACACATGTTTTGAATCAAAACTGCGCTGCAAATTCTAATCACTTGCCCGTGCAGCAGGTCCTATGAATCCCCGTTTGAATGGGTTCAAGGCAATCTATAGACTTTCGCTACCTGATTCAGGCATGGGATTATAAATTCTGCTTGATTTCGGAATTTATCATAACCATGTACAGATAGAATTGAATCAAATAGAATTTCCCTCGGATATGCAGTTCATGTCAAGTAAATAGGATCAAAAAGAAAAGATTCAACCTTTTTACGTAGAATAAAATATATATTCTATATGGTGCAGCTGAACATTAAATAGGCTCAGAAACAGATGCTCAGAGGTCTTCATAAGCTGTTATCAAATCAGCAAAAGATTGCATTCGAATTAGTTCCCAAGAAGGCAAGTGCGAACAGTCCATCAACTTATCATCCATGTAAATGATAACCTGCAGTTCTTTCTGATCAAGTATCTGTGAAAAATCCCAACTGCTAGTACAACAATGTGGTCATTGAATGCAATACTGAGACACCATATCTGTCTTTGATCGCCTATCCTTCGCATCCATGTTACACAGGTGATGGCTAAACCTACTTGTTCTCTGTATCTTAAGCTCTTTACACCACATAGCAATCTTTCGCATATCAAGGTGTGATGTATAAGCAGTCAAAGGTTGTTTGGTATCAAATTTCACAAGTTCTTTGTAAAATACCCAGATTGTTTATGGGTTTGAGAAGGTTTATAGTCATGCTAGCTAAAGTGACCAAAAATCCCTAGTTTTTTCCCAGAATGGATTTCCTATAGACTTCCATACCTAGAAAATGGATCAATTTCAAGCCACCACATGGAAGATCATATGAGAATTCACCGCAGCAAGTTAGTATCATATTACATGAGTATATGATCCATAAATCCATGGGTGTGTAGGATGAGTGTTTCCTATATATGCTTCTTACTACTATGGGCACAGGCTGATTGAATCATTATCTTTTGCCAAAGGACTAGGTTCGAATATAACCTGTCGCATGATTTTTTTGGGATATATACAAGCGGAAAAAAGTGTACGCTTTTGTTATCTTTATTCAAAACCGAGCTTTAGTCAAAATATTGATTGGATTTTCAAAAAAATAATAACTGTGTATAAACGCAATAATAAGCATAAATTAAAAAAGAGAAAAAAAGATTATTTAAATTTAACTCGATAAACTACTTGCTTTATTGTAGGCTGTTTGTGCATCTAAGTTTCTACCTAAGTTATATAATGCATCTCCTTTATATTCCCATAAAACTGGGATTTGCGAATCAATTTTAATTGCTTCCTCATATGCTTCCAGTGCTTCTTCATAGTTACCCGACATGAAATGCGTATGTCCTTTGTTAATCCACACTTCTAGGAGGTGAGGATCAATTTCGATTGCTTCCTCATATGCTTCTATTGCCAATTCGTACTTTCCTGAATAACTCAATGCATTTCCTTTGTTAATCCATGCACTTGATTCATATGGATCAATTTCGATTGCTTGGTTAGATGCTTTGATAGCTTCTTCATATTTTTCTTGGCGAGTTAATGTGTTTCCTTTGTTAGTCCAAGCATCATGGTCTTGAGGATTGAATTCTATTGCTTTATCATATGCAGTAATTGCTTCTTTATAGTCATCTAAATAAAAATAACTGAGTCCTATGTTAACCCAAAAAATCGAAAGCTCTGGATTGAGTTCTATTGCGTTGTCATATGCAGCAATTGCTTCTTCATACTTGCCTAAATCGAACAAAATACTCCCTTTGTTACCCCATGCTGCTGAATCTTCTGGGGCTATTTCTATTGCTTTGTTGTATGCTTCTAATGCTTCCTCATACTTATGCAAAACACGCAAAACATTTCCTTTGTTGTTCCAAGCACTTTCATCTTCTGGGGCTATTTCTATTGCTTTATCATATGCTTCTATTGCTTCCTCGTACTTGCCTAAATTATATAGTTCCTCAGCTTTTATGCCCATTTCCGTGGCATTCATTTCATGTATATTATTATCAGTCTTTTCTACATCAGTTTCTGCAACTTCTTCTGTATTCTCTTCAAAAGATTTTTCATTAATTATTTCTTCTGCACCAGAATCAACACATCCTGCACATAGGACAGTTACAAGTATTGCAGTGAAAAGGAGAAGTTTCAAATTCAGTCGTTTTAACATACTGAAAAAGTATAATTTAATGCTTAAATACATTTTGTTTTAGATGTAAAAAAAGAGTGAGTGCCTATCATCCTTCCCACATATCCAACCTTTCCTTCACATGAGCATTCAAACTAAACGGTTTGTCTGCTTCAGCATTCTTCTTCATATAATGCAAAGTACCCTTAGAGAATCCCATCTTCTTCCATTCAGTATAACCAATATCAAGAATCTTCTTTCTCAACAAATCAGTATCATCCCTTTTCCCAACGTAAGCAGGCTTGTTAAAATCAATCGTCTTCCTTGTGCCTACTAGATATTGAGCAAGTTCTCTAGCCTTCAACAAAAGAACAGTTCCCCAAGTAGTATTCCTCTTTCTGTACTCGACTTTCCCATTCATCATAGTATTAAACTCAGCAGTGAGCTTCTTTGCTCCTGAAGGTCGAAGCCTCAAGGAATAACTCTCAGTTCTGGTAAAGTCCTTATTATCCATAGCTTCCTTCTCAATCAGGTTGATGACAGCAATATCCACAATAAACCTAAATGGCTCTTGGAGATCATAAGCAAGGCTGTTCTTGCTTGGATTCATCTCATGTAAAAAACCTACATGAGCATCAAGACCTGCTGTATCAATGGCTCTTATGCATTCAGCTTCAAGGAGAGCATAGCCATAATTAAGCATAACATTGGTTTTATCTCCTGCTCCTGTTGCTCCTCACAACAATAATCTACAGGTATCAGTGGAGAATAAGTTCATAGACTACAATACAGGAGATACGCTTCATGGAAGGGAATACTGGAAGCCATTAAGTGATGTGTTCATTGATTACATAGATCATCCAGATCCCAAGTTTGAAGGGGATGTTAGGATACTGCAAAGGAGACATCTAAAGCCTGATGGATGAACCTAGCGACAAACAAAGTTTTTCAGTGGAAGAAGTCCAGAAAAAACATTCAAATGCTTATGAATCTTGGAGTCGAACGGATGATTTACGCCTAATCAATGATCACATGAGCCATAAATCAATAACTGAATTAGCCATGAAATACAAGAGAAGCCAAGGCGCAATTAGGGCACGGCTTAAGAAACTTGATTTAATAAATTGATAGATTCAATTAACTGTTATATTATAGGCAGACGGAACGAATAACATGTGAATCGCTCCTCTAAAAAAGGTTAATGTGTCAGTGCGCCTGCTGACAGCCACACGCATACCGTTTACTACGGGAGCAGGGTTTGAAGGCCCACCCCGTAAACGGTATTGCTTTTGTTACAGGATTTTGTTATATGGCGGGATGGATTGGGAGTATGCCACGTATACTGTGGTTTTTCTTCGAAACCTCACTTAGTTATTATCGGTGTTTAGTGCAAACTCGGCATACACAGGATAATGATCAGATACTGCTGTAGTTTCATCATATGTCAGGTTGTATTCCAAGTCAAATCTGTGAACTCCGAAATCCCCAGTGAAATCACTGGAATCTGTGAGAATTATTCGATCATAAGTGTAATCTGTAGACTTGGTTGTTGTGTCCTTGCTGTCATCAATCACCCAGTAGTATTCATCCAGATCAGAGGTTGAATCCTCATCGAAGTATGAACCGTCAGCATTGAGATCCCCCATTATTATGAAGTCTTGCTCTTCAGGGTAGATGATTTGTGCATATTCCAGGACATCATCCAGGGCATTTATTTCCTCGGTGGCCTCATCTGGATCTGTGTGGATTACCATCAAGGTTGCATCGCAGTTTCCTTCTGTTGTTTTGAATGATGCTATGTAGGGTTGTCTATGGAAAGGATCTGTACCTTCAGGTTCTGGATATGTCTGTGCTTCACTTGTGGATTCTACTGTGTTGCTGTTGTAGATGTATGCATACTGTTCTTTTGAGCTTGTTCTGCCAAGTCGTTCACTGACAACGTATTGGTAGTTAGGGCCATCGGAGTTTACCAGGTCCACCAGCTCAGGAAGAGCAGTTTGTGAACTGTCACGGATTTCCTGAATAGCTACTATATCATAGGTTCTGACAATGTCAGCAAGAACACTCATGACCTCTGGCTTGTCAGCTTTTGTTACTCCGAATACCTGGAGGTTAAAGGATCCAATTGTCAATGTGTCTTCTACAATGATGAGATCTGCATGTTCGACATTTTCATCAGTTCCAAAAGGATAGGGATCATATTCCATTTCTTCAGCTTCAGGATTATCGTCTTGTTCATTGTAAGTGATGCATCCTAGTGAGAATGCGATAAGAATGATAATTGCAAGTATCTGTAGTTTCATGATATCCCCTCGCTGAACTGGAAAGTTATCAATATATATATGTTTTGAAATAATATTTATAGGGTAAAATCATAAAATTAATTAGTGATGTGAATCTTCACTGTGAATGTAGCATGCATTTAACAGTCAGAAAAACACCAATTTTGACCAACCAGCCAACTCATGCCACATTTTATTCAGGATACTGGAACTTGGATTAGCTATTTTTCAATCGTGCTGAATATATACTTCGCTTAACAAGGCTCTGTAGAAAGATGCTTTTTCGACACAGGATTCTACCTCATCATTATAATTAGTATCTGTCTCACAAAGTTAGAAATGTTTTTATACCCATGTGGTTAACATCCATCCATTTGAAATTAGTTTTGTAAAAACGGTTGACTTATGTTTTTATTTAAACTGTTTTGCAAGCTGGGTGGTAAAATGAAATATAGGCTAAACGATAAAAAAGACCTGTTTGGAAGGTCGTTCATTCTTATTCTTGTGGTTATGATATTCGCATTTGTTGTTACAACAAGCGGATGTTTAGATAATTATTCTGAAAATGACAAAACTGTAATTGATGATGAGATTGGGGCCGATGATGTATCGGAATCTAATAACAATGAACTAAAATCATCTAATAGTGATAATAGCGAAAATGAAAAAGTCTATTTTGCTACACCCGATGATTCTGGTGAAATGGAGCCTATTAATGAGATACTAAAGCAAAAAGTTCTGGTACCAATAACCTCTGGCGGTAAAAAGAGTTCTTCATCGTCTTCAGGAAGTGCAGGTGCAACACCCGTAATGGTCACAGGTATCACTGTAACTGGAACAGGTTCAGCTACTAGTGTTATACTTGATCAAGCACTGCAAATGAATGCAGATGTGGTGCCTGCAAGTGCAACTAACAAATCTGTTTTTTGGACTATAGTGAACGGAACAGGAAATGCTACTATTGACTCAAATGGATTGCTCACTGGAAAAGCACTTGGGAATATTACCGTAAAGGCAACAGCAAACGATGCTTCTGGTGTTGAAGGAATACTTCTGGTCACAGTGGTTGAGCCTCCTGTGCTTGTAACGGGTATCACTGTAAACACTGCAGGTTCAGTGACCAATGTTATCAGTGGCCAGACATTACAAATGAATGCCAGTGTGCTTCCTTCCAATGCAACCGATAAAGGTATCACATGGTCAGTAATCAATGGAACTGGTAGTGCTACAATTGATGTTAGTGGCTTATTGACTGCAATTAAAGTAGGCAATTTGACGGTGAAGGCAACAGCTAATGATGCTTCAGGTATTGAAGGCAGCATGTTTGTCACTGTTGATCCTATACTTGTAACCGATATCAATGTAACTGGAGCAGGTTCAGCTACAATGCTTGTGAATGGTGAGACACTGCAAATGAATGCAGATGTGTTACCTGCAGACGCAACTGATAGCAGCGTAACATGGTCCGTTATCAATGAAACTGGCAATGCTACGATTGGTGCAAATGGATTGCTAACTGCCACTGGCATAGGAACAGTAACCGTAAAAGCAACTGCAAATGATGCTTCTGCAACTGTTGGAACAAGTAACATAACCATTGCTCCTATGGTATATACTGTAACATTTAACAAAAATAACGGTGACACAGATGCTAATCCACTTAGCAAAAACGTTGCTGAAGGCTCAATAATCGATTCCTTACCTACCGCCCCAACAAAGACTGGTCATACCTTTGAAGGCTGGAACACTGAGTCCGATGGTTCAGGTACTTACTTTACAACCTCAACAGTGGTGACAGAAGACATCACAGTTTATGCAACGTGGCAACTTGCTATTTATACCGTGACTTTCGACAAGAACAGTGGTGATATTGATGCTTCTCCATCCAGTGATACTGCTGACTATGGTACCACATTAGCTTCGTTACCTACCGCCCCAACAAAGACTGGTCATACCTTTGAAGGCTGGAACACTGAGT
>OBLN01000348.1_pt1 | contig 16959 bp, 11 predicted proteins | sample 1519301 | NCBI WGS metagenome assembly OBLN01 (sample SAMEA2452533, study PRJEB22499) | sediment metagenome | reverse complement strand
CCAGGCCGATGGAGGTGGCCAGCCACACGCGTCCCTGCCTGTCGATAGCCATATCCCATGTGTAAATGATATCGTTTTCAGGAAAGGTGGTTTCGCGGTTTTGCGCGGGGATCTCAATCCAGTTTAACCCGTCAGCGGAGCGGAAAATGTAGCCCAACCGCGTGAATACCCACTTGTTACCGTCTGTATCCACACTGACAATCGCGGCGGAGTCTCCCTGGACAAGCCCCAGTTCGCCTTCGGTGTGCACAACCCACTCCACACCGGTCAGGCGTTGGGGTGTGGAATCTTCATTATCCTTGGGATCACAGCTGCATAAAATGACCAGAACCGGAACAAGTAACAGGTAATGCCTCTTTTTCATAGTCTCCCCCTCGGCTGTTGAATCATTCAGCCTTAAAACGATATCTCTGAAAATAGTATAAACGTTTTATATGGGATTGTCTAATCTGCTGGCTGGAGGAGAAAAGATCAGTTGGGGACGGATTACAAAAATATCAATTTATATGATGGCAATCTGATTTGAAATCAGAGAATTGATCCTTTTGTAATCCGTCCCCAGGGTGGGGCAATGCGTGGCAATCGGATTCGGTATCAGAGAATTGATCTTTTTGTTATCCGTCCCCGGGGGGGAGCAGGCGGGTGAAGAGGGCGAGAAGGTCGGGGTCCGCCACGGCTTCGGCGCGGGTATCAGCGGGGATATCCAGCTGTTCCAGCATGTTGTCCAGGATGGACGGGGGAAAATGGTTCCGCAGGTTGTTGCGCAATGAACGCCGCGGGTGGATGAAACAGCGTTTCAGGAAGGCATGGTAGTTACGGGCGTTGACACCGGGTTCTCGTGGCGCCAGGGAGAAAATCCGCGAGTACACTGCGGGCGGGGGATTGAAGGATCCGGGGCTGACGCGCATGACCGGGGTGAGGGTGAAAAAAGTGCGTATGGCCGTGGACAGGGGGCCCGATCCCTGCAGCAGGCGGCGGGCGAACTCGTCCTGGGTCATCATCACGCCGCCGGTCCAGACTTCATGTGAAAACAGGATCCATTCCATCAGCGGTGTGGAAATCAGGTAAGGGATGTTCCCCACCAGGTACGCGCCGGCGCCGGGAGAGATGTCCGCGGCCCGGCATTCCCGCACGTCGCGGCAGATGACTTGAATGTCATCTTTCAGTTCCAGCCGCAATTGAGCGGCCAGGTGCGCATCCTTCTCCACCACGATCAGGCGTCGTCCGGGAAAGCGCTCCAGCAGGCGGCGGGTCAGCATTCCGCGCCCCGGTCCGATCTCGATAACGGGTTCGTCCGTGGCGGGAACCTGGTCGACAATCCGCTGCGCCACGCCCTCATTGACCAGGAAGTTCTGACCCAGCGGGGCGGAACGGCGCATGAGGGCTCAGCGGGGCTGGACCCGTGCCCGGGGCGAATCAACCGGCGCGCCCTCGCAGAGGTTGTCTCCCAGCAGGCGGGTCAGGCGCAGCGTGACGCGCTTCTGCTTGAGCCCCCGGGTGGGGGGCGTGCGCACGGAAAGGTAATTGTCGGTGACCGCCATCGAAAAATGCGGGGTCTCTTCGATGATGACGGCATCCAGCATCCGTCCCAGGCAGGATTCGCGGTAAGCGAAGCGCAGGTTGCGGTTGAGTTGTTTCAACTCGCCCGCCCTCGCACGCACAACGTGGGCCGGGAGGGGTTCCTGGCGGGCCGCGGCGGTCCCGGGCCGGGGCGAATACGGAAAGACATGCAGGTAGTTGAGTGATGAGTCGGATATGAATTCCACCGTCTCGCGGTGTTCCTTTTCGCTTTCTTCCGGGAACCCGGTAATAAAATCCGCGCCCAGGTTGGCATGCGGGTACAAACGGTCGAACATGTCGAGGATACGGCGGTATTCGCTGACTTTGGATCCACGTTTCATGCGCTTCAAAACGGAATCGCTGCCGCTCTGAAAAGAAAAATGAAAACTGGAACAGACTTTGCCCGTGGCTTTCAACCCCTGGACGAAATCGTAGCGCAGGTAACGCGGATCCAGGGAACTGAGGCGGATGAACTCCACGCCGGGGATTTCCGCCAGGCCCTGTACGACTTCGAGCAGGTTGTGTCGCGGGAAAAGGTCGAAACCGTATGAAGAAAGGTTGATGCCGGTCAAAATGAACTCGCGGTATCCCAGCGCGGCCGCGTAGCGGGCACGGCGCAGTATCGTTTCCAGAGGCTGGCTGCGCGAGGGTCCCCTCAAGGATGGAACGATGCAATAGGCACAGCGGAAATTGCAGCCGTCGTGAATCTTCAGGAACAGGCGTGAACGGAATGCGGAGTGAAAGATGAGGTTGGTTTCCTGGGGGAAGCGTTGCCTGACTTCCGCCACCATCCCGATTTTTTGCGAATTGTCGAGAAAAACGTAGCCGGGGAAACGGCGTTCCAGGTTTTCCTTATCACGGGTGACGCTGCAGCCCGCGACGATCCAGGGGATGTGGGTGCGGCTGAAGGCACGGTTGATCGCGCGCACGACATCACGTTCGGCCTTTTCCGTTACGCTGCAGGTGTTGATGATGCCGAAATCCGCATCACCCTGGTGCGGTGTAAACGCGTAACCCGCTTTTCCCAGGTCAAGAATCCATTCCTGAACCTCGGCCTGGTTGGCCCGGCAGCCGAAACATTCCACGCAGAATTTCACGATTCCCAGAGGTCCTCTACTTTCTGTTGCAGGCGGCGGTTCTTCGCCTCAACACCCAGCCGTTGTTCTTTGCGGAACGTGTCCAGTTTCGCGCCGAGATCCGCCCGCTCCAGGGCGAGAATTTCCAGGGCGAACAGCACGGCGTTGACGCCGCCGGATTTGCCGATACCGAATACCGCGGTTGGAATGCCGCCCGGCATCTGCACCATGGAGAGCAAGGAGTCGAGACCATCCAGGGCGGAAGGGATGGGAACACCCAGGACCGGCAGCCGGGTATGAGCCGAGATCACTCCGGGAAGGTGGGCGGCGCCGCCAGCGGCGGCGATAATGATTTTTCCACCGACCCGCTCAAAATCCCGGATCAATTGAACCGTGCGCTCGGGCGTACGGTGGGCGGAACTGACTTCCACGATAAAAGGCACGCTGAAATCCTGCAGCAGGCGGATTCCCTCCTCCATTTGCGGCAGGTCGGAGTCACTACCCATGATAATGGCGATATCGGCTTTCTTCATGGCTTTTTTCTCCCGATGTCACTGCGGAAAGAGATGTTGTCATAGGTGATGAAGGGGATGGCGTCGTAGATTTTCTTCATGGCGTCTTTCAGCGTGGCGCCGCGGGCACAGACATTGAGCACCCGTCCGCCGGCGGAGTACACGGTTTCTTCCTGAATCCGGGTGCCGGCATGGAAGATCTCCACGCCCATGGACTTGGCGCGCTCCAGGCCGGAGATCGCCTTGCCTTTTTCATAAGCCCCCGGGTAGCCCTTGGACGTCAGCACTACGCAAGCGGACACCTCTTCTTCCCATTCGATGTGCACGTCAAAGAGGTTGCCTTCCACCGAGGCGGTGAGCAGGTCCACCAGGTCACTCTTGAGGCGCAGCAGCACGGCCTGGGTTTCCGGGTCGCCGAAGCGCACATTGAATTCCAGCACCATGGGGCCGTTCTTGGTGATCATCAGGCCCGCATAAAGAACCCCGCGGAATTCGCGCCCTTCAAATCGCAGGCCTTCGATCGTGGGCATGATAATGGTGCGCAGGATCGAGTCCAGCAGGTCGCGATCCAGGTCCGGCGCCGGGCTGATGGCGCCCATGCCCCCGGTGTTGGGGCCGGTGTCGCCTTCACCGGCTTTTTTATAATCCATGGCGGTGACCAGGGGAATGGCGCGTTTGCCGTCGGAAACCACCATGAAAGACATTTCCCGCCCCGGCAGGAATTCTTCGATGATGACCTGTTCGCCGGCGCGGCCGAACTTCTTTTCCTGCATGATCGCTTGCAGGGCGTTCAGGCCTTCTTCCGCGCTGCGGCAGATGAACACGCCCTTGCCTCCGGCCAGACCGTCGGTTTTGACTACTTTCGGATAGGATGTGCCCTGGAGAAAGGCGGCGGCTTCATGGATATCGCTGAAAATCGAGAAATCCGCGGTGGGGATATTGTGTTTGGCCATGAAGTCCTTGGCAAACGCCTTGGATGTTTCGACAAACGCCGCCTTCTGAGTGGGACCGAAGATGTTCAGGTTGCGGCGCTTGAATTCATCGACAATTCCCAGCGCCAGCGGCAGTTCCGGCCCCACCACGGTCAACTGGACATCTTCGTCCTGGGCGAAATCGGCCAGTTCGATCGCGTTTGTGGGGTCGAGGGCCACATTGACGGCCAGTTGCCCCGTGCCGGCGTTTCCGGGAACCGCAAAGATTTTCGAAACCTTGCGGGACTGGGACAATTTCCAGACCAGTGCGTGTTCACGGCCTCCGGAGCCGACGACCATCACGTTCATGAGTCACCTTCCCTGATGAATAAGTTGAACCATATCTATTATACGTGATCCCTCCCGCAGCGACAACCCGGAGACCTTGACACGCCCCCGCGGGATCGACTATACCTGTAACTGCAAGGAAACGGCCCTCGCGGCCGCCCCCGGGAGGCAAGATGAGTCGTGATGCTGTCGTGTGTTTCAGTCTGGATGACACGTTGCCGCCGGAACCCGAGTTCCGCAAAGGAATCCGCCGCGCGCCGAACCGGGGTTTGACCCTCAACCCGCAACAGGTACGCACCGCTTTGTCCAACGCATTGCGCTACATTCCACAGTCGCTGCACGCAAAACTGGCGCCCGAGTTCCTGGAGGAGTTGCGTTCCATGGGACGCATCTACGGATATCGCTATCGTCCGGCCGACCCTATTTCCGGCCGGCCTGAATCGGAATACAGGGGGCGTACCCTGGAAGGCCGGGCTTTCCAGGTCATGATCGACAACAACCTGGATTTCGACGTGGCCCTCTATCCTTACGAACTGGTTACCTACGGCGAGACCGGGCAGGTGTTTCAGAACTGGATGCAATATCGCCTCACCAAGCGTTACCTGGAAGAGATGCGTGAAGACCAGACCCTGGTGATCTATTCCGGACATCCGCTGGGGCTGTTCCCGACCCGGCCCGATGCCCCCCGGGTGATCTCCACCAACGGCATGCTGGTGGGCTTGTACGATACCCCCGAAGGCTTTCATACCGCCGCGGCAATGGGGGTTTCCAACTACGGGCAGATGACCGCCGGCGGCTGGATGTACATCGGTCCCCAGGGCATCGTGCACGGCACTTACATCACCCTGCTCAACGCCGGCCGCCTCTACCTGGGCCTGCCGCAGGACCGCGATCTCTCGGGGGTGGTCTACCTGAGTTCGGGTCTTGGCGGCATGAGCGGCGCCCAGGCCAAGGCGGTCGAGATCGCCGGCGGCATCGGTGTGATTGCCGAGGTCGATCCTTCCCGCATCCAGACCCGCCACAGCCAGGGCTGGGTGTCCCGGGTTTCCGCCGACCTGGACCAGATCGCGGATTGGATCGCGGAATACCGCAGCAGCGGCAAAGCCGTTTCCATCGCCTACCAGGGCAATGTAGTGGACTTGTGGCAATATGTTCATGACAAGCATATCGATGTGGAGCTGGCTTCCGACCAGACTTCCTGCCACGCGGTTTACGACGGCGGTTACACACCGGCCGGCATCGGCTTCAACGAGGGCCGTGAATTGCTGCGGCGGGATGCGGCTGCGTTCCGCCGCCTGGTGGATGAGAGCCTGATTCGCCAGTACCGCCTGATCGCGGCCATGAGCCGGCGGGGAACCCGCTTCTGGGATTACGGCAACTCATTCCTCAAAGCGGTGTACGATGCCGGAGAGGTCGAGGTGGCCCGGGATTCTTCCGATCCCGCGGCCGGGTTCGTGTATCCCAGTTACGTGGAAGATATCATGGGGCCCATGTGTTTCGACCGTGGTTTCGGTCCGTTTCGCTGGGTATGCCTTTCCGGGAGACCTGAAGATTTGCGGAAAACGGATCACGCGGCTATGGAATGCATCGATCCCGACGCCTCGGGAATGGACCGGGACAATTACCACTGGATCCGCGATGCGGAAAAGAACCGCCTGGTGGTAGGGACCCAGGCGCGCATCCTGTACGCCGATTGCGCCGGCCGGGTACGTATCGCCCTGAAGTTCAACGAAATGATCCGCAGCGGAAAGATCGGCCCGGTCATACTGGGCCGCGATCACCACGATGTGTCCGGTACGGATTCGCCTTTCCGCGAAACCGCCAACATCAAGGACGGCAGCAATGTCACCGCGGACATGGCGGTGCACAATTTCGCCGGTGACGCGGTTCGCGGCATGTCGATGGTGGTGTTGTCCAACGGCGGCGGCGTGGGTATCGGCAAGGCATTTAACGGCGGGTTCGGCCTGGTGCTGGACGGTTCTGAGCCCAAAGACCGCATCATCCGTTCCGCCATGGAGTGGGACGTGATGAACGGCATCGCCCGGCGCGCGTGGGCGCGCAATCCCAATGCACGGGAACAGGTTGAAGCCTGGAACCAGGCCAATGCGGACCGCGGCCACATCACGCTGCCTTTCCCGGTGGAAGACGAACTACTGGACAAGGTGATCAAATAGAGTTGAAGAGTTGAAGAGTTGAAGAGTTGGAAAGTTGAAGGGCGAAAAAGTAAAGAAAAGGTGACAGGAAGTCAGGGGTAGGGGCGATTCGTGAACCGCCCATTCTGAATAAGGAATAAAGAAGAAGGAACAAGAGTCCCCTGCACTCGCCCTTGGCCACTCGCCCCTCGCCATTATCAAACTTCGGAACACATGGAAAGTGAAACAGGCAAGAGGCAGCCTAGTCGAAAGTAAAAAGTCGAAAGAAAAAGCAACGTTCTCTGTTTCTTGCCAATCGATTCCACTTCTTTTCCACCCTCAACTCTCTCTACGGGATTTTTTGTTTTGGACATTTTAATTTCGGTCATTTGAATTTGTTTGGAATTTCGGATTTTGTGCTTCGGATTTGAAACAAGGCGACAAGAGGCTAATGGCCAAGGAAAATGAGGTAACAGGCGTACGGGCGGGTTTGAAACCGGCCCCTACCAATGTTTTTACTGTCACCTGTCTTCCTGTCTCCTGCTACCTTTTTCAACTTTGTGGATGTTTTTAACGTTAATGCTGGACAAAACGCGTTCTTTACGTTATATTTCAAACTGTTAACGATATATGAGGCCATCATGAAACGCAAAGTCAGTTTACGGGTTATCCGTCGCATTTCTTTCTATTATGAAGCGTTGTTGAAACTGGACCTTCCGGAAGATTCCTACGTGTCTTCCAAGAAGCTGGAAGAGATCACCGGGGTTTCCTGCAATCAGGTACGCCAGGACTTCTTTTACCTGGGAATCTCGATCGGCAAGCAGAAGAAAGGCTACCAGGTCAAGAAATTGTTCACCGAACTGCGGCGCGTGCTTTCGATTGATCGCGGTGCGGACGTGGTGGTGATCGGAGCCGGCCGCCTGGGTTGCGCCCTGGCCCAGTACAAGATCTTCAAGGTTCGCAACATCAATGTCAAAGCCCTGTTTGATATCGATCCCAACCTGGTTGGGCGGGAGTTGCAGGCCAAGGGCAAGAGCCTGCCGATCCTGCACATGGATGAGTTGAAAGGCTATCTGAAAAAGCATCCCGAGATCCGCATCGCCGTGCTCGCCGTGCCCGAGGATGCGGCCCAGGCAACCCTCGATCATTTGATCGAACTGGGATTCAAGGGGATCGTCAATTTCGCGCCCCGGATCCTCAAGCTTCCCAGGGGAGCCGAGGACGTTCAATTGGTGAATGACTGCATCGGGGCCTCTCTATACAAAATCATTTACCAGATTTACCACGAGGATGCCGCCGAATGACGGCGCTGCCGGCGGAAGCTGTTTAGACCATGCCCCTGTTGTATCTGTTGTTGTTTATATTGCTGGTGTTGTTTTCCGGCTTTTTCTCTTCCGCGGAAACCGCCCTGCTGTCCCTCAACCGCATCCGCCTGGGGTTAAGGGCCCGCCGCGGCAGCCACCGGGCCCGCCTGCTGGAGAGTACCCTCAAGAATCCCGATGAGTTTCTGTCCACCATCCTGATCGGCAACAACCTGGTCAACATCGCTTCCGCCTCGATCGCCACCCTGGTGTTTTCCCGCTACATTGTTGCGGATGAGCACTTGACGGTGCTGCTGTCAACCGCATTCACCACCGCGGTGGTACTGATTTTTGCGGAAGTGCTGCCCAAGTCGTACGCCTTTCGTTACAGCGAGCGCTTGTCCTATACGTACGCTTACCCGCTGCGCTTCTTTAAATACCTGTTTTTCCCCCTGGTCCGCGTCATCGCCTGGTTCCAGCGCATGGTTTTCCGCAAGCCGGTACAGGTGCGCGGGTTTACTCCGGGAGAGGTCAAGCATTTCCTGGAAACCCAGACCCAGCTTTTCCACCAGAGCCCGGACAATCTGCGCATGATCAACGAGATCATCGATATCGCCCGCAAAGACATCAAGAGCATCATGACGCCGAGGGTCAGCGTCCGCGCGTTGGATGAAAACGCCGATTTCGAGGCGCTGAAACGCATGATCATCGAAGAACGCGTATCCAAGGTTCCGCTGTACCGGGGCAACCTGGACCAGATCACCGGGATTGTCCATGCCCGGGATGTTCTGGCTGCCGTGATGAACGGGCGGCTGACCGAGATGCCGCTTAAGAACCTGGCCCGGGAGCCGCTTTTTATTTCCGAGTATTCTTCCCTGAATTACGTGATTGACCGCTTCCGCGAACGCCGCGAACAGATGGCGGTGATTCTCGATGAATACGGTATTACCATCGGCATCCTGACGTTGAACGATATCTTTACGGAGATTTTCGGTGATATGGATATGCCCCGTCACCATGTCCGTCGCGTCGCGGACGGAGTGTACCGTGTTCCCGGCAACATGCCGGTGGAGGAGTTGAACGAATACCTGGGGTTGCAGTTGCCCGTGCGCAAGGACTATACCACCATAAACGGATTGTTTACCTTTCACTGCGGCCGCATGCCCCGGCCGGGAACCCTGATCCGCCTGGGGCCGGTACAGCTCCAGGCTTTGCGCATGGGACGGCGCAGGATCGAAGAGATCCGCCTCAGGGTATTGCCGGGACCGGGCTGCTGACATCGCGCCGCTGAGACCGATTCCGGCGTGATGTGGCCGCTGATGCTATCTTTTCCGGCGCGAATCCCGTATAATGGAGGTCCGGCGAGGGGCTTTCCGCCGGGGTTTTCCGGAGTGATGCCGTCCGCTATTTCCCAGAGACAAAATGAGCAAGGAAGATAAAAACAGCCGTGTTATCACGGTAAACCGCAAAGCCTTCCATGATTATGAGATCCTTTCCAAGCATGAAGCCGGAATCGTCCTGGTCGGCACTGAGGTCAAGGCGATCCGTGAAGGCAGGGTGAATCTCAAGGATTCCCATGTTGAGATCCGCGCCGGTGAAGCCTTCCTGGTCAATTGCCACATCGGTCCCTATTCAGCGGCTTCGATCAACAACCATGAACCCGAACGGCCACGCAAACTGTTATTGCATGCCCGGGAGTTGCGCAAGTTCGATCAACGCGTCACGGTCAAGGGGGTGACGATCGTCCCCCTGCGTATGTACTTCAACGCCCGGGGCCGGGTAAAACTCGAAGTGGGTCTGGTAAAGGGTCGCCGCAGTTATGACAAGAAAGAAAAGATCAAGGAGCGGGACATCCGCCGCGAAGTGGACCGCGAACTCAAGCGTTACAACTAGCCGGCCTGTCTGCGGGCTATCCCAGTTGTGAAGCGATGTGTTCGGTCAGCTTCCCCAGGCAGTTCACGTAACTGCCGTATTCATTGTCATACCAGCCCATGATCTTGGCGTGGGTCACCGGGATATGGATGTCCCGCATATCCTGTATGCCCGCCTGGGACAGGATTTCGGCCGGTACTTTCAAGAATCCCGTCCGCGTATGAATCTCATTGCCTTCAATCACGACGGCGGCGGGAAAGCCCAGCATATCCAGCGACACGTTCTGCCGCTTTGAAAAGAAGAGCAATCCCTTCTGAGAACCGTTTTCCGCTGTCCGGTAGATGTTTTTGATGTAGTCGGCGTTGATGATGGGCGCCCGGTTTTCGTGCAGGCGTGAATGGAAGGTGATGTTGAGCGCGATCAGCGACACGGAGGTGGTGGGGATGCGGATGGAATCGGCCATGAAGCCGAAATTGATAATCTCGGGCAGTACCTTTTCCAGCGTCTGGGCGGCGCCGGTGGAGGATAGAATGATGTTGTTGATGACCGAGCGGTTTTTTCTCAGGTCGGACGCCCCGGCTCCCGGGACGGCATCCAGAACGCTCTGCGTGTTTGTGGCCGCGTGGACCGTGGACATCGAGGCGGTCAGGATCTTGTTGGTCTCGGGGTCTTCCAGCAACGGGTTGATCATGTGGGCCAGCCCGGTTGTGGTGCAGGATGCGGCGGAGATCACGTGGTGTTTCAGGGGATTGTATGTCAGATGGTTGATTCCGTAGATCAGTGTCGGGAAATCCCCGGAATCGGCCAGGGCCTTGTTCTTGATCGAGAAGGGGGCGCTGACGATCACCTTGTGGGCGCCCGCGCTCAGGTGCCCCGTCACGCTGCCCTTGGGGTCGTCTTCCGGCAGGAACGGATCGCGGAACCTGCCGGTGCAGTCGACCACGATGCGGACGCCCTCACTTTTCCAGTTGATGTTCCTGGGATTCCGCTCGGTGTTGAGGATCTTTACGGGGAACCCGTCGATCTCAAAAATGATTTTTGCGGAATCGGCAACGCGGATGTCGCATTTCCTGCCGCTGTAACCATACAGAAAACGGTCCAGGGATCCGTAAGTGGAATCGGCGGTCAGTGAATGCAAAAGGTCGTCCAGGTTCTTGCCCACATCTCGGCCGATGTTCACCACTGCGCCGCCGAATTTTCCGGACATGATGTGATGCCAGAGGGTCAATTTACCGATCCGGCCCAGACCATTGATACCCAACAACTCTTTTCCACCGGCTCTGGTTTTCATGCTGAGGTCCACCTTCCGTTTTTATAGTTCTTTGACTTTTATGGGATAATTGCCTTTGTACACGATCCCGTTGTTGCCGTCGATGGCAATCGGATCGAAAGCCGCGAATGTGTTGTCGTTGATTGTGCAAGTTTTCTGCTGTTCATTGACAACCATGTCTTCACAGTTTACCACACAAATCTTGCCGAGTGTAGCCGCGGTAACGGCGGCATGAGATGTGGCCCCGCCCCTGGCGGTCAACAGTCCCTCGCACTCGAAGATGATCTCAATGTCATCCGGAACCGTGTCCGGCCGGACCAGGATGGCTTTGGTTTTCTTGTGTTTCCGTTTCAGGATTTCCAGGTCCTGATGATCGAAAACCATGACTCCGTTCAACACATCGTTGCCGATCCCGATTCCGCAGCCGACCGGCTTCATTTTGTTTTTGGGGGTATTGAAGATGCGCATGCGGCTTTGTTGCATTACCGACATGTCCCGGGTCTGCAGGATATACAGGTCTTCCGGAGCGGCGGTCTCAAAAGTGAACTCGATCTCCTGGTGCCCGAATCCGTGAATTTCAAGCAGCTCAAGCGCGATCTCTTTCAATCGCGAGTAGATTCTGGGGAAGGCGGTCTCAAGCGAAAATGGGCTTTTCTGATAGTGCTGACTGCGTTGCTTCTCGCTGATCGGCAACGTTTTCACCAGTCCGGACACAATGTCTTCCCCCTGGCTCAGGAAAGAGAAATCACCCGTCAGGTTGATGCCGTGCGAGTTGTCGTGGACATCCCGGGTAAACAGCACGCCGGTGCCCGACTCATCATGCAGGTTTCCGAAAACCATCTGTTGCACGCTCACCGCCGTGCCCCATTCATCCGCGATCTGCAGGTGTTCGCGGTAGAATTTTGCCCGCGGCGTATTCCAGGAGTGGAACACCGACAATACGGCCTGCTTTAATTGCAGGAACGGGTCGGGCTCCAGAAAGATGTTGTGGTCGTTGAGGATTTGTTTGTAGGCGTGCGCGATCTCTTTCATGACGGCTGGAGGGAAATCGACTTTCTGGGCGATGCCGTGTTTGCGCTTGTAATCGAGCATGATCTGGTCGAAGTCGTTTCGATCCATGCCGTGGGATTGGCCCCATGTCTGCAGCAGGCGGCGGTAGCAATCCCACGAGGTCCAGCCGAAATTGGGCTTTTTGCTGATCAGTGCGGTGATTTCGTCATTCAGACCGACATTCAGGAATGTGCTCATGGCGCCGGGCATGGATATCGTCGATCCGGAACGCACGCTGAGCAACAAGGGATTCCGTGGGTTGGCGAATCTTTTTTTTGTGAGCAGTTCAAGCTTTTTGATGTGGCCTTTGATCAGGTTGTCGATATCGTTGTTCAACGGCGGCAGCTTGCTGATGGAATTCACGCGGCGGAAGATCTCCGTGGTAATCACAAAGCCCGGGGGGACGGGATAGTGGTTCAGGTACAACTTTTTCTGAAAGTAGGCTTTTGATCCCAGAAACACCTGGTTGTCCATTCCGGGTGTCGCCTGGTAAATCGGACTGATCGCCTGGTCCGGTTCGTAAGTCATGATGTTCTGGATTTCTCTTTCAGACAGGTCGCTGCTCATTTTGCGCAGGCTGTTCAGGGTCCTGCCGATGAAATTGTCCAGGAACTGGATCAGGAAGGCCGAAGAAAGCAGTTCGCGGTAGAAAGTCTCGGATTGCATGGCGATGATCTTGTGGATCGCGTGGGGGTTTTTTTTCTCTTCCGTACCGATATGCTGCGGAATAATCAAGCGTAACAATTTCTCGTATGGGTGAATGAAGTATTTGGCGATGATTTCCTTTACGCTGGCTTCCATGAACTGAAAAATATTGATGTATTGCGTGATGGTGAAACTTCCGGAGGTCAGGCTGTATTGATACATCTTCAGGTTGCTGTCGAATCCCTGGCTGTAGATGCCGTCCAGGCTCAGGCCTTCGCGCAGGAGTTCGATCACGGAGAAAATCTCTTTCAGGGTCTTGGCGGTACAATATTCGGCGTTCATTTCCTTGATGATGCGGGTGACCAGGATGGAGGCGACTCTTTCCAGGCGGAACGTCAGGCCCAACGCTTCGAACTTGGTTTCCCGGTACTGTCCGTACATGGAAGGGATGCCGAAAGCGATATGTCTTTTGTAATAGATGCTTTCCCAGCCCTCGCTGACGGCCGGGTCGAAGATGATCTGATTCAGCTTGACCATCAGGGAAAGGGTCAGTTTCAAGGCCTCCACATGCCGTTTGTTCTTCATGCATGCCTGGAGCCGCCTGATCTTTTCTTTCTCAATGAAGGGATAGCGTTCCAGTATGCCCGCGATATCCTTGGTTTCAAAGGAGTATTTTTCTTTCAGCAACTGGAACAATTCGATCAACAGGCCGACCCGCCTGATATCGTTGTGATCGGCGTGATTGGTTTTTGACAGGCGTTCGGACAGGCCGTTCTTGTCCATTTCCAGCAGTTCATCAAGTGAGCAGCGGTTGATCCTGCAGGCCCTCCTGAGGACCTGGTGCACCCCCCTGACCCAGGGACCGTTCACGTCGACCGTGTCCAGTACATTCCGCGGAACGATGTTCACCAGTCTTTTCCTGTCGAGGTCATACCAGAAACGGATGATTTCCAGGGTGATCCGGATATGCGAATTGTTTCCCTCGGTGTGAACCTGCTTGCGCAGAAAATGGATCAGCTTGTCGTTCCGCTGTGAGATTTCGTCCGCGCTGGTGGTGACTTCACGCAATGTCCCTTCCGCGCCGATCTCGTTGAAGTAAACGGGAAAGATGCGGGTAAGTTGTTTGATCTGCTTGTATATCGGCGATATGTTGGAATTAAGCAGTTGCGTGACATCTTTCTGAAACAGGTCGGTGTCGTAAATGAATATCCCCCCCAGGCGCAGGTTGATGATCAACGCCGAAAGGAGTTTTTTCAGCATTTCCGGGTTGTATTCAATCAGTTCGAGCCAGACGCGGATATTCTTCACGTGATTGGGGTTGACTTTCAATTGCCAGTTGTCGGTGAGATAGGCCACTCCCGGAGTGACAAATCCGAAGCGGATCACGTGGTCTTCGAAATAGTGGATCAACCTGGTTTTTTTCGTGTTGATGATTTCTTTTCCCAAGCTGAGGATGGAATCGAGAACCAGGTCCGTGTAAGTCTGTTTGAAGTCGGAAAACAGGCTGAACAACTCCTCCATGGACGGCACAATCTGATCTTCATTGAGTTCGCTGCTGATGCCCTTGATGACCTTGTTCAGGTCGATCAGCAGGTAGTTGCGATGGTAAAGCATTCCGGGCAGGTGAATCAGGTAAATGATGTAGCAGAATTTTTCCGTGGTTTTGTCGAATTCCGAAATCCGGTTGCGAAAGGCGTCAATGATATCAGGGAAGGTGGATACGTTGCGGACGAGCTCGTCCCAGTTGCGGGCGCTTTTGAGCGTTTCGCGCTGGGCTTGAAAGAACTCCCGTCCCAAAGGCCGGATGACGGCGGTATAATCGCGTGAAAAGCGATTCCTGTTTTTCGCGTACCATTTTTCGATCGTGGTCGATTTTTCCCAGAATTCGATGTTGCTGGCGATCAGCCGGCGCATGAACAGGAACGCGGATTCGCCGGTTTCTTCTGCGGCGGCGGCTCCGGCAAGGCTCTTGACGAAGCCGCCCAGGTTGCTGATAAAGCTGAAGCGGTTTTTCTCGAAGTTTTTTTCCAGGACTTCGATGATCGCCCGGGATAATCCCCGGTGAGCCGATATCATTTCATGGTTTGCGGTTGAAAAAGAGAGGAAGATGTACACCAGTTGCTTGGACAGGTCGTCGGCCAGGTCCTCCTGAAACAGGTTGTCGAAAATGTCCACCACGATCCGGATGGCTCGCTCGCGCCCGGTGATTTCCCGGTAGATCCAGAAATCGCTGGTTGCGAGAGTGTTCAGAGCCGCGATCACTTCCTTGCGGTTCGAGTAGGGGTGGTGCAGTTCCGTCATGAATTCACGGGTGCGGTTATGGATTCCCCAGTAGGTTTCGGACAGTGATAAAAACCAGGCGTGATCTTCGGGAATCTGTACTTCGATGTTCCGGGTCTGGGCGAGGTTGGCTTTCAACGCTTCGGAGACGATCTGTTTTTCCATGGTTGCGTCGTTGCTTTTTCTGCGCCGGCTTGCGGACCCGGCGCCGGCTCAACAACCATGATAGATCAACCCGATGGGAATGGCAATCACGCCGCAGGGTTGAAAACAGGCCCGACGGGGACGCTGACCCGGCTCAACCATTTCCCGGTCAACAATGGAAGAGGGCTTGCCCGGTTTATCCTGTCAGCATGCGCGAACCGAAATAGCCCAGCAACCCCAGTACCACGGATTTGAACACCAGGTACCCGACCGCTACGCCGACACTGCGACGAAGGCGGATACCCGACCAGGCGTGCACCCCCAGCGAGATGACAATCACGAACCAGAGGGTGAACAGGTCCATCTGGCCCAGGATCGATACCAGTGCGCCGGACAATCCGGCCTGCCGGGCCCACTCTCCGGGGCTGATCCAGGAAAACAGCGGCCAGCCCAGGGCGATACCCAGGGTTAACAGGATTCGCGGCAGCACGGTGCCGATCAGGGCGGCATTGATGGTGAGCGCGAAAAAATGGCTGTATTGCCCCTCCACCCCCGCGACTCCGTAGAACAGATAGAGCAGGAAGGCGACGATCACCACCGCCAGCAGGGACATCAACGCGGCCCAGGCGGAAACGGCCGCGCGCTGCCAGCCGCGGATGGAAAGGTTGATGCCGTCCCCGTCCAGGTATTGGCTGAGCGGGGAATCTTCCAGAATGACGCGACTGCGCTCCATCTGCATGGGGGCGGAAATCCAGGTGCAGACCGCCACCACCAGCAAAAGGATCAGCATGGCGGTCGTAAAACGCTTCTCTCGCGCGGCCGCGGCCAGGGTCGACCCGGGCCGGCTGAATACACCGCTGACGGTATTGAACACGTTACGAAAATTCCGGGTCATGGCTTTCTCCCTGAAACGGTCTTCATTGGTTGTATACGCAGATGTTGCCAAACGGGTTTTTTAGTGAAAAGATGGTGCCAGGTAACAGTCGCATGGCGGTTTGTGAACCGTCCGGGAACAGAGAAGTTGAGAGAGTTGAGGGTGGAACGGAAGTTGAGGAAAGTTTTTTGCGATTTAGTACTTTCGGATCCATTACGTTTCGTGTGGGTAAACATACATTGGTGATTGGCAAGAAGTTGCAATGATGAGTACCCGCAGGGCATAAAGCATAAGCGAACGCAAACGGCAGGTTCCGGGGACCCATGGGCTGAGGCAGGACGGCCAAAGGCAAAATGATGCCCCGGATTACATCCCAAACAACCACCGGGGTCATTTTAGTCCGCCGAAGACCACAATGGGTCTGAACCGAAGTGGTGAGCGGTGATTTATGCCCGAAAGGGTACTCGCTTACAGCCTTTCCCTGTTTTCAAATATGAATAACTTCCACACCCACACAGAATGGAAGAGAATCGTACTTTAGATTTTTTTGCTTTCGACTTCAGACTTTTCACTCTTTGTGCCCGAACGGGTATTCGACGGGTTTTCCCGCTCCCCTTCCTGCATTTATCTTTGTTCCCGAATGCGTTATAATTCAACGTGTACAGCCACATAGAGATCGATGCGGCGCCAATGGGGCGTTTGCTGGTGGGTATGCAAAACGATCTTGTGGTGTTTTCCCACCTGGTACGCCGCCGGCCGGATGTCAAAGCCATCCTGGCGCGAGAGGCGGAAGGTTTCCCCGGCATTCACGCTTTACAAAATGATCACCCGCTGGCCGCTCAATTGCGTCGCTATCTGGACGGGGACCCGGTGGACCCGGTGGATGTCCCCGTGCTCTGGACCCGGGGTACGGATTTCCAGCAACGGGTCTGGCGCGCGTTGCGCGGCGTGCGCCGCGGGAATGTCGTGACCTATGCGCAGTTG
>OBLN01000346.1_pt1 | contig 16997 bp, 22 predicted proteins | sample 1519301 | NCBI WGS metagenome assembly OBLN01 (sample SAMEA2452533, study PRJEB22499) | sediment metagenome | reverse complement strand
ACGAAAAGAAGATGCTTCATGGATGTATGAAAATGCCAGAAAGATAAAAGATGGCGTTGAGTAAAGTGAAATGACAATAACCCCGCATTCCGTGATAAACGGAATGCAAACCCTTTAACGCTCATACTCCACCACGAATATATTTACAGAGGGGAATGTGGACATGTGCAAACTTTTTAGGAGATACTGAGGGGAGTATCGTAAAGTCCACATTCCTGTGCAATCCAATTTCGTTTTTTGACGGGTTTTTAATGATGTCCATATCGTACCATTTAGGACATTCAGTCACATTCCATCTTAGTATGTGACAACAATACTTACTATTAAATCATACTATTTAAATATATCTACACTATTATATCTAATGATAATAATAATGATGAGGTGCTTTTGTGTTTACAGATGGATGATAGGAAACATTGAAATCAGATAATACCACCCTTTACAAAGATGGATATCCGTAAAATAACTACTGTAGGTCGTTCCCTGAATTTTGATTATTTTTCAAATAAATTGATAACCATCATTGCAGTTCTCACTTTTATTATTATTACCCTATTCGATGCAGCCCGTGGAGAGGCGAATTACGCAAGCCTGATAACAGGAGTAAGAGCCGGTTTTCTCGTATTTCTTCTATGGGCGATCTCAAGAGAGCTTGATCCCGATAAAGACTGGGGAGCTTTTGTAACTGTATCCCTGGCACTTGCGTTCATAATGGTTTTTGAAATACCCAGCATCCTGCCTTTTGTCTGGTTCCTGCTTATCCAGAGGATACTCAACCATTCAAGTGGCATGCCTGCGGGAATAATGGATTCTTTTTTGATTGCCATCGTTGGAATAATAATGGCATACCACATGTCCTGGATATACGGCATTCTGACAGCTGGAGGATTTATACTTGACAGCCGATTGACTGACCCTTCAAAATACCACCTGTCCATTGGTGTACTGATGTTAATTGTTTCAGCCATCATTTACGTTGAGAATGGCGGAATCATATTGCCCGATTCATCAGAAAGTATACTGTTTGTTGTGTTTGGAACCATAATGTTCCTGCCTGCTATCATAAGGCCTGGAAAATTAGAAAGTGTCGGAGACAGGACAAAAGAACCTCTGGATCCTACAAGAATAAAAATGGCAAGAATAATGGGCATACTTGTCTTTTTTGGAATCGGAGCCATTCCTGCGGATTTAAACACCGTACTGATCCCATTCATTTTTTGCATATTTGCAGGAACTGGAATCTATCGAATATCGTCAAGCATCTTACTACATGCAGGCATTAAGAATGAGTGACGGATAAAATTATTATACTACCTAGCTCAAGATTATTATGTGAGTGGAAGAACTAATATTGCCATCTTATTCTTTGCTGCCCTTATCCTGATACTTTCTTACTTGAATTACTTCACGGACTATGCCACAAATTATGGAACTTTGCTCGTAAAACTCATACAGGCTTCATTGATAATTCTGCTTGCATATTTGCTGGATGCTTTTGTTGGAAATACCATAACGGAAAGGGTTCGTGATACCAGAGACAGATATACTCTCAGAAAAGTATCGTCGGTCTTCATCACCTTGCTTGCCCTGGGATCGTTATTGATCGTCTTTTTCAAGGAAACTACCACCCTTATAATTGCATATGGTATTTTCAGTGCAGGAATCGTCATCACGCTGCAGGACGTTTTCCGTAACTTTGCAGGCGGCATTATTATCCTGTTCTCAAAATCCTTTCGGGCAGGAGACAGGATACAGGTAGAAGACTGCTACGGAGATGTGCTTGATATTGCATATTTCCATACGACCCTGATGGAGATAAGAGAATGGGTTGACGGGGACCAGTACTCAGGAAGGATACTCAACGTTCCGAACAGCTTTGTCCTGAACAATACAGTAAAGAACTACACCAGGGACTTCTCATTCATATGGGACGAAGTGACCATTATACTAGCTCCTGAGAGTAACTGGGAGAAGGCAAAAATAACTGCGCTTGAAACCACCAATGAACTCATAAAGGATTACGTGGAGCATTCGAAAAGAGAACTTGTAAACATGGAACAGAAATACCTTTTGACATCCTATGATGTTGATACAAAGGTGTTTATGCAAATAGAGGGGGACAGAATGGAGATGCATCTTCGTTACGTGGTTGATCCTAAAAAGCGAAGGCATGTCAATGATATGATCGTCCGGAATCTTCTTGAGGTCTTTGCCGATGAATCGGATATCTTTATAGGAAGTATCTCAAGTATTGAAATTACAAAAATGCCGGAAATTAAAACCATATAGTCTTCTGGCAAATGACCATAACAGATGGAAAGTTCTCTATTCCAATGTACCACTATCTTTCAGGAATTGAAGCCACCTACGTGCTTCATCTACACGTTCCCTGGAAAATGTATCACGAAATTCCTGTTCCTTCTCTTTTGCAGTTCCATCCTCAATCCCCCTGAGATCCATTATTGCCCTGAGAAGCCCGGCAGTCTCGTTAAAAAGAGCCTTTGCCTTGTTTCGTGTGAGTTTATTTGTTGCTAATTTCAGCTCATCCTCTTTTTCCTTTTCCCGGATATAGGAGATGTATGTATCAATACGCTCAATATCATCATCTGATAGCGTGTCTTTGTTTATGAGATCCCATACCAGACCATGCAGCTTACATTTTTTCCCCTTTATTTCCACTGAATACGGAACTTCCTCGCCTACCCAGAAAAGCCTGGCATGCAACGCTGCAAGAAGCTGTTTTCTTTCCCATTCAGAGATCATATTGTCCTGAACTGATTCTGGCATCTGTAATTACTCCCTGTGATGAAATACTAATATCAGAGTAATATGCGCTAATAGAATATATTAAAATTTGAGCTAACGATCTATTCAAACATCTTTAAATAAAAACAAACTTAGGTTAATAAGTATTAAGTAAAGAGTTGAAAGCAAAAACCGGACCACATATATCATGGAAGACCAGACCGACTACGAGAAAATAATTAGCCAGCGAAACCTTTCCTGGCTTAAAGTATTCACAGGCGGATTACTGCTGTATATATTCGGAGTGGTCGCACTTGCAGTAACCCGCAACAGCAACATTTTTCCAACGGTTGTTATGCTCGGCAACTTCCTGGTTCCAATCACATATGTGGCATTTTTTTACCAGAGAAGACATTTGAGCAAGCTTGACCTGCCAACAACGGCATGGGCTTTTTTCTATGGCGGAATGCTGGGAGTGCTGGCTGCAGCCACACTGGAACCAATATTCCTTTCACACCATGAACTGCTCTATTCCTTTGAAGTAGGACTTATAGAAGAGTTTGCCAAGATAATTGGAGTACTGATCATTGCAAAACGCTGCTTCCATGATTCTGAAATGGACGGACTCATACTTGGTGCAGCTTCAGGCATGGGATTTGCAGCACTTGAAAGCACAGGCTATGCCTTCACAGCATTTCTGGCAAGCGGCGGCAGTCTGTCGCAGACAGTTCTTATTACCCTGATAAGAGGAGTTATCGCACCCATAGGACACGGTACATGGACAGCGATCCTTGTAAGTATGATGTTCAGGGAAAGCGGACCACGGATATTCCACCTCAACTACAAGGTAATCGGCACATATCTGACAGTAGCTGCCCTTCATGGACTATGGAACGGCCTGCCCGAAGTGTTAGCCATATTCCCGCAGACGGTGGTAAATGTATTCACAGGACAGGTAATTGTGGCAATTATCGGCTTTTTCCTGCTCTGGAGAAGATACAACGAAGCAAAGAGACTTCAGATAGAAAGACTGAGACAGGGAATACCTCAGGCAACATGCTGGAAATGAGTGAAGTTTTTGCCTTGTGTTGCAGCACTTTCATCATCATACAACATTAAATACATTGTTTTGCGGCTCTGTAGAAAAACTATTGAAAACTCTGCAGAGCCTGAAAATACTTCATTAATTATTGATCATACACCGCAGTTCTTAAAATTGCCACTGCATACAATGTAGGAATTATCATCACTTCCCCTGGCTAACCGGTAGTAAGTGGTCTTGTAGTACAAGTTTGCCTGTACAGGATTCGTATATACATACTCCTCCCACCCAGTGCCATTCTCCAACGCTCCGGTAACAATATAATCACGGAAAAGTTTACCGGTAACATCTGTCTTCCCTTTGAAATTGGTACCGACCAATAAGAGATTGTCTGCATGGGCGACCATCGTCACGTTCACATCATACACAAAGGTGTAGAGGGCCGGATTCTCATAATCCCGATACGGTGCTTCGCCTGCGTTGATGCGCTGGAACGTATCGGTAGCATTCTTTTCAATTGCTGCGGCGGTCGTATCCACAAGTGTGATCACTGCTTCATCAGTGAATGTCTGTTGGGCGCAGCTGACGCCGAGATTCTGATAGACGATCCTTTCGTAGTCGCTAACTCCCTGCTCGTCTTTCTGATCACGGACTGTGTCAAGAGCCTGCTGGAAGGATTGGACAACGGAGTCGGGAACGTCTTTACTAAAAGCATAGTAAGTATCCTGAGCATGTAATTCATACACGACCGTGTAGCTGTTGTAGTTCCCGGTCACCTTTTCTGAGAAATACCTGCCTGAGGCTTCAGGGTATGCCCAGAGATCGATCTCGCCGTTATCGAGTGCGTCAATGAGTGTATACACATTGCTTTCTGCTACAATCTGGCTCTGGTCCACACCAATATCTAGCAGATACTGGATTGCAACATCATCGGTGATCACTCCTATGCGATAACCCTTCAGGTCTTCAGGATCTTCTGTACTGATTACCCTGTCTGGTCTGGCGAACAGGACCTTTCGGTTAGTATAGACAGGACCAGCCCACTTGAATAGATCTTCACGTTCGGAAGTTCTTGCCATACTGAATAGAACTGTATTATTCAGGGTGAGGGCCGCCTGATATCCTTCAGTCCAGGGAACGAGGCGAATCTCATCCCGGGATACTTTATTCCCCATCTTTTCAGTTGTTGCTTCCAGCATGTCAACAGAGACACCCTGCAGAGTTCCATTTTCCTGATAATTATAGGGAGGAAGCTGTTCAGTGTAATATGTTAAATTGGCTACTTCAAGGACACCATTCATACCTGCAGATTCAACTTCATGCTCAGAGAGGCATCCGGCAGTCATGAGTAAAGCACCAGTGAGCGCCATACTAAGAAAAATATACGTGTATCGTAATGAGGATGACATAAATATCAAACTAGCTAAATATATAAATAAATATTCGTTTGGCTCCGCAGGACTGACCTTTTGAGAGAATGTTTCATAAATATATAAATAAATGTATCTGGAAATAGGCCCTACAGAGCCAAATAATAATTCATTTATACAAGTTACATGCTCATGAAGTACGGCTTAACTGCTGAGAAAAATTCATTTAATATCTAGGGTTGGTGATGGATATGGACACTAAAAATGCGATTAAATGGGATATTGACGTTTCAATATTGACTAACAGGTTCATCCTGAAGGAACTGCTGAAAGTCCTTGGAATTGCGACTTTTATCACAGTTGCTATCGTATTTTTGATAACACTTCCTTCAATCCTCAGTGGTGACTTTCATTCAAACAGCAGCAATGCCAGAGATATGAAGTATGCACTGACACTGATTGGCTTGTTGTTCGCACTCACAGCATTATTCATATTCGTATACTACGGGAACAAATACATGCTTTCCTACAATATGGACAGCAAAAGTGTCAGGACCATCAGCCGTACAGAACAACGAAGCAAAAACAGCAAATTGAATTTCCTGCTGGTAATAATCGGACTGCTGGCAAGAAATCCTAGGGCAGCAGGGGCTGGTTTTCTTGCCAGTTCACATCAGGACCAGAATATTAAATGGAAAAATATCAAAAAAGCCACATACTACCCTGACAGCAGCACCGTTACACTCTCAGCCGGATACGGGGAAAAGAGCATCATATTTTGCACAGAGGACAATTACGGAGAAGTATCCGGGTTTATAAGATCAATGTGCAGTGAGTCCTGCCATATCAGGAAAAAATAAGAATAAAAGTACATTAACAAATAACTAAGTTTCTTCACCTTTATTTTTCGGCATTCTCATCCGGTTTTTCTGTTTCTTCAACTTCTTTCCATGCATCATGGATGTGCATTGCCTGCATTCCAAGTTCCTGTGGCGGAAAGATATCATTCTCAGGTGTATCGCCTATGGACATCACTTCATGGGCTTCAATACCCATGATCCCCAGTGCTCTTTCAAACATCCGTGTATCAGGTTTCTTATAGCCTACATCAGAAGAGAAGATAATGAAATCAAAGTACTGATGCAGTCCCAGGAATCGCAATTCCAGTTCTGAGAAAACACGCTGTCCGTTAGATACTATGCATTTGGGCAGTTCCCTGTACTTTTCAAGAAACATCAGGCTTTGTGGATAGGCCCCTATCCTGCGCAGGGATGCAGACCTGAATACCCGGGAAGTTTCAATACCCAATTCCTTCGCATCGATCTCCCACATGGAATTCTCGTCGCATATAGACTCAAAGATCTCTTCAACCTTTATTTCCGGATGGGACTCTGCTGAGGATTCAACTATGTACTTTGCTTTGTTACGATATTCTTCCTTCAATACAGAAGGATCTATCTTCACACCCCGATACTGCAACCACTTACTCACAGCATCATACGTATCAAAACTGCTTTCATCCGTCTGGATATCTATCAGCGTGCCATAACAGTCGAATATCATACCTTTTATCAGAGAGACTTCAGGCATTCAATGGCCTCCTTTATTAGATAGTTGTAATGCGGGTATCGCCTGTGCAACCTTGCAGACCTCAATAAGCCAAGACTCATGAAGAATGGCAAGACCTTTGTAACATAGCGGAAGTCATCTTCACTTCTGCTGTAATGCCAGAGGAAATGACCAATATATGGTTCGGCATTTGTCCCTGAGCCTTTGTTGAACTCAAAATAATTCTTCAGCTCCGAGCACAATATCCCCAGGTCCCTTACAGCATTACCATTCTCCCATGAACTTTCAAAATCAAGGGCATATGGGACACTTTTTCTGAAGATGTAATTAGAGGGAGTAGCATCCCTGTGAACCATGCAGCCGGAATAACGGTCAAGGAGTGGACTGTACCACCACTTCCCTAGCAGCTCATTGAAAACCTGTCTGGTGGAATTATCGAGTCTGAGTTGGTCCAGAACATGATGGAAATTTGCAAATTCCCTTTCCCGGTTGTAATAAGCATCAGTGGAATCATGTAACCGTCTGAGCATATGCGCAACCGAGGTCAGGCGGTCATAAAGGTTCCTTTCGTTCTCCATATAGCGGAAAAGAGATTTGCCCGAGATATATTCGGTGACAAGAACACAATTGAAATGCTGGTTTATTCCTATGGGCTTTGGAACGTTTATGAATTGTTCCACTCTCTTGAGATTGTTGTATTCGTTAGTCATTGCCTCATAGGCATTGTATCTTTTCAGTTTACCACGTGGTTCGGCAAAGAACTTGGCTACAACACTGTACCTTTCTCCCCGGAACTTATACCTGCATACGGTGTGAGAAGAGGGATTGTACTTGAAAACATCGACCTCACAGTTCTTATTCCGTATTCTTTCACCAAGAATTCCCACAAGCCAGTCCCTGAAACAGTCGCCCGGATAAAGAGTGTTCACGTAATACTTCAAAACCGCATTTCCCCGTCAATTGCATAAAATATATACTTCTATGCACTTCTATGTCTGACTATATGTGTCTATCTGTTAAATTTTCAGAGGACATGTGGAGGTGCCTTTAAGGCATGTTTTGAGAACAGGAACATTGACAGCATATCAAGTTCATCGAACGGGATCTGCATTTCTTTCAGTATTGGTTTTATATAGAATTCTGAGAGTTCAACAGCATAGGATTCAAGAGTAGTCTGCCATTGAAGGAGTATTGCGGCTTTTTCATCTTCCGGAATATCTGTTTTTGCTATTGTGTCCATTATCCATGAAGAAAAATCTTTCATTATCAAAAAACCCAGAGGGCATGGCTGTAATCCCGATGACAGACCGGAGCTATTCATCTTGAAAGGATACATACCACAGACAGTAGGCCTCTTTTCATAGGCATCGCATCTGTTTGTTATGTTCAGGAAAGAACATGGAGTGTTCATCATATAGAGGTCAGGAGCAAGAGTATCAGTAATAATATTCTTTGCTTTCCCGGGGTCCAGTTCTGTCAGGATCCTGAACTCATCTTCAAGCATATGAATCCGACCATTCTTACAACAATACGCTTTGCACGTATCAGGACATTCGTAATACTGTAAAATATTCTGTATCACGGAATAATGAATGGCCTTTTTTACTGCCATAGTAGGCACCATTAACCAATATCTCCTTTTTTACACGTTTTTAAGACAAATAATGCTAATAATTACAGTACATAGAGATATAAGACCCATATAGATGTTTTGATGGCAAAAAAAGATATTAAAATCTTATTATTACAATATAAGGTTGTTATGCAGGATTATATTCTAAAAAAAGCTTTTTTATGCCAAAAAAGAATACTCCGGGGAAACACATGTCTCAAAAATTATTTACCTGGCATTCCGCTCCGAATACTCCAGAAAAGCCTGCACTCATTGAAAAGAAAAGGGAATCAGGGATTATTCAAAACCCTGAACTGCAAGACATTCTTTCATAAGGGAAAATCTGTCCACCATACCCATGAGCTTCTTATCATCAGTGACACATATACGTCCGACATCATAGTGAATGATGGCTTCAATGGCTTTGGATATCAGTGTGCCCGGGCTGACTGAATAAATTGGAGTAGACATCATTCTTTCAACTTTGGGGGCGTCTCCGGACAAGCTGTCGTGGAAGTCACTTGAACGGTTACCTGTCCTGGCAAATCCGGCTTTAATTATATCGCTTCTGGTGACAATTCCAAGAACTTCGTCAGCGTGCGATATCACCGGTACTCCGGTGTACTTCCCATCCAGCATATTACCCCATATCCCGGAAATAGTGTCATCATGATATGCAGTCGTTACCTTCGTGTTCATGATATCATCTACGCTTTTCCTGGGGAGTTTCGTAAGACGGACATGCTTCAGGAGATTGCTATCGCTCACTATTCCTGCAATGGTCTTGTCAGTGGATGAATTCAGCACAGGAGCACGGTGTTGCTGCGCATCGAGAAGAAGTTTTGCTGCATCACGTATTTCCATGTCAGGAGTGATAAGCGGAAATTCACCTGCATAACCTCCAACTGTTACTTCAGACCTGTTCGACCGTATCCTGAGAATGTCCTGAACATCCAGCATACCTACTACACGGTCATTTTCATCCAGCACTGGAAGACCGTGCAGATGGTTATCACGCATTACCTGCCTGGCATATGTCATGAGATCACTCTCTCTTACATATACCGGGTCTTTAGTCATTATGTCCCCTACGATCATTTGTTTCACTCCCTGAAAGATAAGACTGTGAGCCTGATAACAGGCCGCTTCCTGCATCTTCACCCCGATGAAGAATACAGGAATTATTTACTCCACTTTATATTACGCTTCAATAGTATTTGTAAATCCCGCCAGTACCATCAGGCATGGATAAAAAACCCCTGTCCGTAAACTATTAAGTTAAGGGATACTAAACCGGATGCATGGCATATTCTTTTGTAATGATCATTATCCTTGTGCTGCTACTTGCAGGACTTGTGATGTCGTATTTCGCATTCAAGCTTAAGAGAGAAGAGTACAGGAATACCGGCAAGTATCCCAGAGGCCATTATATGGGACAGGGGCTTGCTATCGGCATTGCAATAGGGATACCCATTGCCATCGCACTTGATAGTATATTTGCAGGATACATGGTCGGCCTGGTCATCGGTACTATCCTGGGGTCACATTTTGAAAGGAAACATGAGCATGAATTAAGACCCCTTACCCAAAAAGAGAGAGAGCTGAGAAAAAAGACGATAATGATATTCGCAGCTTTGTTCGCTATCGGAGTGATCGTATTTCTTTTAGCTATCGTTTGATCTTAGCAGACCCATTTCAGCAGGATATATTCATTCATCCTGCATACTTTTGTATTCTTTGAGCAGGCGGACGTATACTGCCGCATTCTCCCGTATATGAGCGAGGTCATCATCTGTGAGCTGCCTCTGCACTTTCCCCGGCACACCAACTACAAGACTTCCTGCAGGTATCTTCTTCCCCGGCGGCACAAGTGCATTAGCCCCGATGATACAGTTCTCCCCTACCTCAACGCCATCCAGCACCGTGGCGTTCATCCCTATGAGCACGTTGTTAGCTATTTTACAGCCATGCAGCACAGCCCCATGCCCGACTGTGACATCATCTCCAATTTTAATATTATGCGGCGCATCCGTGTGAATTACAACGTTGTCCTGTATACTTGTCCTCTTCCCGATGCTTATCGTGTCAGCATCACCACGAATAACCGCATTGAACCATACACTTGACTCGTCCGAGATAGTAACATCACCAATTACTGTTGCATTGTAGGCTACAAAAGCTGTTGGAGAGATTTTAGGAGTTGTGGATTTGAATTTAAGAATCATTGAAGATCACTCTTTCTCGAAACAAAAAAGGATAATTCATTATGAAACTAGCTTTGATCATCTGGTTTTTTAGCTTCATCCTTCCTTTCATCTGTTTTCTCTTCCCTTTCACCAAAATCAACTACCAGATGGTTGCATCTGCCACTTTTTGCCCCGCATATTTTACAATATCTTGCCATGGTATTCTCCTCTTTCTTTAATTAAGTCATCTTTGTAAAATAAACCTGCGGGTGTTTTGAAATTGCCTATTTTCGTGTTTTTGACAGTTCCTTTTTCATTTTTGTTTCGTGATTTGTTCTTATTTCCTAGTTTCGGTTTTCTTTATTCTGTCCACCATAGTGAAAAAAGCGAGCCCAATCCCTATCATAGGAAATCCAACTATCATCCCCACTAGTGTGAGACATAAAAGAAAACCAATTGTAAAAAAGAGGATGCCTAATGTTCCGTAAATAAGTACACTCTTTTTAGATCTTATACTCATTTAGAATCACCTGTCTGAGAATAGTCAATGGATGCAATTCGAATTTGCTATTATATTTTAGAATACTAAAGATTAAGTCATTTATCCTGAATACTTGAAGGAGATATTTGGAACTGAGTGTTTTTGTTGTTTAATTGCATAAAATAGTTCCAAAAGATACCGCTGAGATTACATACCCATATACATACCAAGGTTCTGCGCGTAATTAGTTGCATCAGCAACTATATATCTTATTGAGCAGTATGCTGGCATCGATAGTTGCGTCTGCAACTAATTGGCCCGACACCATAGAGGGTTAAAAAAAGGTGTACAAATGTGTGATAATGAATTCAGCGGGAAGTTCATCTCATATCTCCACCGATATGGACAGATCTATATTGAAAAGAAACTGGAACCATATGGCATTGGGAGTGGACAGTTCTCTTTTCTTGTGCTATTGTATCACGAGGATGGTGTCAATCAGGAATATCTTTCAAACTACCTGAAGATGGATAAGGCCACTACTACGAGGGCTATAAAGAAACTTGTTGATGAGGGTTATGTTTTCAGGAATATTGATGAGGGAGACAGGCGCTCATACATGGTCTTTCTTACTGACAAAGGGAAAAAGCTGGAATCTTATATGAAAAAGATAGCTTATGAGTGGGAGAATATCCTCTTATCCGGTTTTAATGATAGTCAAAGAAAAGATATCATGAACTCACTTGAAATAATGTTTGGCAATGTATCCGAAATAATGCAGGATAAATAGGTCAGATCATGCAATTTAAAAATACTCATCTTCTAATGCTTTGTGTTACTGCCTTTTTTGCAATGGCAGGAAGTGCTATTTTAGCACCGGTATTGCCGGAGATGGTAGCCCCTCTGAAGACAACATCCCATGAGATCGGGCTGATGATCTCAGTATACACCATATCAACAGCTATTTTCACATTGATAATTGGACATTTCATTGACCGTGTGAAACGTAAGAGTATACTTGTTCCGTGCCTTGTCATCTATGGCCTGATGGGACTTATAAGTTATTTTGTCTCTGACCTGCAATTACTTCTTATCATGAGGTTCATACAGGGTATTGGCGTAGCAGGAATGATGTCTTTAGCTATGCTGATCATTGGGGATGTGTATAAAGGACACGAAAGTGTACATGCAATGAGCAGGGTTAGTATGGCTATTGCCATTGGCACGGTATCTGCACCGCTTATAGGTGGAGGACTGGCAATTATGGGATGGAACTATCCATTTCTCTTCTATGCGCTTTCACTGCCATTCGCTTTCATTGTAATATTATTCCTTCCGGAAACAAGCGTAAAGAAAGAAAATGATAGCCATAAAGGCATACTTAATGTGCTTCCGGCACTCAAGGACCTGCGAATACTATATACAGTATTCCTGAGCTTTGCTATTTTCTTCCTGTTGTTCTCAGTGATAATCTACATGCCATTTATGCTCAAGGCTGTGTTCGGTTATACGGCAAAGCAAGCAGGAATGACATTAGCTTTCCAGGGAATGGCTGTCATTCTAATGGCATCCCGTGTAAAGGGCCTTGTAGCCAAGTATTCCATGATGAAGGTTATTACCACTGGTTTTGCACTTCTTGGACTGGCAATATTATCAATTTCATTTGCAAATTCAATTGTGGTAGTTCTCCTTTTAATGCTGGTGTTCGGGGCAGGTTACGGACTTGCTCAAACCACAATTGACGCACGGATAATTCGGATCTCTCCTTCAGAAGCAAGAGGTGGCGTGTTATCTATACACAATACAATGAAGTACAGCGGCCAGAGTCTTTCTCCCATAGTCCTCGGTATAGTCCTGTTGCATTCCAACATTAACACGGTCTTTATGATATCAGGAGTCCTGGGCTTGCTTATTGCTCTGACAACGTATGTTATGAAGAATATTTTTGAAAAAACAGGCGATGTGGACGTAAAATGTACAAAAAGACCATTAGCATATTCAGTATCTCCTGAGCCTTTGGATAAAAAGGTGTAGACTAAATAGACTTACTAATATTCGGGATCTGCTTATTTCCAGAATATTTGATTAATGGTTGAGTAATTTTTCTACTCAACCATGTGCGTTTTTTTGAAACTAGAGAGCTTGTTCAGTATCTTGTTGAGAAAAGGAAGACTATTGATTTTAGTGAGCCTGCTTATGCTGTTGATAGGCAGGATTCAGATGTTATAATGCAAAGAATACTGAGTGTTTCTTATTCGGATTGGAATAAGATGAGATGAAGGAAGCAAAGCTTTAAACCTGAGTGACTAACGTAATAATATGACCTATAACCACACTCAAAAAGGACGTCTAATGGGATTTATCCTCCTTGCACTTATTTTATTATTTGCATTCATATTATCAAGTACAGGTTTTGAGCCAATGGCTTTTGCCACTATGTTGTTAGTTGTGATAATAGTAATTTCTTTTACAACACTTAACGTAACGATTGACGAAAACTATCTTGGAATTAAATTTGGTTATGGGATATTTCGGAAGAAGTTCCCGCTTAATGAAATCATTTCAGCAAAAACGGTGAAGAATCATTGGTATTATGGATGGGGAATAAGATTATGGCTATGGCCTAAAATGTGGATTTTCAATGTTTCCGGTTTTGATGCAGTTGAGATTAAGATGAAAAACAATAAAATATACAGGATAGGTACTGATGAACCAAAAGAACTGGAGCGTGCAATCTTAGAATCAGCTAACTTGAAAATAGCTGAATTCTAAATTTCAGATACGTTTATCATAATGTAAATCAAAGATATTAGTAATTATACGTAGGAGTGGGAGAAATGAACAAAATACTGAAATGGATATTGATAAATTTTGGAATTTTGATGTTGATCAAGATGTTAAAAGGCCATTGTTGCCATTCGACCGGTAAACAAACCCAGTCTACGGATCAGCAACATGAAACTGAATCACAGTCCTGCTTAACATAAAACGTCAAGTATCGATTTATTTAAAATTTGTATGAACAAATACTGGAACCAACTTGAATCGGTCATTTTTAAGCTCTGTAGAAATCCTCGATATTCTAACAAATATCCAAGTTCGCAATAATTTAAAATGTACTATCAGATATTGAACAAATTTGTAATTTTGACCTTATAGATGCTGATTTAGATAGGTTTTCTACAGAGCCATTGTTTGTTCAAAGGCAAATCACAAGAAAATAAAAAAATGTACGCTAATGTAAGGATACTGCAAAACCAATTCTTTTTAAATTATGCTGGTTAAATGAACAAGCATTGAAACTAATTATGGCTCTTCCTAATTTATGCAGAATGCAACTTCTGTTACTATTTACACATAATCCAGGTGTGGTTGTGGAGTGGAGAAAGAAGAATTATGATGTCACTTTACGTCAATGAAACCGGGAAGCTTGGAGCACAAAGCATTGTATTTTTGCACGGTGTTGGTACAAGTGGCTGGATGTGGGAAAAACAAATTTCCGCCCTCGCCGATTTCCACTGCCTGAACGTAGATCTGCCGGGTCATGGCAAGAGTAATCATGTTACATGGGTGTCGCTGGCAGACACTGCTGATCACATTGCAGAGCTGATACTAGCCCGCTCCGCAAACGGACGGGCGCATGTCGTCGGGTTGTCGCTCGGTGCATATATCGCACTGGTTCTGCTGGAACGCCATCCCAACGTGGTGGATCGTGTTGTCATCAGCGGGGTCACTGACAAGCCTATGCCTAACCGGGCACTGTTAAAACCGCAACTGTGGCTAATGTCCTTCTTGCTTAAAAGGCGCTGGTATGTGAATATGCAGGTAAGATCACTGCACCTCCCGAAAGACATGCAATCTGCCTTCACCAAAAATCTGCTGGCGATGTCGATGCACGCCTACCGCCTGATCTGGAAAGAAGTGGCCGGTTTCTATGTACCTCCCTCTCTCCACCTGATGAATAACCCCACGTTGATCACGGCAGGTGGCAGAGAGTCGAAAATCATTACCCAAACCGTTTATACGATCCCGAAGATCATGCACAGCGCACAAGGACGACTGGCTCCCGGGCTTGGTCACGGCTGGAACGTTGAAGCCCCTTACATGTTCAACGCGATGGTACGCGCATGGATTACTGGAACACCGCTGCCAGCTGAATTGCAAGTGCCACACAGCAGTGACAACAATATGAATAGATATTCCTAAGGTACACTCCATTACTTGAAGAAGAATGCTGAAGCTGATAAGCCATTTACTCTTAATGCTCATGTTAGGGAGAGGTTGGAGCAATGGTGTTGATTTTTAGAAGATAATTAACATAAAAATCAAATATCGATTTATTTAAAATTTGAATAACAAATATTGGAGCCAACTTAAATAGCTTATTTGTAAGTAAATAGTATATAACCTTGATAATATCTCAAGGTTATATTTGTTATTCAGATGAATATTTCTACAGGATGCATATCAAATAATGTAGACCATCACACTTATAGATAGTATTCATAGTTGTGTATTGATTTTTTCCATTGTAATGACCAATGCCCCTCTTGCCCAGGAGAATTTTGATTTTGCCAGATCAGCGTATTTTCCTGAAGTTTGAACTTCCCCTTTTCCGGAAATGCAACATCCCTGACCAAGAGTATTGGTCCCCTGGACTTTCTTTGAAGCTATCAGTAACTCCACTTGAGGATTCTTTTTAAGGTTCTCCTCGGTTATATTATAATACCCGGCAGGAATTACGAGTATTCCACTATCGTCAGTTTTCAATGCTCTCATATATCCACCCCATGTAGCCACCAGATGTGGACCACTATCCCCACAGGTTGCAATTGCAACCCATTCTGTTTTATCCAGAACTTCCTTACATGTGCCTTCTATTTGTACTATGTTACCCACTCCTGTTATTTTCGCTCAGATGATTTTGAGCTAGTATAATTAACAACGTTTTTATAAAATATAAACCGAGGACTTTGCAAACCTGCTTATAGTGTTGAGAGGCAAGATACTGATGAAATAAGAAAACAGATATTGAATATCTCCTATGTTGAGTGGAAGGATATGGGATTTTCAAAGGGTACACTCCATTATATGAAAAAGAATGCTGAAGCTGATAAGCCATTTACTCTAAACTCTCATGTAAGGGAAAGGTTGGAGATGTGGGATAATTTGAGTTTAGAAGATTTTTAACTATTTTTCAAATTAAGAAGACTTCAGAATTTGATTAACAACCTTTTTACCCATAGTAGTCAGTTCGAACCACCCAAGTTTGTCTAAATCTTCAATTTCATAAGATGGATTGTGATTCCTAATTTCAGACTTGTATTCAACGAGACCCAAGTCAAAAACTGATTGAAATTGATTATCTGTATAACCTTTTTTGTATAATTCTTCAAACATGCCATCAAAACTTTCGTATGGGCAAACTTGGACTGAAAGAAAAGAAAGTAAATTTGATATTTGTGATTCATTATTAAAAATACCTTCTTTAATCAAACCTTCAACTCCTCCGATCTCAGTAAAACTAATAGATGAAGTTGCTATCAGATCCAGCAGTTCACTAGCTAACACCATAATTCTAATACAAATTTTTTCATTAATTTTACTGCCATCGTGAGCAGCATAATTCCTGTAATAAGAAAATGCCCCCTTGAATAATGATTTTCCTTTTTCTTGAAAATCGTCTCCCAAAGGAATTGTCAACTTTATACCTTTTCCATACCCTAAAAATTTGTCTACTAGTCTTACTCCAAATAAATTATTCTCCCCTGTTTTCTCTTTCAGAGCAAGTTCAACCTGTTTCATTGATTCCAATGCTGCAGAAGGGAAATAACCATCTTTGTAAAGAGGCAAACATTTATCAATAATCCTTTGATGAAGAATTGTATCTATAGTTAATTACCTAACTTTTCTAACTTATTATCCAGAAACTTCTCAATCCATTTTCTTGCAAAACTAAGATTTGATGAACAACTAATAAACGTCTCAG
>OBLN01000345.1_pt1 | contig 17071 bp, 18 predicted proteins | sample 1519301 | NCBI WGS metagenome assembly OBLN01 (sample SAMEA2452533, study PRJEB22499) | sediment metagenome | reverse complement strand
TAAGAGCGCCTCCGCCATACAGTGGTTTAGCTTGTGCGCACCCGTATGGTTAAGGTCTTCACGCTTAAGGTAAATCTGTCCTCCGCCGATGAAATCTGATAGATTTTTGCAGTAGGTGATGGGAGTAGGACGGCCTTGGTAATGTTTTCTGATCTTTTTAAGCTCATCTAGAAAAACAAAAGATTTTGATAGTTTGTCATACGCTTCGTTTATATCTTGAAAAGGCTTCTCAAGCTGAGGCGGAATAAAAGCGCCTCCAAACTTTCCAAAAAATCCGTTTTCATCAGGCATAGAGTCTAAATATGGTCTTTTCATGATTAATTCCCCTTTTTTGTCAAATTGTAGCGATTAAGAGATAAAATTATAGAAAAAGAAAATTTTTATGAAAAACACTGTTTTGGCACTGTTACTTTTTCTCTTTTTGGGTTGTGACGGAAAGATCTATAAAAACATCTATGACAAGAGCATGGTCGGTGCAAATATCTCATCAATAGATATCGTTGCAAATGATGAACGCTCTCTTGCTATCACAAAAAAAGTTATGGAGAAAAAAGGTTTTGTTGTCGGTAAGTCAGATTATATGCTGCGGGTTGAGTATAGAGATTATACTCTCTCATGCACAAATCCGCTCTCAAAAACCTCCTCAGATTACACCTATGAAGGGCTGCTTGTTTTAGAACTTTTTTACAACGGCAGTAAAGTCTATTCGATATTTAGAGACATTAAGAACAATATTAGCGAAAAACACTATTTGACTCTCATCGATATTATGCTTGAAGATCTTGAGACAAAGAGGGAGTGAGTGCTCTGATCTTTTTGGTCTCCAAAAAGTAGGTGTGCCCTAGGTAGATGACAAAAAATATAGCTCCGAAAAATATTGCAAACGGAACAAGCGAGATAAGATAGAGCAGAAGGGTTTTTAGCCTGATGTTGTTTTTGTTAAAAAAAGAGATATGTTTAGCCTCATCTTTTGTGCATATGGTTGAAGAAACATCAAAGGTAAGCATCTTATGAAAAAAGTAGTAGAGCGGTATGTTGATCGCCACTATATTTAGAAGCGGGACAAAGTAAAAAGGGATGAGAAGAAAAAATAGCAGAACCATTACTGCAAAGTATTTGACGGCCAAAAAGATTGCAGAGAGAGGGTTTGAGTGGCCTATTAGATCAACCTCTGTGTAGTGTCTTAGGCGAAGCTCTTTTAGTATGAGCGGAGTTAGAAACCCGATGATAATGACTGCCACAAAGACAGAGAGATAGATGGTTAAAAAACCTCCTACTACGTAGATAAGAAAAGTAGCCAGCCACGACGTGATGGTGTAGCTCATCAAAAATTTTATGATCGCAGAGCCCTCTAGCTCCGCTTCTATGTTCTGGGTATGAGGAATGCCGTCTTGTATGGTGGTCTGAGAACTCTCTACATGCATAGAGCCAAGTTGCTCAACGCCCATACCTGCTACAACAAAGAAGATGATATACATAACGATAAGGCTTATAACAAATGGCAAAAGGGCGTATTTAAGCATTTTCGGCGTTAAAAAATCTTTGATGCTTTGAAACAGTATCTCTTTTTCGCTCATATTTTGCTCCAGAGCTTTTGATTGAGCTTAAGCTCCTCTACAACGCCTATTGCCAGATGCAGAGTCTTTACATACTCCATAGCCACCTTGTAGTCCAGCAGCGAGCGGAATACTGATGGTTCAAACAGGTCTTTGTTATAGCTGATCGCCATATAGATATGAGATCCTACAAAAGAGATGTGAACTTGATGGCTTGATTTTTGTTGAAAGGCCAAGAGTTTTTTCATTAGCGAATTTGAGAGGATATATCTTGCTTCCACTTGGTCTGTGGAGTAGACGACAAACTCCTTCTCAAACTCCGGGTCATCCATCTTGACCAGTTCATCTCTTGCCATGTTGTTTGATTGCAGCCAGTGACCGATGATGTCTCCGAACGTGCTTTGAGCACTGTCTGGCAGAACGACCGTTTCGCCGCTGAAGTGCTTGTTGAAATCGGCGACTATGAAAAGCCCCTGAAAGAGAGTAGTCCAGCTCTCTCTTCCTTTTGAGTTTTTGTGCCTCTTTTGGGCATGTATGTCTGAGAACTGGACGTTGATACCCTCAATAAGACCTTTTACATAGTCGTTTCCGCTGAGTTTATCAGGTTTTTCAAAGAGTTCTGAACGCTGAAAATAGTAATCGGACACATGAGTCTTTGATGAGTATAAAAGCGAAGAGTCTATGGCATGAACAAGCGGCTTGATAACGCTCATCTTAAACTCATGCGTATAGTCGTGAACCAAAAATTTATATATTATGGCCCCAATAGCTATGTATGCAAAGATGATAAATTCATAAAAGTTGCCTAAAGCGTAAGCAATGGCAGCAAAAAGCGCACTGTAGAGAAGTGCGACCGAGAGTATCTTGTATCTAAGGTTTTTTCTGTCGTTTTCTAATTTTTCCAAAGTCGGAAACAGATTTTTATAGTAAAAATCGGTAAGCTCGCTTACGCTTTTCATTTAGGAGCCTTTATTTGAAAAGCTCTTTGACATCTACATTTTTGCGCTCACTCTCTACGATCTCAAACACCTGTTTTCTTCTGTAGTTCATAAGTGAAGCCATGAAATTTGTAGGAACCATCTCTATGGCATTATTGTAGTCTGTCACGGCTTGATTGTAAGCACGTCTGGCAGCTGATATTTGCTCTTCTACTTCATGAAGCGTGTGTTGCAGAGGCATAATGTTCTCATTTGCCTTTAATTCCGGATAGTTCTCAACTGCGACCATGATAGAGCCTAAAGCAGAAGTTACTTTTGCATCAAGAGCTATTTTGTTTGCATCGCTGATGTCTGGTTTTATTGCTTCGGCGCGCAGCTTTGTCACCTCTTCCAAAAGCGATTTCTCATGCTGCATATACTCTTTTACGGAAGCGACAAGGTTTGGAATGAGGTCGTAGCGTTTTTTAAGCGCTGTATCAACGCTTGCAAAGATATTTTCAACCTGGTTTTTCTTTGCAACCAGAGAGTTGTACATCAAAACTAAGATTAGTGCTAAAACGAGGAGAATTATAAAGGGCATCGACATCTAGAACTCCTTTAATGGTAGGTGCTAGTAGTTTACCCTAAAATAGTTAAAACTATTTTAAGATTTTATTATATTATTTGCCGCCAAATAACCGCTTGCCCAGGCAAAAGCGAAGTTGTAGCCGCCTCGGCGGCCTACAACGTCTAAAACCTCTCCGCAGAAGTAAAGATTTTTTTGTTTTAGCGACTCAAATGTTTTTGGATTTATCTCGGTCGTATCAACTCCGCCGCCTGCAACTTCTGCATGTCTGAAACCGTGGGTATCGCTTACTTTAAAACGCCAGCTCAGCATCTGGTTGGCTATTTTTTTGCTCAGTTTAGTGTCGATATCTTTGCCGCTCAATGTGGCAGAGAGCTTTAATTCATCCAAAATTCCCGAAGCGATCTTAAGCGGAACAAGCCCCGCTAAGATATCTGATAATGTAAAATAACTCTGCATGGAGGCAAGCTTGCTAATATGGGAGGAGAGCTTTTGGGCGTTAAACGAAGGGAGCAGGTTTATGGATATGCTTACATCTGCTCCATCTCTTAGGGCAACGCTTGCCGCTTGTGAGATATCAAGAATTGCAAAGCCTGAAACCCCATAGTCAGTAAAGAGAATATCACCGCTTGAGCTTGTCTCTTTTTTGTTGTTTATAAGTAGAGTTACTTCGCCATCTGTTTTTGCGCCGCTCATTTTTTTGACACATCCGGAGTGCAGATGGAGCTGAACGAGAGATGGGTATGTTGGGATAATGTTGTGCCCGACCTCTTTGGCGAACTCCAAGCCGTCTCTGTTTCCGCCAAGATGAGATGCCGCTTCTGAGCCTGTTGCCACAACAACCGAGTCATACTTATTTAGCAAGTTCTTTATAGTAGTTATTTTTGTATCGGTGTGAAAATGAACGCCTAGATTTTTGGCATAGCTAATCAATAAAGATGCAACACTTTTTGCCTCGTTGCTTAGCGGATAAACCCGTCCGTCCTCTTTAGCGTCAAGCAGAAGCCCGATGCTCCCGCAAAACTTCTCAAACTCATTAAATCCAAACTCTTTGAGAACAAACTCTACAAAAGATGGATTTTGCGAGAAGTAGTCATTTGAACTTAAGTTCTTGTTTGTGATATTGCAGCGCCCGTTTCCCGAGACCAATATCTTTTTAGCACACTTTTGGTTCTGTTCAAAGAGCTCTACATCTACGCCGCCTTTGGCACAAAATATGGCACATATTAAGCCGCTTGCCCCACCGCCGATGATCGCTGTCCTCTTCATCTAGAGTGTCACGACTTTCGCGCCGAATCCGCCCAGATGCTGCGGTGCGTCCTCAAACTTTTTTACTCTTGGGTGAGCTTTTAAAAACTCTTTGACGGCATAGGAGAGCTTTCCCGTTCCTATGCCGTGATAGACTATCACCTCATCCCAGCCGTTTATAAGTGCATCGGATATGAATTTATCGAGCACTTCCGTTGCCTCTTCGGCCCTCATGCCGTGAAGGTCGCACTTTAGTCCGGCTCTTTTTTGGACATTTACTTTTACGTCGGTGGTCGGTTTTTGCTTGATGACCTGCGTATGTTTTAGCTGTGATGTCTTTACTCTCACGCGCATACCGTCGACTTCGACAATAGCCTCTTTTTTGTCTTTTATGGCGACTATGACACCCTTTTTGCTGTGGTACTTTACATTGTCGCCCACTTTAAACTCTGATATCTGTGCGACCTGCGACTCTTTCTTCTCGGGAGGGAGCTTTTTGTTCGCCTCGTTCATGGCTCTGTGGATAGCCTTCATGTCACCTGCGCGAGCCGCTTTTTTTGCCTCGTCTATTGCAGTTTTGTAGCTCTCTTTGAGAGCATTTTTTTCACGCTCAAGCTCCTCGAAGATCTTTACTCTCTCCTCTTTGAGTTCACGCTCTTTTGCCTCAAGTTCATCTATTTTTTCGTCGACTGTTTTGTGCTTTTGTTTCAGTTCGCGCTCCAGCTGCGAGCCTCTCTCTATAAGAAGATTGAGTTTTTCGCTGTTGTCTCCGTAGAGGGCTTTTGCCTCTTGGACGATCTTGTTTGAGATGCCGTATCTCTGTGCCGTCTCAAATGCGTAGCTTTTTCCGATGATGCCGTGCATAAACTCATATGTCGGAACTCTGTTTTTCTCATCATATATTGCCGCCATCAGCTCTACGTCTTCGCGGTCTGCCATCAGGGCCGCTAGACGCTTATGGTGGGTTGTCACCACTATCTTATGCCCTTTTAGTATCAGCTCGTCAAGTATCACTTTAAAAAGTGCCGCCGCCTCGTCGCTGTCCGTTCCGAGCTCTATCTCATCGACTCCCACAAGCGCATCTTTGAACTCAAATATCTTTGAGAACTCCTGCATACGCCCTGCAAACGTGGAGATGTCGTTCTTGACGTTTTGAGGATCGTCTATAATTGCAAGAACCTGCTTGAAGCCTCCGATGTGGGACTTATGCTCGTTGAGCTTCATCGGGATTATATACTTTGCCATAAAAGCCGCACTCAGTATCGACTTTAGCAGCATCGTCTTTCCGCCCGCATTTACGCCTGTTATCATCAAAATGTTTTTAGAGAAGTTCACGCTTGTCGGCTTTGCGTTGTGAAGAGCGGGGTGGATAAAGCCTTCAAGCACTATTTTGGAATCTTTTTTTGATTTTATAAGTTGTAAATCTCTGCTTTTTGCAAAGAGAACCCTTGCCTGATAGTTGTCAAATTTTGTAAACTCTTTGTCTATGAAGTTTATAAAAGGAAGAAGTTCACAGAGTTTCGAGGAGAACTCTTTTGCGTAGCTGTAAAAGATAGCTTCGCGCTCTTCGTTAATGTAGCGTATCTGCTCTTTTGTCTTTAAGATGACATCGGGAGAGACATAAAAACCTCCGCTGCTGCTTCTGCCTACCATTGCGCCTTTTAAGACATGGTTAAAACCGCCGCGAACCAAAAGACACTCTTCGTCGTTTATAAGATGCACCTGCGAATCAATCAGGTAAGGGGAGAGCTTTTGACTTGATGTCAGCCTTTTTAGAGATTCGTTAATATTGGCTTTATGCTCTTTTACTCTTGAGCCCAGATGAAATAGCGTCTCATCAAGGTTCTCATCAAATTTGCCGTCGTGTGTAAAGTATCTCTCCACCTCAAGAAATTTTGGCTCTATTAGAAACTTGTTCATCCATTCGCCGATGATCCCCTCAAGCTCTCTATTTTGAAAGTAGCGAAAGTAGCGCACGACCTTTACTATCTCAAAAATCTGCTCAAACTGAAGCACACCCTGCTTTTTTAGATGAAATTTTATATTTGTAAAATCACTGACTTTTGGAGGCGCTTTGAACTCTATGGCATCGAGCGCTTTTATGTAGCGGTAATGAAGCTCTTGGTCTCCCTCTATATAAAGAGAGCTCTCTCTAGAGAAAAATTGTCTGAAAAGGGATATGTGATCGCCTAGATCAAGCTGATTGATGAGAGTATCAATCTTTGGGTTGTTATCTACTCGCATTTAGATGCACTAATCATCTGACCATAGTTTGGAGTATTCTCTTTGCCTATGAAAGTGTATGTACCGATACTAAGGGTAAAATTATCTTTGTTGACCTCTATACCCTCGCAAACAACTGTTTTGTTTTGGTTAAATCTCAGTACCGCATCTAGCATTTTTTGAGTTTTAGCATCGTTATATTTGTTAAAAGCTATTGCAAATAGAACTATAAAAAGAACTACACCCGTCACTGTTGCTTTTTGGGTGCGTGTGAGCTCTGTAAAGTAGTGCAAGGCCAAAAAGAAGAGTCCAACGACAACGAGTCCAAATATATATGCCACTACGCCGTTCCTCTTATCTGATATGTCAAGTCTCCGGCTCCAAAACCGATGATAAGACCCTTGTCAAGCGTTTTTAACACCTCTTTGTCTTTAATGACGGTAATAGTATTGTTCGCTCTTGTTATATTGTCCGCCATTACAAGGTTATATCTTTTAAACTTCTCTGCAAAATCGATCTCTCTGATACTCTCGCCTGCAGACCATACAGGAAGGATTATAAGCTCCCCGGCACCTTCAAAGCACTTTATGAACTCTTCAAGGTTGTCTATCGTGCGGGAGTATTTATGCGGCTGCCAGATCGCCGTGATCTTGTCAAATCCTTTAAGAAGCGCATACTCTTTGACAGACTCAAATGTGGCTCTGATCTCAGTCGGGTGATGACCGTAGTCATCAATTATAACGCTTCCGTTTTGCGAGCCTACTATGTCAAAACGTTTTTTGATGCCTTTGAATGTAAGAATCTTCTCTCTAATGGTCTCAATGTCCATAGACTCATGAGCTGCTAAAATTGCCAATGATGCATCAAGAGCTATATGTTTGCCAAATCCCCAAACGTCAAAACTTCCCAGATCTTTGAGCTTGAATCTTGTATGAGGCTCATCGTCTATAAGTACAAATTCTATGTCCGTGATGTCACGGCTCGGGTAGAGCCAAGTTGCTTCTATTTCGCCGACAAGCTTGCCCAAGAACGGATCTTCGGCATTTAATACACGACACGGAGCGGATTTTATAAATGTTTTGTATGAGTCATAAAATAGCTCATAGTTATAGTCGTAGTACTCCATATGTTCCGGTTCTGCATTTATGACAATAGCGCAGTGCGGGTTTGAGTTGATAAAACTTCCGTCGCTCTCATCTGCCTCAAATAGCATAACGTCGCTTTGCGGGTTATATCTCACATTTGAACCGAATGCTTTTGATTCTGCTCCGATAATCGCAGAGCCTTCCATAATAGCGGTCAAAATAGCAGTAGTCGTGCTTTTGCCGTGCGCGCCTGCAACTGAGTAGACTTTTGAAGTGTCGAGTATGCGAAGAAGCGCTTCACGGCGTGCCAGAACCTCTATGCCCTTGGCATTAGCCTCAACTATCTCTGGATTGTCCGGACGTATGATGGCAGAGTGAATAATAAGGTCTTGATCCGTGATCGCAGATGCGTCATGAGGTATAGTTACGGTTATGCCAAGTTTGCGAAGCTTTTGTGTTATTACCGTATCGGCTATATCTGAGCCGCTTATTTCATGACCTTGAAAGAGCATATATTGGGCAAGTCCTGATATGCCTATACCGCCGATCCCGATGAAGTGAATTTTCATTGCTTTACTCCGCATCTATTTTAGAGTTATCTAGCAATTTTTGTGCCTTTTCGTTAAAGCAGCTTATATAAAATGTTCCCGCATCCTGCGTCGCATCAATATCTGCAATGTTAGAGAGAAAATCGTCTAAAGATATATCTTCTTTAGCCGCGATCCAGTGAAACTTTAGTGCAGATGAGAACTTTTTGTCGTTGCTAAGACCGCTAAGAACCTCAAAGAGCGCACTGGCGTCATGAAGCTTTCCTGCACTGTAGTGCTCGATCGCGTACTCATAAAGAGCTCTAAGAGTGGCAAAGTCTTGAACCTCGTTCATATCCATAACTCTGTGCGCTTCAAGCGCATCGGTCAATCTCTCAAGCGCAATATCCAAGATGTTCATATAAAAAGCTTGAAGCGTCTTTTCGTCAAAAGTGTCATGAGCACGCTGCTCGAGTACATACAGAGATGCAATATCAGAATTTTGCTGTGCCTGAAGCACCTCTTGTTTTAGTTTTTCAACATCATTCACGATAGACACTCCTTTATTCTCTCTAATGCATCTTTTGTCTTTTTAGGCTCTTCGACAAGAGCGATCCTGATAAAATCTTTTCCGGGATTGACTCCGTTCTCATCATCTCTTGCAAGATACTCTCCGGGAAGGACTTTTACGTTGTAGTCTTCATAGAGTTTTTTTGTAAACTCCAAAGGAGATGGAACTTTAAGCCAGATGTAAAAGGTTGCATCAGGAATTTCTACGCCTAAAATTTCATGCGCTATCTCAAAGTTTTGTTTGTATATTGCACGCGCTGCTTCTACGTGCTCTTCGTCTCTCCAAGCTGCAGCTGCAGCGCTTTGAAGCGGAAGAGGGGAGGCGCAGCCGATGTAAGTTCTGTAGTTTAAATACTCTTTTAAGATCTCTTCATCGCCCGCTATAAAACCTGAGCGAAGTCCCGGAGCGGATGAGCGTTTTGATATGGAATTTATTACAAGCACATTTTTGAATGTGCTGTTTCCGACATGCAGCGAGGCTTCAAGAAGCGAAGGGATAGGCTGACCTGTGTAAATTTCGCTGTAACACTCATCGTTTAGGAGTACGAAGTCATGTTTTAGAGAGAGTTTTACCCACTCACCCAACTCTTCTACGCTTAGCGTAGAGGTTGTGGGATTGTTTGGAAAGTTTAAAATGACAAGATCGCATGCAGACAATCTCTCTTCATCAATCACGGGCTTAAAGTTGTTCTCTTTTGTAAGGTTGAGATATACCGTCTTTGCTCTTGAAGCGATAGCGGCACCCTCATATATCTGATAAAAAGGGTTTGTAAATGCGATAGTCGGCTCTTTTTTGTCAAAAAGAAAAAACTGGGGAAAGTTAAAAAGAACCTCTCTTGTACCAAATGTAGGGATGATCTGATCGTCACTTAGCTCAACACCGAATCTTTTTGCAACAAAAACTCTTTGCGCCTCTCTTAGAGACTCTTCGCCGGCTGTTTTAGGGTATCTTCTAAGAAAAGAAGCATTCTCGCATAGCGATTTTTGTATAAAATCTGGAGTTTCAAATTGCGGTTCGCCGATGGTTAGAGCCGATGGTTCATACTCGCAGTTTGGAGTGATATCTTTGAGTAAATTATTTAGTTTTTCAAATGGATATGGTTCAAAATTCATAGTTTTTAACGCCTTTAATAGTAGTCGCAATTATATCTAAAATCGCTAAAAGAGAAGTTAATGGCTGTCAAACTCTTCCAGGCATGAGGCTTCGCCCTCTGAGACCCTGCAATATTTCGACCCCTTTTCAAAGGAGATCATATAAGGACGCTTTGTAAAATCAAGAGTTTTTGCGACTTTTGCAATTTCATCAAGTGCGTCAATAGTGCTTTGTCTGGCTTCATAGCCGCTTAGGTCCACTTCCTCCTCATATACCATTATATCTACTAGAGTCTCTTTGGGGTCTGATGATTCGTAGATGTACTGCATCGTCTTTTCGGAATCGAGTATCGGTAGTCTGTATAAAAAGACGTAATAGGTACTTGAGAGCTGCAGCATTCTGTTTTCATCTATTTTTTTCATAAGGTTTCTTGAAAAGGGGCAAAGTGGGTCAACAAAGACATATACGTCACTCTCCTCTCCGGTGCCGAACTTTATGGCATGTTGTTCTATCGACTCAAGATCGGCCTTTGGCTTTTGTGATATGGATACGATCTCTGCAGCGCCAAGGTTTAAAATAAACAGAAACAATATTGAGAGAAGTTTCATAATGTCTCCTTACGCTTTTGGAAGTGAGAACTTTTGTGTAATAAGTTCGCCCTCATTGTTAAAAAATAGGTAGTAGAGCCAGTCTTTTTTAACGCTGAGCCCTGCTAGATATCTAAGACAGAGGTTTGCCTGAAGGGATGCTATATGCATAACTATCGGAGCTGTTATTCCAGCGGGAGTTTTTGAGGTTATCTTAAAGGCATCTCTAAATGATGACTTTTCAAAAAAGCAGACCTGCCCGTGAAAAGCCTCAACGCTTCCATATATCCAAGGTAGATTCTTACCTCTGCAGTAGTCGTTTATCTCTGCACGGGTTGGAAGATTGTCGGTAGCATCGATTATGAGATCGACCTCTATATTTTTTTCGCACCACTCGCTAAAGTTGCCTTCGTGAGCAACTGCTTTTACAAAAGGGCATCTCTGCTCAATAAGCTCACAATTCACAACTGCTTTGTTCTTTCCCTCGTCACCCATTTTAAAGGCTATCTGGCGGTGTATATTGTGCAGGGAGACTTCATCGAAATCTATCATATGGATCTCGCCTATACCGCTTGCACCCAGAGCAAAGGCCAAAGAGCTTCCAAGCCCGCCTGCACCTACTATCGCTATCTTCTTTTGCTGCAACTCTCTTTGGGTCTCTTCTCCCCAAAGTTGAACCTGACGGTGAAAATACTCCATCATAGAGTGCTCCTTTTGTGTATTATCTCTTTAAAACCCCAAAACTTTCTCGCCTTTAGCACTTCTGAGTGCTGCATATCGACTATCATAAGCTCCTCTTTGTTTCCTAAGTGTTCAAGAAGCTCTCCGTTTGGCGATGCCAGGAGCGAATCGCCGTAAAAATGCCATGTAAAGCCGTCCTGAGTGTACTCGCCTATTCTGTTCGCCCTTAAGATATAGCAGTTGTGAGTAAAGGCGCGTGAGAGTATAAGCGCTTTCCACCTTTCGTATGAGTCAAAGGTAGAGACACTCGGCAGCAAGATACAATCGACATTTTTAGAGCTTATCTCTTCAAATATTTTGTCAAAATGGAGCTCAAACCCGCTCATAACAGCAAACTTAAATCCATCTACCTTAAATATCAACGGAGACTCGATCTCTTTTTGTTCGTTAGAAAAGAACTTCTCTTCGTTCCAGTGCGGGTAGTTTATAAGAAGCTGCTGCTGATAGTAGGATGTAGAGGAGGGTGCAAATTTTGCGATAGTTTTATATATTTTGCCTCTTTTTACGATAACTATAGGAGCGATAATTGTAAGTTTGTATGTTGAAGAGAGCTCTCTTAGCACTTTTATCTGATGTTCGGAGTGCTCTTTTATCATGGACGGCGAGAGGTTTTGAAGCTCTTTAAAAAAAGGGTTTAATATGTACTCGCCCAGCAGAAGGACTTTTACTCCCTGCTTGGATGCAATGCGGATGTAGTTATAGAGCTTTGTCGAGCTCATTCCCTGTGCACTGAGTTGAAGTACGGCGGCGCGCATTACTATCCTTTTATCTGTGTGATCTTGATCTCTGCCTCTTCGAGGATCTTCTGCGCTTGGGTTAACTCTTTCATCCCTTTCTCATAAGCTTTTACGCTATCAGAGAGAGTGATATCAGGGTTCATCAAAGTCTCTAGAATTTTTTTGGCATTTTGCAGTTTTGACTCAAAGCCTGCGGCTTCTTCAGTAAAACCCTCTTTTTCCTTAGCCATTTAACACATCCTTAATATATTTTTCAAATTTATCGACCTCTACCAAAAAGGAGTCATGCCCGTAATCGCTCTGGACATCAAGATAGCTATAGTTTTTGTACCCTATGGCTTTAAGCGTGTCGCTTATCTCTTTCATCTCATGGCTTCTAAAGAGCAGATCGTTACTGAAACTGATAAGATGAAGTTCGGCATTTACTTTCTGCAGAGCTTCGCCCAAAGAGTCAAATCCGCGAGAGAGGTCATATATGTTTATCGCTTTAGTTATGTAGAGATAAGAGAGCGGGTCGAACCACTTTGTAAAGTTGTAGCCGTTGTACTCCAAGTACATCTCAACTTGAAACTTTCCAAAAAGCTCGTAAAGACCGTCGGTTCCTCTATACTCTCTGCCAAATTTGCTCTGCATGGATTCGGGTGAGAGAAAACTGATGTGCCCTGCCATTCTTCCAACTGCCATGCCCGATAGTCCGTTGGCTGCTATCTCAGCACTCTCATAATATCCGCCTTTAAAATCAGGGTCTCTCAGTATCGCCTCTTGAGATATTTTATTAAAGGCTATAGCCCACGGCTGAGTGGCATGCGTTGTTGCCAGAGATATTATCTTTGAAGCAAAATCAGGATAGTGTATAGCAAAATGAAGTGCTTGCATACCGCCCATTGAGCCGCCTATAATAGCGTGTACATGATGGATACCGAGCTTGTCGAAAAGAATTCTTTGTGCTTTTACCATATCTTTTATGGTTATAACGGGAAATTTATAACGATACGGATTATGGTGCGGATGCTGTGGGCTCATAGGTCCTGTTGAGCCAAAACAGCTGCCAAGAACATTTGTACATATGACGAAATATTTGTCCGTATCTACAGCTTTACCGCTGCCGATAAGATTGTCCCACCATCCCGGTTTTTTATCCCCGTCGTAAGTTCCCGCGCAGTGGTGTGAGCCTGTGAGTGCATGACAGATGACGACGACATTGCTTTTATCATTGTTTAGTTCGCCGTAAGTCTCGTAAGTTATATCGTATGGTTCTAAAATACGTCCGCTCTCTAAGTAGAGCGGGTTTGTAAAATGTTCTGTGTATGTCTTTAAGTTTAGTGACAAATTACGCCTCTAGAGCCTGTTTCAAATCCGCGATCAAGTCTGCAGCGCTCTCAAGGCCGCAAGATATTCTGATAAGTCCCGCAGGAACTCCGCAGGCAATAAGCTCCTCTTTTGTGAGCTGCTGATGAGTAGTTGATGCAGGGTGTGTGATTATCGACTTTGAGTCACCGATATTTACGACCAAAGAGTAGAGCTTAGTCGCATCTACGATCTTTACCGCCTCTTCAAGAGAGCCTACCTCAAAGCTTAAAAGACCGCTGCTTGCACCGTTGTCAAAATATTTTTGAGCATTTTGATAGTTTGCATTGCTCTTTAATCCGGGGTAGTTTACTTTTTTTACTTTAGGGTGAGATTCCAAAAACTCTGCCAGTGCAAGTGCATTTTTTGAGTGTTCTCTCATGCGAATAGAGAGCGTCTCGATCCCTTGGATAAACAGCCAAGAGTTAAACGGAGAGACAACCGCGCCAAGATCACGCAGAAGCGAGAGGCGGGCGCGAAGCGTGAACGGCGGTAGAGGTACATCCACATAGACTAGACCGTGGTAGGATTGGTCAGGCTCATTAAAGTGTGCATAACGAGGGTTTGCCTTTAGTTTCTCTACAAGCCCTTTTCTCTCAACCAAGATCCCACCTATAGCAAGGCCTTGACCGGTTGTATATTTGCTTGCACTGTGAACCGTGATATCGGCTCCATGCTCAAAGGGACGGCATAAAACAGGAGTCGCAACGGTGTTGTCCACTACCGTCAAAATACCATACTTGTTTGCGATCTTGGTTATTGCCTCGATGTCTGCCACGTCAATGCTTGGGTTTGTTAGAGACTCAAAGAATATCACTTTTGTCTTCTCGTCTATTAGAGCTTCCATAGCGTCAGTGTCATGAACATTAAAGAATCTAGCCTCTATGCCAAATCTCTTAAGAGTATGCGCAGTCTGGGTCAGACTTCCTCCGTAGAGCTGTTTGGCACAGACGATATTGTCTCCTGCCTCTGCAGCGTTTGCGATAGCAAAGAAGATAGCGCTCATTCCGCTTGATGTTGCAAGAGCAGCTTCCCCGCCTTCTAACTCTGCAAATCTCTTCTCAAATACGTCCGTGGTAGGATTATTTAAACGAGTGTAGATATATCCAAGTTCTTTTAGGGAAAACAGATTTCCTGCATGCTCGGCATCTCTAAATTCATATGCCGTTGTCTGATAAATAGGAACTGCCATAGCCCCCTCAGCCCCCTTTTCATAACCGACGTGAAGTGCTTTAGTCTGTAAATCCATTTTATATATCCCCCGTTTAAAAAATAATGATTGTAATTCTATCTAAAATGGTTTAATGTTAGTTTTAAACGGGCTCTATTTATCTCTTTAATCCCTTTGCCCAATCCTCCATAAGTGCGTGCAGCTCCTCCTTTGGAGCCTCCATAAAGTCTATCACAATTCTATCGTTAAATTCACAAATTCCTATACTTCTAGGTCTTGCAGCAAGTATTTTTGTGTTTGGAATGGCCTGACCGAAACAAAAAACAATATTTTTGGCATCAACTAACCCATCGACCATCTCTCCGCCCAGTTTTTTAGTGTGGGAGTAGTGGTCAAAAACAGCGATAAACTCGGCAATAGGGTGCTTTGATATTTTTTCTTTAAAATACTCAACAGCCTCATTAGCGGATGAGACTTTCATCTCATTTTTTGACAACTCAAGACTAAAAACCGGATACTTTTCCATAAAAATCGTTTTTTTCATCATTTATTCCTTAATACAGATCTCTTTTTTCTTCATGTGCAACAGCGTCTGATACGCAACTATAAGTATGACAATTGTAACAACCCCGACCATAAAGTAAGAGAGAAGCAGCAGAGGCAAGCACTCTCTTTCATGGTACATCAGCATAGAACTTATCGCCATGGCAGCAAGAGGAAATACAAATGCCCACCATGAGATGAAAAACTTCAGTTTTATAAAGTTTTTATACATAAAAGCCACCAAAAGGGTAAAGAACACAGCCATATTAAATAGCATAAGAGCAAATACGTCGATAACGCCAAACATCTTAAAGTATGCTATAAAACCGACTGCCGGAGGAGCAATGAGTATAAAGAGGGTTGGTACGAATTTTACCGCCATCTGGTTATGAAAAATAATCCTGTTTAGAATAACGGCAAAGAGGATGATCCAAAAGAACATTCCGACACTGAAGAAATACATAAGCAGACCCAGATTTACAAAACCCACACCTGCAACCGGAACTAAAACATTACCGACAATTGGAATAAACCACGCGGGGTTTGAGTGGTCTAGCTGCTGGTTCTCATTTATCCAAAAAGCTATGGTGTGCATCGTGAGATAAAAATGAAGCAGAGTTCCAGGGTACCAAAAAACGGCGCTTATAGCCGGATGGCTCTCCTTGTATATGATGGCAAGCATAAGCATAGAGATAGAGATCGCCGCAAAAAAGTTTATGCGAACCGGATGGGAAAACTCATTTTTTACGGCAATTTTGTATTTAAAAAATTTCCTTAGATAGATAAATGAGATGGCTATAAAAACAGCTGTTGTAAGGTACATAAGAGTCTCACCGATCATATGCGGAAAACTGAGCCATATGGCAGCTTTCTGGTATGTAATAGTAAGCCCGCTAAGACCCATGACGATAGCGTACATCATAACGGGAAAGAATTTAAGTCTGTTCTTCTCTTCTACTGTTTCCATTAAAATCCTATAGTATTATTTAGAGTTATAATTCTAATAAATTTTACAATAGTTTTGCATAAATGTCAAGAAAATGTAAAGAAAATGTAAAGAAATATTTATAACAACGCCGTTCTTAAAAAGACAATAAAAATTAGCCGATCTAGTCTTAACAATCAAGGAGATTAAGATGAAGATAGAACAATCGGATGTCTCTCTCTTCTCCTCATATCAAAAAAGCCACGAGGTTGAGGAGCAGGAGAGTTTACACATCTGGAACAAAGAGCAAGACGGACCACAGCGACAAAGAAGCGGCGACAGGCTGGAGCTTTCAAAGAACTTCAAGCAGATGGAGCAAAATTCAAAACTAAAAGCCGCAGAAGAGGAGTCTTTTGAAATTTCCATTGATCCCAAACTGATGGCTATTTTAAGAGCTATTGAGGCTTTAACGGGCAAGAAAATAAACTTATCTCTATACCGTCATGACAACTCTTCAAACAGAAGCGAAGCGGCTGATATGAATGCAAAAAATCACTCAAAAGAGGGTGATGCGCCTCAGAGAGCAGGGTGGGGAATAGATTACAGCTATAGCCGCAGCGAAGTGCGCAGTGAAGAGCTGAAATTCTCTGCAAGCGGAAGCGTGAGCACTAAAGACGGAAGAGAGATCGACTTTAAAGTGGCGTTTAGTATGAACAGAACTACGGCAACGCACGAGAGTCTCTCCTTTAAAGCAGGAGACGCTTTGATAGACCCGCTTGTGCTTAATTTTGACGGCAACACTGTTGCCATGAGCACTGTAAAGCACACTTTTGACCTTGACCTCGACGGCAAAGATGATGAGTTCTCATTTGTAGGAAGCGGTAGCGGTTTTTTAGCACTTGACAAAAACGGTGACGGCAAGATCAGCGACGGAAGCGAACTATTCGGTCCGACTCTGGGCAACGGATTTGACGAACTCTCTGCGTATGATGAAGACGGCAATATGTGGATAGACGAGAGTGACTCCGTCTTTGAAAAACTGCTTATCTGGACAAAAGATGAAGAGGGCAACGAAGAGCTATACTCACTAAAGGCCAAAGATGTAGGCGCGCTTTATCTAGGTTCGGCTATGACTACTTTTGATCTCGCAGATGCTCAAAACGAAATGGTGGCAAAGATGCGTGAGAGTTCAGTGTTTTTAAAAGAGAACGGCGG
>OBLN01000344.1_pt1 | contig 17086 bp, 12 predicted proteins | sample 1519301 | NCBI WGS metagenome assembly OBLN01 (sample SAMEA2452533, study PRJEB22499) | sediment metagenome | reverse complement strand
CCCCGGCGGCGCAGGCCGGCGATGGTGGGCATCCGCGGGTCGTCCCAGCCGCTGACGCGCCCGGACTGCACCAGCCCCTGGAGCAGGCGCTTGCTCATGATGGTGTAACTGAGGTTCAGGCGAGCGAACTCGATCTGCCGCGACGGGAACACGCGCAGTTTTTCTAAGAACCAGCCGTAGAGCGGCCGGTGGTCCTCAAATTCCAGTGTGCAGATGGAGTGGGTGATGCCCTCGAGCGAATCCGACAGGCTGTGGGCGAAGTCGTACATGGGAAAGATGCACCAGTCGGTTCCGGTGCGATGGTGCTCGGCGTACTTGATGCGGTACAGGGTGGGGTCGCGCATGTTGAGGTTGGGCGATTGCATATCGATGCGCGCCCGCAACACGCAGGCGCCTTCATTGAACTCACCGGCGCGCATGCGGCGGAACAGGTCCAGGTTTTCCTCCACGCTGCGGTCGCGATACGGACTTTCCTTTCCCGGTTCGGTCAGTGTGCCGCGGTATTCGCGGATCTCATCCGCGCTCAGGCTGTCCACGTAGGCCAGACCGAGGCGAATCAGCTCCTCGGCGTAATTGTAGAGGCGTTCAAAATAATCCGACGCGTAAAACAGGCGGTCGCCCCAGTCGAATCCCAGCCAGTGCACGTCGGCCTTGATCGATTCAACGAACTCTTCATCCTCGCGCACGGGATTGGTGTCGTCGAAACGCAGGTTGCACAAGCCGTTGAAATCCCGTGCCAGTCCGAAGTTGAGGCAGATCGACTTGGCGTGCCCGATATGCAGGTAGCCGTTGGGCTCGGGAGGAAAGCGCGTCTGCACGCGGCCGCCGTTTTTGCCGCTGCGGATATCGGCGCTGATGATTTCACGAATGAAGTTGGTGGTGGTTTCCCGCTCGCCGTTCATTGACCTTCTCCTTTTTCCGCCGCCGGCGAGCCGTTTTCAGGCCCGGCCGCCTCACGGCTCGAAATCCAGTCGATCGCCCGGCGCAGTCTCCGCAGCGTAACCTCCCGGCCCAGGGTTTCCAGCAGCTCAAACAAACCCGGGCCGTGCCCCACGCCGCTGACCGCCAGCCGCACGGGATGGATCAGTTTGCCGGCGGACACTTCCATCTCTTCGGACAGGGCGCGGAACAACTCCTCCAGGTCAACGGCAACGAAAGATTCCCGCAACTCGATCTCCGCCAGGAGGCGTTCGAGCAGGGGCCGGGTTTCGCCGCGCATGTACTTGCGCGCCGGCTTGGCCTCGTATTCATGTGGATCGCAGAAAAAGTACTGCGCCTGTTGCGCCAGTTCCGTGAGCCGGCGGCTGCGCGGTTGCAGCAAGCGAATCACCGCCAGCTTATACTCCCGCTCGCGATGCGCCGGATCCTTGAGCCAGCCGTTCCGCTCCCAGTCCGACTGCACCGCTTCCAGCAGGGTTGCGGCGTCGCGACGCGCCAGGTATTGGCCGTTCATCCATTCCAGTTTCTGTTCGTCGAACACCGAGGCCTTGGCGGACACGCGGCCCAGGTCAAAAGCCGCGATCATCTCGTCGCGGTTCATGATCTCGCGATCGTCTCCCGGGGCCCAGCCCAGCAGGGCGAGAAAATTCACCAGCGCCTCGGGCAGAAAGCCCGCCTTGCGGTAATCCGTCACCGATGCCGCGCCGTGACGCTTGGACAATTTGCCCCCGCCCGGGGCCAGGATCACCGGCAGGTGGGCGAAAACGGGCAAGGTCCAGGAAAACGCCTCGTAGATCAGGATGTGGCGCGGGGTGGACGAGATCCACTCGTCGCCGCGCAGCACGTGGGTAATTCCCATGTAGTGATCATCCACCACGTTGGCCAGGTGATAGGTGGGCAGCCCGTCGGATTTCAGCAGCACCAGGTCGTCCAGCAGTTCGCTGCGGGTGGAGATCTCACCGCGGATGCGGTCCTGGAACGACACCAGCCGGTCATCGGGCACTTTCAGCCGGATCACATGGGCTTCGCCGGCGGCCATGCGCGCGGCCGCCGCGGCCGGATCCAGGTCGCGGCAATGGCGATCGTAACCGCCGGCTCCGGGCAATCTGGCGCGTTCCTGCTCCCGGCGCATCTCGGCCAGGCGCTCCGGGGTGCAGAAACAGGGATAAGCGTGGCCGGAGTCCAGCAGTATCCGCGCGTGGTCACGGTACAATTCCGCGCGCTCGGACTGGATATAGGGGCCGGCTTCTCCGCCGCGACCCGGGCCTTCGTCCCAATCCAGGCCCAGCCATTCGAGGCTGGAGAGGATCTCGTCCAGGGCCTCTTTCTGGTAGCGGGCGCGGTCGGTGTCTTCAATGCGCAAAAGGAATCGTCCGCCGTGACGACGGGCAAACAGGTAGTTGAACAGCGCGGTACGGGCGCCGCCCACGTGCATGTACCCCGTGGGAGACGGCGCGAAACGAACACGAACGGAATCAGTCATGCCATTATCCTCGCCGGAATGTAAGCGCCATTGTATCCGAAACCCCGCGTTGGCGCAAGCGTTTGAGGGCAAAGCGGGAAATCACGCGCCGCGGGTATCCACCGCGGAAAATCCCCCGCTGACGGCGCGGGCCGCCCGGCGCAGCAGGTCGCCGGGATAGGGGGTAACGGTTTTCATTTGCGGATCCAGCGTGACATCGGGACGGAATTGCTGCAGCACGAAGCGGTCGGCGCCGGCCAGGCGGGCCGCGATCCGGGAAATATCTTCGGGAAACACGATTCCGGGCACCACGGTGGTGCGAAACTCGTGCGCACAACCGCTGTGAATGATCCGGTCAATCGATTGATCGATCGCTTCCGGGTCGACGGCCACGCCCGCCGCCAGGGAGTAGCGTTCGGGAACGGCCTTGATGTCCATGGAGATGTAGTCGGCCAGTTTCATCTCCAGCACCCGGTTCAGGACATCGGGCCGGGATCCGTTGGTGTCCAGCTTGATTTCCAGGCCGGTGGCGCGAAGATCGCCCAGCAACTCCAGTATCCCCGGCTGGATCGTGGGCTCTCCCCCGGAAACGATCACTCCGTCCAGAAAACCCCTGCGCCGCGTCAATGTGTCCAGGATGTCTGCCGCGGGGATCGCGTCACAGCTTGCGGCCTCCAGCACCAGCGAGGGATTGTGGCAGAACGGGCAACGGAAATTGCAGCCGGCCACAAAGATCGCGGCCGCCACCCGGCCGGGAAAATCGATCAGGGTGGTACCGATAAAGCCGCAAATCCGCATGGGATTCCGGCTTAATTGACCGAGGGCGCCGGAGATTCGGGGTCAATCAGGTTGCGTTCTATGAACTCTTCCATCTTGCCCTTGTTCCAGTTCTGCACCGGGCGGTAGTAGCCCACCACGCGGGAATAGACTTCGGTGGGAATCACCTTGATGCGGACCTTGTCGGTTTCCGCCTGCACGTTCTGCCGGTTCTCTCTCTGCATGTAAGGCTCCTAGTTATAAAAATCATCGGCGGCCGGGGCGCCTTCACCCGTGCCCGCGGCCTCGTCCACGACCAGGTAAGACCCCTGGGGAAATTGCGCCAGTTTATCCCGGTCCACGGTGATTTCCACGCCGTATTCTTCCAGGTCTTCGCGGCGCTGCTCGCGGGGATCGAAATAGTGAATGCCCGGAATGTACCCCGATGTCGGCGAAATCGAAAAAGTGGGCGTAAAGGAAAAATAAGGCAGCCGGAAACGCTCGGTGATCTTGCGCGTCAGGCTGCGCACGACCTTCCAGTCGCGGATCTGCTCACCGAAAAACAGGTGCACCACCGTCCCCCCGGTGAATTTGCCCTGCAACTCATCCTGGTGTTCCAGCAACTCGTACACATCGGCAAACGCCGACACCGGGGGGTGAACCGAGTTGGTGTAATAGGGCTCGTTCTTGCCGCTGCTCACCAGGTCCGGGTAGCGTTCCCGATCCGCGCGGGCGAGGCGATACGAAGCCCCCTCCGCGGGCGTGGCTTCCAGGTTGTACATGTTGCCCGTTTCTTCCTGGATCTCCTGGATCCGTGCACGCATGAAATCGAGCACTTCCAGGGCGAAAGCGCGTGATTTTCCATCCACCAGGTCGGCGCCGAGAAAATTCAGCACGCACTCGTTCATGCCCACGATACCGATGGTGGAGAAATGAAATTTCCAGAACTCGCCGGTGCGTTCCTTCAGGGAGCGCAGGTAAAAGCGGGTGAAGGGGTACAGCCCGATTTCGGTGAAACGCTCGATGTTCTTGCGCTTGATTTCCAGCGCTTCCACGGCCAGGTTGATCTGTCGTTCCAGCAGATTGAAAAAGGTCTCCCGGTCATGGGCGCGGTAGCCGATCCGCGGCAGGTTCACCGTGACCACGCCGATGGATCCGGTCAGGGGGTTGGCGCCGAAAAGTCCGCCGCCGCGCTTCCACAATTCACGGTTGTCCAAACGCAGGCGGCAGCACATCGAGCGCGCGTCCTCGGGATTCATATCGGAATTCACGAAATTGGCGAAATAGGGGATACCGTACCGCGCGGTCATGCGCCACAGCGGTTCGAGTTCCTCGTTTTCCCAGTCGAAATCGGCCGCGATGTTGTAGGTGGGGATGGGGAAGGTGAAAATGCGTCCCTTGGCATCCCCCTCCATCATCACCTCGGCAAAGGCGCGGTTGATCAGGTTCATTTCCGCCTGAAAATCGCCGTAGGTCTCTTCTCGCAGTTCCCCGCCCACCACCACCGGCTTGTCCCGAAGGGTGACCGGGGCCACGAGGTCCATGGTCAGGTTGGTGAACGGAGTCTGGAAACCGACGCGGGTGGGCACGTTCAGGTTGAAGACGAATTCCTGGATCGATTGCTTGATTTCGGCATAATCCAGCCGGTCATAGCGAATGAACGGCGCCAGCAGGGTGTCGAAATTGGAAAAAGCCTGCGCACCGGCGGCTTCACCCTGCAGGGTATAGAAAAAGTTGACCACCTGGCCCAGGGCGGTGCGGAAATGCTTGGCCGGCAGCGACTCCACCTTGCCCTTGGCGCCGGTAAAGCCCACGCTTAACAAATCCTCCAGGTCCCAGCCCACGCAATACGGCCCCAGGACCCCCAGGTCATGGATGTGCAGATCGCCTTCCTCATGGGCCATGCGGATATCCAGCGGATAGAGCTTGCGCAACCAGTACTTGGCCACCAGCTTGGATGATACGTGCAGGTTCAGCCCCTGGAGGGAATAGGACATGTTGGAGTTTTCCTTGATGCGCCAGTCACGCATGTTCAGGTACTCGTCGATCACCTGGATGCCGTCCAGGAAATTCTGGCGGATGTCGCGCATCTCCGCGCGTTTTTCACGGTAGAGGATATAGGCTTTGGCCGCCTCGGCCTGCTGCCTGTCGATCAGGACACGTTCCACGATGTCCTGGATCTCTTCCACGTTCGGCACAATCCGCGCCTGGAAAAAGCGCTTATCCAATGCCGCGACCACCGCGTCGCTCAACTGCTGAATCAACGGCTGATCCTTGTTGCCGACGGCGCGAAACGCCTTGGCGATGGCGCGGCTGATCTTCTGCTGATCAAAGGGAAGGTAACGCCCGTCCCGTTTTTGAATAGACCTCTCCTGCGACATGTGCCCACTCCTGAAAGGGGGAAAATCTCTCCTTCTACCCGTGTATGTTACACAGCAAAGCCGGGTTTGTCAACATTCCGACACAAGATATGGGGTCATTTTTAAAAAAACTTCCATATCTAGTGAGTAAATCCATTCTCGAAGCGAGAGGCGACGGGCCCGAAATGCCGGCATATTGCCCCCGTGATGCCGCTTGGAGTACAATGGACCCCAAGCGTGACAGGAGCGGATCGATGACAACCAGCACGGTGCTTTTCGCTTTCGGCCTGACCCTGGTGGCCGGCCTCTCCACCGGCATCGGCAGCGCCATGGCCCTGGTTGCCAAGCGCACCAACACCCGTTTCCTCTCCGCGTCGCTGGGTTTTTCCGCCGGCGTCATGATCTACGTTTCGTTTGTTGAGCTCCTGGGTGAAGCCCGCGAAACCCTGACCGGGGAATGGGACCAACGGGCGGGCAACTGGCTGGCAATGGCCGCTTTCTTCTCCGGCATCCTGCTGGCCGCGATCATCGACCGCCTGGTTCCGGATGTGGAAAACCCGCATGAAGTCCACCGCGTGGAAGAACTCGACCCCGAATCGGATCGTCATCCCAAAAACCCCCAGTTAATGCGCATGGGCCTCATGACCGCCCTGGCAATCGCCGTGCACAATTTTCCCGAAGGTATCGCCACCTTCGCCAGCGCCCTGTCGGATGTTTCACTGGGAATCGCCATCACCCTGGCCATCGCCATCCACAACATTCCCGAAGGCATCGCCGTGTCCGTGCCCATCTATTACGCCACGGGCAACCGCCGCAAGGCCTTCTGGCTGTCCTTCTTGTCCGGCCTGGCCGAGCCCCTGGGCGCGGTCGTGGGCTACATCCTGTTTCTGACCTTCTTCAGCGAAACCATCTTCGGCTTCCTTCTCGCCGCCGTGGCCGGCATCATGGTGTTTATCTCACTGGACGAATTGCTGCCTGCGGCCCGGGAATACGGCGAACACCACGTGGCAATCTACGGCCTGGTCGCCGGCATGGCGGTGATGGCGCTGAGCCTGCAGTTGATTTGAAAAGTTGGAAAGTTGGAGGGTTGGAAAGTTGGAGAGAAGGTGACAGGTATCAGGCGTAGGGGCGGCCCCCCTGGCCGCCCTGCAGAAGGTAGAAGGTAGAAAACAGCGCTCATATTGATTATCGCGCCTTATTCCTTCTTCTTTATTCCTTATTCATTATCGGTTTTGGTTTTTTCATCACCGAGCCTCAAGTTTTCCCATCACCGTTCGGCTGAGACAGTTGAAAAGGGAAGAAAATCCCAAATCCCAATCTCTAAATCCCAAACAAATTCAAAATTCCAATGTTCAAAATTCAAAACATATGCCTGTAGCGAAGCGAAAGGAACCGTTTCTTTATTCTTTCTACCTTATTCTTTATTCAGAGCCCGAAGGACCTGTCACCTGATACCTGACACCTTGGTTTCTCTAGCCCCTTGCCATACCAAAGTTGAAGAGTTGAAGAGTTGAAAAGTTGAAAAGGAAAGAAGTTGAAAAAAGGGGACAGGTGACAGGAAGGCAGGAGATTGAGCCAATCATCACCGCTCCGATAAGTTCCCCCATCACCGTTCGGCGGGTATCTTCATCACCGGGCTTCAAGTTTTCCCATCACCGGGCTGTTTTTTTTCTACTTTCTCTTCTTTATTCCTTATTCATTATCGGTTTTGGTTTTTTCATCACCGGGCTGTTTTTTTTCTACTTTCTACCTTCTACGTTCTACCGGGCGGTTCACGAACCGCCCCATCCCCTCGCCAATCGCCCCTTGCCCCTCGCCTGTTCTACCTTATTCTTTATTCATAGCCCGCAGGGCCTGCCTCCTGTCACCGGATACCTGACACCCTGGTTCCCCTTGCGCCTATTCTTTTCCTGTTGAAGTTTTTTGGCCCTTTGCGATATTTTCGCGGATACTCCTATATATAAGTTTTGGATAGGGCCGGGCTTGTGCAAAAGATCGGCACGCCAAAATTTCACAAGGGGGATTCAAATGAGGGAAACAAAAAAAGTGAACACTGCGCCTGCTTTGTTATTGGTAATCGGCATTTTTCTTGCAACCGCTTTTCCTGTTATGGCGACACAACCGGTCGTGATAACCGATTCCGCGCTGAATGTGCAAGCGACTTCCGCGCTGTTGAAAGGACATGTAAACCAGATCAACAGCGATCCCGCGGGCCCGGGCATAATCGAGTACGGCTTTGTCTGGGATACAATCAGCCGCGATAAGCCCGGCAACATCGCCCCGGGGCAGAGCGGGTATTCCGGGAAATGGTCGACGAGTCCGCCGAACTCCATTATCAACCTCAGTTACTCCGCACCCGCGGGCACGTTTGCCGCCGGGACCACGATCTATTATCGCGCCTGCGCGAAAAACGGCGACAATGAATGGGGATACGGAGGGGAATTGTCCTTTCTTACCCCGCCCGCGCCTGCCGTGCGCGTTTCCCCCATCAATGGAGATTATGTGCAGGGGAACTCGGTCACGTTCCAGTGGAACGCTTCCCCGGGCGCCACCCATTATTCCCTGCGTATCAGAAAGGGTGACACGGTCCCGTTTTATAAACAGGATGTCGGAAACGCCCTTTCCAAAACGGTTACCGGTTTTTTGAACGACGGCCAGGAATACACCTGGATCGTCACCGCCCAGAACGCCAGTCCCAACGCGCAGGAAACCACGCCCTGGAAATTCTTCAACGGCCCTTATCCGCCGCCTTCCGTAGGCACCATTTTCCCACCGACAAACATCCAGGCGACTACGGCCACAATCAGCGGCCAATTGACCTGGAATCAGGGGCCCCTGATCAAGCGGCGCGGTTTTGTATGGGACACGGTCAGCCACGGTGATCCGGGCAATATCCCGGCCGCGCAAGCCCCGTACAGCCACAAATGGACCCAAACGGGAGACTATGGCTCCGGAACGTACAGCCACGAGATCGATATTCCACCCGCTACGGTGATCTACTACCGCGCCTGCGCGCGCAACCACGTGGAGATCTGGGCTTATGGCCAGGAGCACAATTTCATTTCCTGCCCGCCGGCACCCATGCCGATATGCCCGGTTCCGACCCAGGCTTGTGCCATGAACCACACGACGGTGCGTTTCCAATGGGAAGCGGCGCAATCGGCTGCCAGTTATTCCATTTTCGTTCGCAAGCTCGGCGCGCACACTCCCTTTCACCAGCAGGAGATCGGCAATCAGACCATACTGGATGTCACCGGCAAATTCCCCGACGACGGCACCCAGTTTGAATGGCGGGTGCGTGCAGGCAATCAATCCGGCTGGGGAGAATGGTCGGCCTGGAAAACCTTTACAAACGGCACCCTGACCGCTCCGACGGAGACCCCCACGTTGCTGTCACCGGCAAACGCAGCCAGGATTCCCGCCCTGCCGGTGTCATTCACCTGGAAACCGATTGCGGGCGCCACGAAGTACCGCATCCAGATTTCCGATCAGCCGGCCTTTTCACGCAGTATCTTCAGCCGGGAGACGACAACCCCATCCTGCACCACGCCGGTCAAGAACATCCAGATTCAGAACGAAACCGGGGAAAAGACCCGGTACTGGCGCGTCAGCGCCGGAAATGCCGCGGGCTGGGGCCCCTGGAGCAAAGCCTGGCGTTTCGTTTTCGGAAGCAACTGAGGAAGTCAGCGGCAACTTCCCTTTTCTTTTCAGCCAGAATAAGTGGGACCGCCATCACCGTGCTCCGTGATGACCTCCCGCATCCCGCCGCTTATTTTATTCTGTTCCAGTAGTCCTTGGCGGCCTTGAGGCTGTCTTTCAGCTCTTTGTTGTCCTTGAAAGGGCCGTTCTTCACGCGGTTCTCCAGGTCGTCGAAGGTCCTTTCCATCTGGTTCTTGAACATATCCTTTTCCTGCTTGGTAATGGAGTCTTTGCGGCTTTTGTACCAGTCGATATCCCGATACACCTGGTTGATGTCGCTTGCCAGCTTGTCCAGCATCGCCTGCTGCTGGGGCGTGTAGTTATACAGCACCGGCCTTTGGTCCGATGACCGGGCCTCTCTGCGGTAATCCTCGATCATCTGTTTCATGCGCTCGAGTTCCCGCGCCATCTGGCTGTATTCCGGCAGGCAGAGCACGTTTTCATAAATCTTTTTGAAGTTCTCGGTTAACGTATGCAGGTTGTCGAGAGCGGCAAGCATCTCCTGCTTCGACTTCTTGTTCCTCACCTGGGACTCGTAGCGGGCGAACTCGCCCTTCAAGAGGTTGAAGGCCTCCCGGGGAGTCATGCCGCCCTGGTGTGTCTCGTTCCAATAGGTTTCGATTTTCCGGTTGATCTGGTTGATCTCGTCCTTGTACTTGTCGTACACATCCTGCAACTTCGTGAATTTGAGCTTCAGGACCAGCGCCAGGTCCTGGTCCCAGCTGTTGTTGAAGGCGTCCTCGAAGGCCTGGATGTGCCGCTTGATTTCACCCAGCGCGCCTCGGCGCTCGTTGGGGTGCTGCTGCCACCGGACGTTACGCTCATACATGGTCATCATGTTGCGAATCGCCTCCAGCATGGCGGTTTCACCCGCGATCAGGGCACCGACCTTGTCCGTCATGCGCTTGTAATCATCATACTTTTCCTTGAGCTTGCCGTAAAAGTAGGGGTCCTGTTCGAGCTGGGGGATTCGCATGGGGTTTTGCTGCATCTGCTTGTAATCGTCCTCGATTTTGGCCATGTGGTCGTTCTTGAACCGGAAGAGTCTGGCGGCGGCATCTTCCGCGATGCGCTCCGCTTCGTCATTCCGGCCCCGGGCAACCTGATCCGCGGCTCTTTCCAGGAGTTGTTTCGCCGCCTCGAGCTCCCGGTCGAGTTCGGCGGCGGTGGGGATGTTTTGCAGGGCCGGCCCGGCCGGCTTTCCCGTGTCGAGTTCCTTGCGGTAATCTTTCAGCTTGTTTTCAATCAGATTGATATCGGACTTGTAGGCCGTGTAGTCGTCGCCGTTGATCCAGTCCCCGGTGAACCAGCTGACGAAGTTCTGGGTAGACGTATTGCGGAACACGGTTTTGAAATTATCGATCATGGTCTGGATCTCGTCGAGGGCTTTCCGGCAGGCATCCGCGCTGCGGGACTTGTAGCTGTTTTCGTAAGCGGTGAATGCATTCTTGATCTGGCGGTAACTTTGCTCGATGCCGAGCTGCTCGACCATCGCCTGGCGCACTTTGTCGATGAGGGAGTTGAATTCATTTTGTATGCCCCGGTTGGCGCCCTGGTTCAGTGCGTTGCCGTAGGTCGACTGGAAAGTCCCGATCTCGTTCTGCATGATATTGATGTCGGCCACGGAGAGCGGCTTGGACATGGCGTTGTACTTTGCCTTGAGCGCGTCCACATCCGCGCTCATCGGCGTACGGTCATCGTTCAGGTGCTCTTTTACGAGCTTTACCTTGTTTTTGAAGTCCTGATCGCCGTCAAAGCGCCGGCTCTTCGCGAAAGCATCTTTCTCTTTTATCTCGTTCTCGAAAGCCTGGATGGAAGCGTTGCGGCGACTTTCCGCATAAGTATGCTTGACCTGGTTGAAGGCGAGAATGCGCCGGTCGATCTCATCCAGCGCGCGCAGCGTGTCGGCTTTGGCGGGTGACACGTAGTTGTGGAGCAGATCCCGGGCCTTGCGCAATTCAGCGGCGACCCGCTCCTCCGCGTCGTACTTGTTGCAGACATCTTTGGCGAACCGCTCGACCCTGTCCATGGCATCATCAAAACGCCTTACGCCCTCTTCTTCCTGTGCGAAACTGTAGCCGCCGCGTACGGCATTGAACGCTTCGATCTCCTTTTTCAGGTCCCCGATATCCTGCAACGTTTCGCTGAGGTTGAACTGGTCATTGAGGAGAACCGCCTCCCCGTACTTGTTTTTGATTTCGCTGTATCCGTCAATATTCTTTTCCCGGGTAAAATCTTCTATGGCTTTCAACTCCCGCTCCAGTTCCGCCGCCCCCGCGCGGTCCTGTTCCTCGCTCAAGGTGTGCCGTCTGTTGGCGTAACTCCTGATCGCGTCGATGATTGCGTCAAGCCGGCGGATCGCCTCGGCTTTGTCCTGTTCCAGCTGCTCGTCTGGAGCGGCAACAAATGCAAGCGGGCCATGTGCGTCGGTTCCGCTTTCCCGGAGCCCGGGAAAAGCCCCTGCGTTCGCAGGACATGCGCCGGCATGGCTGGAAATCGTGCGCCCGGCTGCAGCCCGCGTCCCTGCATCAATTCCCGCGCAAACAAACGCCGGAACCAGGATTAAAAGTACTGCTGTCCTCATTTTCATGCCGGCCTCCCTGTCTTGCCCGGAGAAAAACAACTGAAAAAACCGATTTCTGCGCGGATTGATTGTACGCATAGGCAAATAGAATTTCAAATCGTTTCTGCCGGCCGGCGTCCGGTCCGGCAGGGAGTCGCGGTTCGTCAACCGCCGATCTGGATCTGGGGTCAGGTCGTGAATTGCTACAAACAAGTTGAGGCAGTCCTCGCCTCTCTCCCCCGGCCATTCCATCGTCCAGGTTTGGACCCGAAATCAGCGGGTAAAAGAACCGATCTCGATCAGGTTCCCCTCCGGATCCGCGATATAACAGGTTCTTTGTCCCCAGGGCTCGGTTGTGGGCTCAAGAATGGACTCAGCTCCTTGTTCAATGACCCGCTTGTATGCCGCATCAACAGCCGCGAAATTCTCAACCCCCAGCGCGATTTCAAAATGACCGTTCAATGAGGACAGGTATTCAAACTTCCTGTTCACCATGTTTTCAAAGTCAGTTCTGCGATACAGCAAAAACAGGGTTCCGTCTTTTACCAGGTACACATTGGTCGTGTCTTTTTCTTCTTTGATTTCGAAACCCAGCACATCGCGATAAAATTGAATCATCACCGCCATGTCTTTTACGAAAATGCCGAATCCATCCAGTTTCATTTTTCCTCCCCGGCCAAAAGAACCTGACTGCCGCTGAACATCCGCCGCCATGCGCGGTCCTGCTTCATTTATAGGCTTTCAGAATGAGCCTGGTGGTTTTTGTCTGTTTGCTCTTATCAAGTGCTTCCGGCCTCTTTCCAGATATCTTTACAACGTTCTTATCCACCCATGCCTGGCGATCAGGACGACCCCATTGAATCCGTAAGCGCCTGGCTTGCGGGTGCGCAATCTCCATGTCTCCCAGTTCGGTATTCAAAACAGCCACCGGTGTTCCGGCAGCCAGCTTCATGCCTGCCTCCTCTGTGAGATCGTAGTCACGCGCAATCGTATCGCGGCTGATCACACCGAATTGGGCATCCCGTGCCGTTGTCGGCACTCTCTTGAAAGAGGAATAATCGAATTTTTTAAAATCGGCAAGCTTGAGCATCTCCTCCACACAAAGCCGGTTGGGAAACCAGCCGGACGTACCACGAAGTTGCATGACGGGGACTTGTTCACTCTCCTCGGCCAGCAGTTCCCCCGGGGCGATAATGGCGGTTTCAAGCACCAGCATCTCCGTGCACACTCTGGAAATAATCTGCAATGCCTGAAGCGGATGCTGGAGATGGTAAAGCACCCCGAGGAAAAACACGACATCAAACTGGCCTGTTTTTGTCTCTGATATCTGAAAAACATCGATGTTCTGTTGTTCGACCGATGAATTCAGGATTTCCCTGACACAGCGAAACCCTTCATCGCCATTGCGGATCCCTTCCCAATATTTTTTATTCACAGGGGCGTCTTGCCATACATCTGTTGCCACCACACGGGTAGCCCCGAACTGTTCCGCCTTGAATGATTCCAGGCCATCCCACGCACCGATATCGAGAACGGATTTTCCCCGCAATTCTTCAGAAAAACAATACCGGTCGAAGCGATTGATCCCTGAAGATCCGGCGGTACAGATTCCGTTTCCCAGATCAATCCGGTGATACCAGAATCGAACCCGGTTGATTCTGCCTAAAATCTCTTCCTTTGTCATGTCGGGAGTTTTTCCCTATTTATGTGTTCGATACAAATCGTCCTTTGCCCCGGCCCATTTCACTCGTATGCCCTCTGGGTATTCGACTTCAGACTTTCAACTTTCGACTTGGTTGCCCCTTACCCGGCTTTTGCGCTCAGGACGACAAATGCCGGTTGATGGCCTCCACCACGTAATGATGACCGTTTTCCTGGGCGATGGAAGCGGCGGTGTAGCCGTTGTGGGTGACGATACCGGCATCGGCGCCTTTTGCCAAAAGATATTTTACAATGGATACATGCCCCCCGTTGGCCGCCCAGATCAGCGGGGTCACATTGTGATCCGTATTGCGGGCATTGATCTCAGCTCCTTTTGCAAGCAGCAGTGACACAATCTCCGCATGGCCGATCTTGGCCGCGGCCATCAGGGCGGTGGAACCCCTTCCGCTGCGGGCGTTCACGTCTGCGCCTTTATCGATCAGCGTTTTTACCAGGTCGGCGCTGGCCTTGGCGGCTTCGCAGGCCACCATCAGCGCGGTGAACCCCCCCTGGTCCGTGCGGTTGATGTCGATCCCCTGTTCAATCAGGTAATCACAGAGCTTGACATGCCCGTTGAAGGCGGCAAGAATCAGCGCGCTGGCACCGTTGTGATTGACGGCGTTGATGTCGGCGCCGAGTTCGAGAAATTTTTTGACCAGGTCCAGGTAGCCCTTTTCCGCGTACTCCAGGAAATGCTCATTGGCCGCCTGGCGGTCATTGGTGATCTCGGCAGTTACTTCAGCCAGGTTTTCGTACGTGATTTCGACAATGGCCGGGTAAAACAATTCCACCTCGTATTGATCGGGCTTTTTCCCGATTCCCAGAAAGCCGCGGCTCCCCTTTGCCACCATGTCCACTTTTGTGATTTGTATCCCCTCATCGTTTATACCACTGACCCCGCTCCGGGCTTCGTCTTCAGTAAAAGCCGACACAGTCTCGGTTTTTCGCAGCGGCTCACGAATCACCTTTTCCTGCTGATTCTGGGCTTGCAGCAGAATTCTTTTTCGGGCCTGTTCGCGGGCTTCCTCAACGCTGTCGGCCGTCTCCCGCACCGTGTGTTCCAGCGGCCGGGTTTCACTGGTTGATAACACAAACCAGCCCGGCGGTGTCTGCTCCTGGATGCTTTCCATGGCTGCCGCCAGGGTCGCTGCCCGGGCATGCAATGTTTTTTTGTTCATTCCTCCCTCCCTCGACCGGACGCAAGGGCCGTCAGGCCTCCAGTCCGCTCACTCAGAACTCGTCTGATGCCGGCCCCATGATTCCCCCGTAGCCGCACGACAGAAACACAGCCTAAACCCCCGCCAACATAAAGTCAACGGGTCAGAAAACCCGCCGCATAGAGACCATGCCGGTATCCAGGCGGAGGAGCATAGGCGGATCTTAAGGCCGAGAGATGGTTGCGGTTCCCGGCAAGCGGCTGGAGGCGAGGGGCAATTCAAGATTCCGGTCTTGCTACGGCTTCTGCATCCGATCCCGGATGTCCTCCAGAAGCGCCCGGGCAAACGGCGGGTAACCCAGCGCGCCGATAAGATCCGCCCGGGAGGCGATGGATTCCGGCATGGCGGCGGCTTCGTACAGCACGGGTTCCGTACACCCCTTGCAAGCCGCCTGAATTTTTCCTTCCAGCTCCCGCTTCGCCCGCTCCAGCCCCTCGCGACCGTCGAACATGAGCAGCATCATCCCGCTCGGGTTCTCGTAACTGGAAAGCTCCGCGAGCATTTTTCCGATCTCGCCGTCATCGGCGACCGGCGGCTCGAGCTGTTGCCGGACCGTGGCACCGGCTTTTACCGCAAGCGCCATATCCGCTTCACGCAAGCGGTCAAGGGCAGAGCCCCAGGCCTTTCTTGCGGACTTCATGGCGGCCGTTACCAATGCCTTCTGCTGCAGGTAGTCCACTCCATACTTGCCCTGCTCGGAGATGAGCTTGAGACGCTTTGTCATCAGGTCAAGCCGGACCATGGAGTTTTCCGGCGCGGCTTCGGCCTGTTCCTTGTACTCATCGGCCTTTTTCGTCACCATCCGGGTGCGGACGGCAAGGGGCACCGCATCCGCGGCGACGTTGTTCATCAGGCTGTAATGGGGTTCGGCGGACGCCAGACCTTTCTCAAGCACCGCCAGCACCCGCGCGGCCGGGTCCTTGGGTGAACAGGATACAATCAAAACAAGGACGATCAACCAGGCCAAACCCGGTCTGAGCAAAGTTTTCCAGTTCATGCTTTCTCCTTCCTCCCGATACTTCTGCGTGATTGTCTGAACGAATGGGCCGAAAATTCTTTTCGTTCAAAAAAAGATTATTCCAACTGACCTGCGGGAATGTCAAGCGGAAAAATTCCGGCCGGAATATTTCGCTGATCCGGCGCCTCTGGGAGACACTGATCAAAAACAACGATCTGTTGGCAAAGAGATGATCCCGATTCCCAGTGCCGGGGACTGGAACCATCTGCCCATTGCAGAAGCCAGAGAGTTCGCCCTGCATTTCGCTGGTTTTCCGCCCAACAGTACTGAAAGGTATAGACCGACTGAATAAAAGTTGGTGACCGGAGGCAACGGGCCAATCATCACAGCTCCGGAAAGTTCCCGCATCACCGTTCGGCGGGTATCTTCATCACCGAACTCCAGGTTTCCCCATCACCGCACTTTTTTGCTTTCGACTTTCAACTTTAGATTTTCGACTCAGGGTGCTCCCCGCCCGTCATCCGCCCACTAAAAGACAGCCCAGTTTCCCCCCGATTCTGCCCAGCACCATGGCGCAAAGGCTGCACAACCCGCTGAGTACCAGGTAGAGCCATAATCCCGAGCCGCAATTCAACAGCACCATCAGGGCCTGCGCCAGGGCCGCGGCAAAGAAAATGACCGACACCAGAAGCTTGGTTTTCAGGAATGGGACATCGAGGCGACGAAAACGGGTTTTCCCATCCAGGATGCCCGGGAGCATCCCGGCCAGCACAGCCAGGGGCAGCAGCACCATGAGGATGCGGGCGGCCGACCGGGTATCGGCTTTCAGGGGCGGATGCGCCACCAGGCTGAACACCAGCAGGGCAAACACCACCAGGGCCAGCGCCTGGGCAAAATGCACCGCCATGGGATGAAGCTTCAAATCCAACAGGGTTCTGCGCTTTGCTGAAATCCGGTCTTCATAGGGTTTGAAAGCCTTCCGCTTTACACCACAGGCCGGACACACATCCCCCAGATGGGCTTCGGTCGTGACATAACCGCAAACCGGACAAATCAATTTCTGATCCATGTTGCCTCTCCTCCTGTCCGCCCGGAACAGCTTGGAAATTTATTTTTACCCACAGACCTATTCTAGGGTCGGGGATTTGAAATATCAAACCATAACAGCGCGAATCGGAAGCGGGGTTCAACCGCAGTTCCGCAAAAACGGATGATTACGGTTTGAGCAATCCATCCACTGTTTCCTGCGCTTCCTCCAGGGAAGACGCTTAGCCGGTTGAATGAAACCACTACCTTCTCCATCTTTCCCAAAATGCATTAGCATCGGGTAGAGAGCATATCACGCCGGTTTAGGCTTTCGCTGACTGTTTCTGCCTCTTTCGTCCGGCAGTGCCTTAACAGCTTGAGCCGTGCAAAGCGTGACTGCTCCCC
>OBLN01000343.1_pt1 | contig 17127 bp, 18 predicted proteins | sample 1519301 | NCBI WGS metagenome assembly OBLN01 (sample SAMEA2452533, study PRJEB22499) | sediment metagenome | reverse complement strand
TTCAGCAGCGTCAACCAACAGGAGAAAGCCGTCAACCATATTCATGATGCGTTCAACCTCGCCACCGAAATCGGCATGCCCAGGGGTATCAACAATGTTCAGCTTTACTAGTTCTCCCGTAGCAGGGTCTGGAAGGCTGATTGATGCGTTTTTAGCCAAAATTGTGATGCCGCGTTCTCTTTCAAGATCGTTGGAATCCATTACACGTTCAACAACCCTCTGATTAAGTCTGAATACCTTTGCCTGTTTAAGCATCGAGTCAATCAAGGTAGTTTTTCCGTGATCAACATGTGCGATGATAGCTATATTTCGAATGTCTTTTCTTTCTGTTTCCATATCTTTCCTGTTTTATCCAATAAAAAACCCGGTAAACCGGGTCTTTTTCTAATCAAGTCCTATGACGCCCCAAAAATAAGGCGGTGGTTCAACCGGTTCGTCTGAGAGTTCTACCGAAGACTTCAATTTTTGAAAAACCGTATCAAAAGAGTTGCGATCGTTGACATGAAGATCGAAAAGGGTTTGTCCTGCTTCAACTCGATCGCCTACCTTTACCCTGACCATTATTCCTACTGCCGGGTCGATTATGTCCCCTTTTTTTGTGCGCCCTGCCCCAATCTCAACTGAACTCTCGCCGACTTTTTGGGCATCGACCACTTTCACCCATCCGGCTGTTTCTGACTTGATTGGAATTACATAACTTGCTGAGGGCAACAATTCCGGATGATCAATTACACTTACATCGCCGTGCTGTGTCTCAATTAATTCTTTGAATTTCTGTAATGCAGCACCGTTATCGATGACCTCTTGTGCCATTTTTCGCCCTGATTCGAGATCAGCAGCCTTTTTGCCCAAAATCAACATATAGGCAGAAAGATCGATGCAGTGGGTGTGGAAGTCAACAGGACCGCTGCCATTCAACATTTCTATGGCTTCTTTCAGTTCTAGAGCGTTTCCAACAGCGATGCCAAGAGGTTGATCCATCTGAGAAAGCACGGCAATTACATTACGTCCGCTTAGTTCTCCAATGGCAACCATGACTTCCGCCAACTCACGGGCTTCATCAAGGTTTTTCATGAATGCACCGCGCCCAACTTTAACATCCAGGGCTATTGCATCGGCTCCAGAGGCAATCTTTTTGCTCATCACGGAAGATGCGATCAGGGGTATCGACTGTACAGTTCCTGTCACATCCCTGAGAGCATATAGTTTTCCATCAGCAGGTGCCAAATCCAGGCTTTGTCCAGTTAAAACGATGCCATGTTCTCGTAATTGGGTGATAAATTCTTCAGTGCTAAGATCTGACTTAAAACCGGGGATTGACTCGAGTTTATCAATCGTGCCACCGCTGAATCCAAGCCCTCTGCCAGACATCTTGCCAACTGGCAAACCACAGGCAGCAACAATTGGAGCGACGACAAGCGTTGTTTTGTCGCCAACACCGCCGGTGGAATGTTTGTCGATCACAAGACCACCAAACTCGCTCAGATCCAACTGGTCGCCTGATGCAGCCATGGCTAAAGTTAGGTCAGTTATTTCCTGGTGCGTCATTCCATTCAAAAGAACAGCCATCGCCCAGGCTGCCATCTGATAGTCTGGGATTTCACCTGTAGTGAAATTTTTGATGAGAAAATCGATCTCTTCTTTAGAGAGAGCTTGTTTATCTCTTGTTTTAATTATGATATCGACCGTTCTCATCGTGAAAATTTTTCTCTAGTCTGCCGGATGGATAAATACCTTGCGGTACGGATCTTCCCCAATTGATTCGGTAAACACATCATTACGCTTTCGTAATTCAATGTGAACTATTCTTCGTTCATTTGCGGGCATAGGCTCTAAAGTCTGTTTTCTGCCTGTAGCAACAACCTGATCGGCCATCCTGCGAGCAAGTTTCTGGAGTTCAAGTTCTCGCCTGGAGCGATAGTTTTGGATATCAACCTGGATCGGTACCCAACGATTGAATTCATGACTAACCATAAGGCTGATCATGTATTGAATAGCATTCAATGTTTCTGCGTGCCGCCCAATCAAAAAACTGAGGTCATCCCCTTCAATTTCCACTCTCACAAACTGACGGTCATCATCTTCAGAATCTTGAAGGTCAACCGTAGCAACGGCGTAAGTTTTCATCAGTTGTAGCAATTTTTTGACAATCTCTTGAACTCGAGCCTTGACTACGTCGTAATCCAACTCCTGGTCCGAATAAACTATGTTTTCTTCTTCTTTTTCTTCTAATTCGACATCCGACGAGTCATCTGCATAGTCATCTTCATCCTCATCAGGAATGGAGATTTCTTCTTCAGTTGCAACGACTTCTCTATCGGTTTTCGGTGACTTTACGGTTAGTTTTATGCGTGCTTGTCTCGCAGCAAACCGGAAGAGGTTACGTTTGCCCTCATCTAAAACTTCTACATCGACGTCATCAATTTCCAAGCCAAGTTGATCGAGACCTTTTTCGATTGCCTCTTCAACGGTCGGAGCGATTACTTCGAGGGTCATTCTGTTATTCATGTGTCACTCGCCTTACTTCTTCATTTTCGGTCTCTGTTTTTTTGCAGATGCCCTCGCTGAGGGTTTGACCGTTTTTACTGGTTCAGGTTCTACTTCTGCTTCAAATTCATCATCTTCAAACACAACGATCGGTTTTCTCTGTTCCTTTGGCTGGACGCCAGGGATAATTCTGGACCAGTCTACCCGCCCCATTGCTGCGTACTGAACGACTGTCGTAATGTTGCTGATCAGGAAATAAAGTGCCAAACCAGCAGAGAATTGATACGCCATCCAGCCCATCATGAAGGGCATCATCATCATCATACTGTTACCCATTGCTGCGCTTTGGTCATTCTCCTGCGTAGGTGGCTGCATGATTTTTGATTGGATAAAGGTGGTAGCCAAAACCAGAATTGCTAATACAGGTATACCGATTGTTCCAATCCAAACACGCTCTGGCTGTCCTAAGTCCATCCATAAGAAACGGTTTTGAATCGGAAGAATTTTATTTACATCCAGGAATGGGTAAACAATACGTTCCAACTTGACAAGTTCTAATGGCGTTGATGCCATTACACGCATAATTGCCTGGTACAAACCGATGATGATAGGAAATTGAATAAAAGTTGGCAGACAGGAACCAAAAGGATTGATCCCTTTCTCCTTGTATACTTTCATTTGCATTTCAGCAGCTTTTTCCTTATTGTCCTTATATTTCGCCATCATCTTCTTGTAGGCAGGGTCACTTTGAAGGTCCTGCATTGCCATTGAAGATTTCAATTGTTTGGCAGTGAGCGGATAAGTAATAAGTTTGATCACAATGGTAAAAATAATTATGGCGATACCAAAATTTTTCACCAACATGGTGATCAGAAGTAAGAGGTTAGTAAATGGCTGGATAATAATTGTGTCCCACATAACGGAGCTCCTATTTAGACGGGGTGAATGACCAGCCAGGTACGCCGGTGATACTGTAGGTGTAGAGGAAGGCATCAGCCTTCACAACAGGAACAAAAATCTGTTCACCGTGAACGATAGGCGTTGAATAGATATTGCCTGGAACGGTAACAGTCCAGTCACCACTTTGTGATTCAGATGAGTAGTAAGACATCGTTCCGTCTTCGCGAGCAACCAAAAAACCCTGGTCACCGACCAATGCTACGCCGGCAATCACAATCCCACCTGCGTTATTCTGCCACAGGTCTTCACCTGTTTCCGGATCCAATGCAATGATTTTTCCGGTTTTATCGGTGAAAATGAGTTGGTTGTCAAGCAGAACCGGTGTAGCCCAAATGGTGGAGAGATCTGTCGGATTGTATGTCCAGTTCACATCACCGCTTTCCAGGTCAAAAGAGATCATCTCGCGACCCAGGCTGCCAACGAACAAAGAACCAGACTCGGGATCATACAACGGTGTGGCTAAAACAGCACCCTTCATTTCAACGCGATACAATTCTTTGCCAGTCGAGTTGTCCAGAACAATAACCATATGGTCCTGAGCGCTTACTATTACCTTGTCATCAACCACAAGCGGTTCAGTAATGAAAGCATATTCTCCACGATACACCCACACTTCCGTCCCGGTCTCTTTATCAACTGCATAGATGTTGCGATCTGTGCTTGGCACAATTATCAAGCCATTTTCCGAGGCTGGTTTTGCCTGATACCAGCCTTTTGCCTGATCAAAGGTCCAAACGACTTGCTTAAGATTAGCTTCGCTGACTTTGTGGAAATCATTTGCCAGATCACCAAAATAAACAAAGCCATCGTCAACGACTGGTGGCGCATACATGGCCAGATTAGCGCTGGTTTTCTCTGGGAATGAAGAGAGTTGAGCGCCGTTCGCACGGTCAAGTTGAAAGAGACTATTCATATAGGACAGGTAAACATAATCATCTGTCACTGTTAAACCTGGCGTGCTCTCTGCCCGGATTCCAACTGCACAGCCAGTAAGGACTGCGCCTGCTAAAACCAGCAGAACTAAAAGTTTTATAACCTTCTTATTCATACATCTCCGATCAAGGAACTGGATCTATGCCGCCATCGTTAAAGGGGTTGCATCTCACAATTCGTTTAATTGCCATCCATCCACCTTTGATAGCGCCATATTTATAAATCGCCTGGTAACCATAATGAGAACAGGTTGGATAAAAACGGCAAGTGTTTGGCGGCAGTGTTTTAGAAAACGTCATCTGATAGAGTTTAATTAGCCACAGCAGAATGCGCCTTGGAAAGTTCTTCAGCGTACCAGGCAAATCCTCTAAAGGTGGATCAGCATACTGGCTTGTCTGCTCTTCTACGTGCTCACACATTGACACTCAATATTCCAGCCCGGGTAAATACCTGTTCAAAAGTTTTATCTAAAGAGTCAGGTTCAACAACCAGACATGCAATGCGGGCGATTACCAAAAAATCAAACCCTGGTGCAATTCTGGATGCCATTCTTGTCACTCTGGACCGAATCCGACGTTTGCAGCGATTGCGTTCTACGGCACCTCCGACACTTCGACTGGCGATGACCGCATACCTGCTGGTCTCCAGCATGTTGGGCCTAACAACTAATACGAAATTTCGGTTCGAAAAAGATCTGCCCTCTCTACGGATAGCGATTATTTCCTGTGAACTCCGCAGTGTTGCCAGTTTCAAAGTGCTTGGCATACCCGCTGCATTCTTATCTACATTTACCAGCGAAGACGTTTTACGTGGTTATTTGATTTCTTAGCCAATTCCTGACGACCACGCAGACGTCTGCGCTTCAAAACGTTTCGTCCGTCTTTTGTAGCCATTCTGGCTCTGAATCCGTGAACACGAACGCGTCGTTTTACTTTTGGTTGATAGGTCCTCTTTGTCATTTTCTTTATCCTTTCAGTAAATCCGGGTCATAATCACAGGCGTGTCACAACCAGGACTATTTTTCAAATCCATAACCTCTCAATTCTACCTTATTTACCTCTTCAGTCAAGGCGAACTAAGCTTGGCTTTCAGAACCTACAACACCGAGCAGATCGCCGTTTGGTTCCACACCAATAATTTCAACATCTCGTATCTGATTTACCAGCATCTCATTGCTGAAACATACCACTCGCTGATAATCTTCGCTAAAACCCCTGTAAAAAACGCCTTCTGACGAATTTTTTTTACTTTCAAACAGTACCTGTGTGCTCTGCCCCACTTTTCCGATCTTATGGTTGGCAGCCTGAGAACGAAAATGATCCAGTAAACGTTTTGTACGTATTTTTACGGTAGCAGGTTTCACTTTATCAGACATGGTCTGGGCAAAAGTTCCTGGCATCGGTGAAAAAGAAAAAACATGACCGCCATTGAAATTGCATTCCTGGATAAAACTAAAAGATTCTTCAAATAATTCATCGGTTTCACCTGGAAATCCAGCAATGACATCGGTGCTGATGGCAGTGTTTGGGCTGGTTCTCCTTATCATTTCGAGCACCTTACTAAAACGCTCCTGGGTGACAGGACGGCGCATTAGTTTGAGGATCACGTCAGATCCACTCTGCAGTGGTATATGCATGTGGGGCATGATGCGCGGATGATTGAGAAGGTCAACAAGATTTTGGTCGATGTCCCATGGTTCAATTGAGGAAAGACGGATTCTTGGAACCTCGCTGTGCTCAAGCAGGTACTCAAGCAGTGAACTCAAACGACTTTTAGGTTCCAAATCCTTCCCCCAGGAGCCTAACTGAACACCAGTAAGGACAATCTCCTTGATCCCCATATTTTCCAGCTGTCTGACTCTTTTTACAACGTTTTCGGGAGTTGTGCTGACTGAAGCGCCTCTTGCTATCGTCGTCAGGCAAAAACTGCAAGCATTATTGCAGCCATCCTGTACCTTTACAAAACCGCGAGTACGATTTCTGTGACCCAGTTTTGGTTTATGATCCAGCCCGACCAGAATATTATCAGTATTTTTAAGCAGTAACTCTGGTATCAGATCTTTCTGGTTATTTATATAAGCGTTGTCGCTGATTTCCGCCGCTTCCGGCTGAAACATGCTCACCCAACAGCCAGTGCTTATCACTTTTGCTGGATATTTTTGTCTATAATGCCGAATCATTTTCCTGGAATCTGCAGATGCTTTTGCAGTTACACAACAGGTATTTACAATGATCGTATCGGCTAATGCCGGATCAGAAACTATTTTAGCCCCCTGATAAGTCAGGTCTATCGCCAATGCATCAATTTCCGCCTGGTTCAGACGGCAGCCAACCATGTCAAGAAAAATTTTCATCAGGGTTTTATTATCACAAAATCGTTGAACACAATCGCTGCGTCTGCTGTCTCAAAAGTTTCAACAAACAATCCCGCATCACCATTATTGATGGAGTCGTCATTTGCAGAAATAACAGTTTCACCATTGACAACGAGTTGTAATGTGTCATTTTCACATTTGGCTACTAAGGCATTAATGCCATCATCCATTTTGATGCCCTCAACGCGTAAGAATTGATCTGAGCCGAGCAACTCGGCGACTCCATCCACAACCCTTACAATGCCGGCATATCCATCGGCGCTCACAGTAAACGCATAGAAATTGAACTTATCCTGAAACCGGCAGACTAACCCGAATTGAGTATCGCGCGCGCCGGTAATTTTCTGGGTCTCAACACTGATCTCAACATTCGAGTAATTTAAGTTGGTCGTCGAGACTGCTCGCGAATCTGTCTGGTTAACAGAAATCATGTAACCACCAGACGAGTAGCCTTTCAACTCGTAAGCGTTATTTATCACTTCCCAACCCGAGGAAGGATCAGTGAAGTCGTCTTCAAACAAAACCTGTCCGGATTCTTTACCGGGCAAAAGGTCCTGACTGATCTTCCCATTGTGGAAAGCTGAACAACCTGAAACAAGTAGGCATAATGTTAGTATAACTATGAGGCTTTTTTTATATGACATGTCTGTGATTATATAATGAAATCCCCGCTATGCCGTGTGCGAAATGGTTTTGAACCTGCAAAAGCAGGAGTTGGTTCTTCCTCCAAGATCGGTCTTGACTTTCGTCTATCACGTCACCTGGTGTGAGATCAAACCATTTGTGTTGGTGTTGGTACAAAACGGAATTACCGCATCACAAACACAGCAGGGTAACTAAAATATACCATAAAATAATAGTCAGGTTTTGTTATAAATATACACGGGACATCATTATGAAGCAGAGACTTTTCGTTGCAATCAAACTAAATCAAACCACCTTTGATGCTCTTCGCTTATTCCAAATGGAACTGAAAAAAGAGCTGCCTTTCAAGGGCATCCGCTGGGTTGATCCCGGTTTATTTCACCTGACACTTCAATTCCTGGGTGATACTGAAATAAATCAAATCCCTCGCTTAATTTCAAACCTGGAATCTGTTGGACAACAGATCAAATCTTTCGACTTGCTTCTCAATGGGGTTGGTCATTTCGGTTCTAAAAGCTCCATCAGAACAATTTGGGCAGGCAGCCAACCCTCTTCAGAATTACGCAATCTATTTAACCAGGTGATCGAATCTACCGAATTTTTGAAAGTATACCAGCGCCCTCGTTTCTCCCCTCACCTTACCCTTGCAAGGGGGTCAGATTGGTTAACGATAAAAGAATCTTCTCGTATCTTTGAAGTTCTCTCTGAAAGAAAAGCGACCGTCTTTGGAGTTACAAAAATTACTTCATTTGAACTGATCGAGAGCACTCTGAATCCGACTGGACCTGTTTACAAAACAATTGAGGTTATTAACTTGGTGTAAAATAACAAAAATAAGAATTGAGGTGATCTACTGGAACCAATCGAATTAGCCCGTGAAATTGTCAACATTCTCGAAGAGAAATTCGCTGAAGAAATTTTGCTATTAGACCTAAGGGGTCTTTCAGATTTTACAGATTACTTTGTGATCGCAACTGGCAGTAGCGACCGTTTATTGGATAGTCTGATTTCTGTCGTCAAAGAAGAAATTAAAAAAGAACGAGGTTACAACGCCATAGTCGAGGGAAGTGGTCAAACCGGCTGGGTCATTCTTGACTTTGGCTATGTGGTCGTTCATCTCTTCTCAGAAGCATTAAGAGAGTATTACGACCTGGAAAACCTCTGGCAGGACGCAAAAATCGTTCTCAGCGTTCAGTAACCGGCTTTACACCTGACAAGCCGTCACAATACTGTAAACGAGTCTTAACATCCTTCGCATTGGTCGGAGTGTCAAACAGAAAACGTAACCGTTTTCCAGTTTCTGTACGTACCCGCAATTTTGTGTGTGGGATAGAACCTGGACATTTAATTTACATCTGACACAAGATTGCCCGGTTAAAGAATATCTTCCAAAATTTCCTGTGCGTGGTCCTGAGGTTTGACTTTCTCGTAAGCTTTAAGGATTTTGCCTTCTTCATCGATGATGTAAGTTATCCGCAAAACGCCTTCATATTCCCTGCCCATATACTTTTTGGGTCCCCAGGCTTCATATGCTTTGATGACAGTTGTGTCTGTGTCTGAAAGCAATGGAAAAGGAAGCGAATATTTTTCCTGGAACTTTGCATGAGAACTAATGCTGTCCTTGCTAACTCCTAAGACGACCAAACCGTTCTTGCGGAAGTCCCCGAAACTGTCTCTGAAACTGCATGCTTCTTTGGTGCAGCCGGGAGTATCATCTTTTGGGTAAAAATAGAGGACTACCTTTTTTCCACGGTAATCTGATAAATTGTGCAATACTTCTTCCTGATCTTGTAAGGCAAAGTCTGGAGCTAAAACACCTTCTTGTAACATAGTATCTCCTTAGAAAAGTGGGTAAACGATTAAATAGCAAACTGCAAAATAATGTAAAAATGCAGTGGCTTTGATGATTTGCCAATGAGGTTTCATCCCTCTTGCCATCCGAGTTAATAAATACATACTAAAAACACCAATGATTGCGCTTATTAGAACTGGCAAATTTATGCTTAATGAATTATTTCGCAAAAAGAATAAAAAGAAAACCAGATATGTAAGAACCAACGTAACATTTTGAATCCTGATTCCATTTTCCCAACCAACCATGTCCAGGTGTGATCTTTCACGAATTTTCTGATCACGTTCATATTGTTCGAACAATAAAGAGGTACTTGTGGCAATATAGAGGAAGAAAAAAGCCAAGGTCAATAAAATATGACCATTTGTAGGGTTTATATCTTGCATACCCCCACCAAATAACAGCATTAATGGTGAAACAATCATCCCCTCAATGATTACTCCAAACGTTTGGAAGAGCATTTTTCCATTTCGCGAAATTGGCATGAGCATTAAAACGGTGATCAGGCTGATATAAATTAAATTCACTCCAATCAATTTATTGATGTTGAGTATGGTATAGATCAAAAAGAGATAAATTAGAAAAAGGATCAATGTCAGGATCATTAATTGACTTTTTTTGTTTCCACGTTCAAAACTGACCTGGCTATATGGATTGATTTTGGAGGTAGTCAAGTAACTAAAGAGCGTCTGTAAAGCCAGAATGGTCAAAAAGAGCAGGAGACCCAGGATCAAACTGTTGAAATCAAAGCGGCCGTTTTCAAAGCCAGCAAAAATTGCGCCGACCAGGTAGGTTGAAAAGCTTGCGAAAATAAAAAAGGCGTTTTTCCTCAGTGATGAAAGGACGTTTTGCATTTCTTAAGTTTAACACAATCAAGCTTTATATATATCGAGGTTATAATTTTATTCAATGAAACCGGGGAAGCTTTTTCTATTCTTGATTGCGATTGTTGTTATTCTGATCGGGTTTTCAGAAGCGACTTTGACTGCTGATGCTCAAACTCCGACCCTCGATATTTTCGTCGCCAACACCGCCGAAGAATGTAGTGGCAAACCTCAGTGTTTCTATAATGATGCACCCGACACTCCGCAATCTGTGGCCTTAAACAAAGCGTTAAACTTTGCACGGGACAACTCTCTTGGTGGCGCGCGTATACATATTTTGGGTGCCTACAGCATTAAAACAGACACAGTCACTATCGACTTTCCGGTGAATTTAATCGGAGAAGGTTCAGGTTGGTTAAGCACCTCAAGTGGTATTTGCGACGACCCTCTTTTACGAATCACATCTGAAGTAAGCATCCAGAATCTCATTATCACTGATGGCGAATGCAATACGACCTCACGGGATCTTATCGAAATTGATAGCAACTTGAATGTTGTGATCGAAAACTCAACACTTCAATATGGAAAGAACGCTATTATTCGTAGAAACAACCTGGGAAATCTGACAATTCGCTTTAGTGAGATCGTAAATAATAACGGCTACGCGCTTTTAAACGAAAATTCTGAGGTTACCTCAGAACTCCTGATGACGGCGAATAACATTTTCAACAATGGTAGCCAACCGCAGGTAATTTGCCAAAACAACAACAATGACGTCAATCACAATTTTTGGGGAAACGGTATCTCAGCGACTCAGGCTACACAAGGGTGCAATGCAGACGACACCCGTATGTTAGGCGCGAAAATTGTCAGTTCCCAGAAAGGTGTTCAGGCTGAACTGCAAACTTTAAACTCAGTATACCCGACCACTGACTTCTACGGCTTTTCTGCAAAGAGTGACGCTGATCTCGAGCTTTATGTAGTAAATCATGGCGATTCCATGCCATTTCCTGACCGCATGATCGATGATTTGACTGCATGTGGAAATTACTTTGACGTTTTCCTTGCCCAAAACAGCCAGGCTGACAGCCTGACTATGCGCTTTTCTTACGCTGCAAACCAGACCTGCCAGAATGCAATCCAAACGATATCTCTTTGTGGTTCCGGGAACATGAAAACCTTTCCGCTTATGTGGCAAGATATAAAAACTGGCGTTACAGCTGGCTGGGACAATGTTGGTGACAATCCGGGTGGAGATATTTTTCCTGGACAGGAAGTTCGCTGTAATCTTCAACTAAAAAATATCGAAGTAGAGCTCGATAATAATGGCCGCCCAAACCTGGAAGACGATCTTGCCTTTACACCTTTCGTTGTAGGCTTCGATATCACCGCAGTCACTGTCCTAAAGCCTACTGAACAATCGAGCGGAACGGTAATGGTCAGTTGGAGCACAACCAGCGAGAGCAACACCTCTTCTTTCAAGGTAATGAGATCGACAGCTTCGACAGGCCCCTGGATTCAGATCGGAGAAGCCGTGCCGGCTCTGGGAGGCTCTCTCGACGGGCGCTCTTATGTTTTAGAAGACAGCCAAACCTTCCCTTCAACGACCTATTATTACCTGCTTCAAGTTATTGCAGAGGACGGTACCACTCAACAATCTATCGGTCCTGTCCAATTGATTACCTTGAGCCCAACAGCTACAAGGCGCCCAACTTCCACCCCTCGCCCAACCAGTACTCGTGTGCCGACCAGAACTCCCACACCATTCCGAACGGCTACTAACGCATTTCGCACTTTTACACCCACCCAATTTACCGTCACCGTGGCACCGCCTGAAATTGTTGAGCTGACAGGAACTGCTACACTTGAACCTTTCGAAAAGCCAACCAACTACCAATCAACTGAAACAAAACGCCCAACTGTTAACCCAGGAGCGCTTCTGGAAAAAGATAAAGAAAAATCTGGCAATCAAAGTGCCCTTTTGTTTGTTCTGGGTACAGCCATTGTTGTTGGGATTGTCCTGTTTTATCTATACTTATCGAAGAAATCCCGCTAATTTTTGACTTTTGTATTCACTTATGCTATTCTATCTCCCATCCGTAATGAGGTGATAGGGAATGCAAAAAGAGCGAGTATCGGATAATGTATATTGGTTTCAAAGTGAAGTCTACGCACAAGTAACAGCTGGCGTCATCATTGGTCCACAATGGGCAATCCTGATCGACACCTTGATGCCAGAAGAAACTCCCGAAATTAAGAATTTTATTGAAGATGAGTTGATGGTGCCGGTTCGGTACATCGTGAACACCCACCATCACGCAGATCACTGTTGGGGAAATTGTATATTTCCAAATGCAACTGTGATTGGACACGAGTTGTGCCGTGAATTAATGCTCAATCGTAGTCAAAGTGCATTAGAGGAAGCAGGGAAAGACAATCCCCTTTTTAGAAGTCTTTGTATCAAGGAACCTCAAATCACGATCTCCCAGGGATCTTTGTACCTGCGTATTGGAAAAAAACACATCAAAGTATTCTCTACTCCCGGACATTCTGATGATTGCGTCTCGGTACTGCTTGAAGATGACCGCATCCTGTTCAGTGGAGACGCCTATCTTCCCATCCCTTACTTTGTTGGCGGTGATATTGACGTTATGACTAAAACCATAACCGAGATAGGCAATATGGGGCTTGAAAACATCATTCAGGGTCATGGCGATGTCGTTTTGCGTGGAGAAATAGATGAGATCACCAACAGTCACCTTGACTATCTGAAATCGGTACGCAAACTTGTAAAGACAGCTTTTAGACGTCGAGATCCTTTGGAATTTTTACGCATGCAATCTGTGGAAGACAGCGGAAAAACCAGGATCAGTATGGGCGGTCTTGCCCAGGATCTTCATATTCGAAACTTACAATGGCATTATTTAACCGAATTGAAGAAAAAGAAAGAAGAATCAAACAACTAAGCTGATTACGATCACCAAAATTGTTACAAATGACATCAATATCGGTTCTGGATATTGATGCCATTTTTTTTCTGCCTTAAATTGGCTTAGCCAACTGGAAAGACTGTAAAGAATCCCAGTTAATAACAACCCGTATTGAATGGGAGGGATGAAAATGTAATGTAAACCCACCGCCAATTGAGTAACAATCCAGGAGACCAATAATGCCAGTAATAAGTTATCCCCGAAACTTTTTTGTAAGCTTAACAAGCGAAAAGAAACAAACAATGATGAAAGAAATAGCAATAGAAACTGGGCAATCATTCTGACACTGCTGTTCTTCAGAGCAATTGTCAACAAAAGAAACAGACCAAAAGAGAAACTGTTGACCAAAATTGAATATCCAAGCGACGTAATCCCTGTTTCCTCAATCAAAACGTATTCTGCTCTGAACAAGAGAGCGACAATGATGTAGCCTGTCAGAAAAACTACCCACCAGATTTGACTCCGAGCTGACTGCCTAAGAACAATAGCCAGGATCAAGGTCGAAATAAATGGCAGCATGAGGTGAGGAAGAATTCGTAGAAAACTCAACTTCTCATAACTCCAAAGTGGATGCGTCAAGAAAACCCACACGCCTCCGACGGCTGCAAGCAAAGCCAATAAAACCGGGATAGTGTTGAAGAAAGAAAGCTCAAAACGAATGCCAAGGATATTTAGCATTGAAGCTTCCACCTTGACTGGAAGAAGATAGACCATGGCAAACCCCAAAGCGAGAAACGCCAGGACGATGCTAAAGCGGTTCAGATAAAGACTGCTTTGACCTTCATTTTGCATAGCAAGATTTTATCACGTGCCATAAAACCCTTGTTTCAAGCAGTGGGTCACTAAATACCGTGTTTTAGACACTCTCAAGAAAAATCAATGATTTTTTTAGTCTGTGGGAATTTCCAATAATGCAATAGGTGGTAATTCTAGGGTTAAATGGTATAATTTTAAGGTTATGAGATTCGTACTTCCTGCTAAAAAACAGCCCAAAGTAATCGATGCATTCAAGGCGGGGTATAGCACCCTGTCCAGTCACCTTTACTTGTTGTTGTTTCCGATTTTACTCGATGTTTTCTTTTTATTTGGAAAGCGCTTATTAATTGCCGACCAAGTAAAAGCAATGTTTAGCAACGTGACTTTGCCTTCATCATTATCAACAGAAATGCTGAATTCGTGGGATGAAGTAAGTAGCTTAGTGTTCGAGATTTTCAAGAATTTTAGTCTGACAGCGTTCTTACGCAGTTTTCCAATTGGCGTCCCGAGTTTATTAGCATACCGACCAATGGAGGTCAATCCTCTTGGCACGTTTTCTACGGTTCAGGTTGCATCAGCTGGCAGCACAATAGTCTATATACTCGGTTTCTCACTGATTGGTTTTTTACTTGGCACACTTTTCCTTTGGCTGATTCGCAATTCTGTCCTTGACAAAAGTTCAACACAAACACCAGATCGATTACCGCAACAATTAATTTCACTATTCACCATTCCGGTGTTTGTTTTTTCGTTGGGCATTTTTGTTCTTTTGCCGATCATTTTCCTGATATCAATATTCAATTCTTTTCTGCCTATCCTGGGTACATTAGGCTACTTTTTGCTCAGTCTTGGCATAATTTCATCGGCGATACCTTTGTTTTTTACGCCCCATGAAATCTTATTATCTGGAAGCAATTTTGTAAATTCTGCTAAAGAGAGCATCCGAATTGTCAGGCCTACCAACGGTAAAACTTCAATTTTTATCATGCTGGCCTATCTGGCTACATATGCCACAAATTTGCTCTGGCAAATACCGAAAGACGACTCCTGGATGCTGGCAGTATCCATCCTTGGTCATGCGTTGGTCACGACGCTTATATTTGTGGCAAGTTTTCACTTCTATATCGACGCGCGCGATTGCGTGCGAGATTCAATAATTACAGAAACACCCATTAACGAACAATTGGGTAACTGAGCGGAGAATTATCTTGAAAAATACTAACTTAGGCAAATATGAGGCAGAAGCCATCCAAATTTTGGAAGGTCTTGAGGCAGTTCGCCGCAGACCTGGCATGTATGTTGGTGGAACCGACCAAAAAGCATTGCATCACCTGATTTATGAAGTAGTCGACAACTCGATCGATGAAGCACTGGCTGGCAGCGCAACTGAAATAATAGTCATCATTCACCCGGATGAAAGTGTCACGGTCAAAGACAATGGTCGTGGTATTCCAGTAGGCATTCATCCAGAGAAGAATATTTCAGCGCTCCAGGTTGTTATGACTGTTCTTCATGCAGGTGGAAAATTTGGCGGCGGAAGCTACAAGGTATCTGGTGGTCTGCACGGTGTTGGTGTCTCAGCGGTTAATGCATTATCCGAATGGTGTGAAGTTACCGTTCACAGAGACAACAAAATCTACTTTCAACGCTACGAAAAAGGTATCCCGCAGGGCGATGTCAAAAGCGTGGGGACGTATAAAGGCGATGAAACCGGCACCTCGACCACATTCCGTTTTGATCGCTCCATTTTTCTGGAAGAAGTAAGTTATCGTTTTGAAACCCTGGCTCAGCGCTTCAGGGAGATGGCTTTTGTCACACGTGGCATTAGTATCAAACTCATCGATGAGCGAACCTCAAGAGAAATGACCTTCCATTTTGAAGGTGGAATTGCATCTTTTGCACGGTACGTCAATCGAAACCGAGAGGTCTTACACCCCATGATCTTCGGTGAAAAAGAGATCTCCGGAGTCAGCATTGAGTTTGCAGTTCAATATACTGATACATATTCAGAATCGATTTACAGCTTTGCAAACACGATCAACACTGGTGATGGCGGTACCCACCTGACCGGTCTGAGAGCTGCCATTACCCGCAGCATTAATGACTATGGACGCAAATCTGGCAACCTAAAAGATACCGACCCGAATTTCAGTGGAGAAGACACACGTGAAGGTCTGACTGGCATCATCAGCATCAAACACCCTGATCCTCAATTTGAGAGCCAAACCAAAGTCAAACTTATGAATGCTGATGTTCAGACTTATGTCCAACAGGTCGTTGGTGAAACCATCTCCACCTTTTTGGACGAAAATCCATCCGCAGGTAAAGCGATCATTCAAAAGTGTCTGACTTCAGCTCGTGCCAGGGACGCTGCCAAAAAAGCGCGCGATCTGGTCATCCGAAAATCTGCACTTGAATCGATGACACTGCCTGGAAAACTTGCTGATTGCTCAGAACGCGACCCGAATAAGTCAGAATTGTTTATCGTTGAGGGTGAATCGGCAGGCGGTTCCGCCAAGCAAGGACGTGACCGTCACTTCCAGGCGATTTTGCCGCTGCGCGGTAAGATCCTGAATACCGAACGTGCCCGGCTCGATAAGATTTTGGGCAACCGTGAAGTCCGATCATTAGTTTCTGCACTCGGAACTGGCATCGGTGATTCGTTTGACCTCAAAGGTTTACGTTATGGTAAGGTAATCATCATGACCGATGCGGATGTTGATGGTGCTCATATTCGCACACTTTTACTTACCTTCTTCTTCCGTTACATGCAGCCGCTGATTGATGAAGGTCACCTTTACATTGCCCAGCCACCGTTATATCGCATTGGCTACCGAAACCAGACTTCATATGCTTACAGCGATGATGAGATGGAACGGATAGTAAGCAAAATGGGCGGCAAAAACAAAGTTTCTCTCTCTCGTTACAAAGGTCTTGGTGAGATGAACCCGGAACAATTGTGGGAAACCACCATGAACCCGGAAAACCGAACCATGCTGCAGGTCGATATTGAGGACGCTGTTGAAGCAGATCAAACATTTGACATGCTGATGGGCTCCCTGGTGCCGCCTCGCCGGCGCTTCATCCAAACCCATGCCAAAGAGGTTCGCAACCTGGATGTCTAAAGTTGATCGCCTGCTTATGCAGGCGATATTTTTTGAATCATGGTAAGAAAAATAATACACCTTGACCTTGATGCCTTCTTCTGTTCCGTTGAAGAGTTGTTGGACCCTTCTTTGAAGGGAAAAGCCTTTGCTGTAGGTGGCAGCCCTTCAGGTCGGGGAGTAATTACCTCGGCATCTTATC
>OBLN01000342.1_pt1 | contig 17158 bp, 18 predicted proteins | sample 1519301 | NCBI WGS metagenome assembly OBLN01 (sample SAMEA2452533, study PRJEB22499) | sediment metagenome | reverse complement strand
AGCGAAAACACAAGGCGATTATCGGTGAATTACTCTTCTACACTATTCCTTTCTCGTTCAGTCATACCTGGTCATGAGTGCAGTTTTGATCGATAGAAAGTGTTATTATTCTTCAGATCGATGAGATTAAAGGACCTGTTTCGGTCATGATTTCAGTTATTCTTGCCACAGGAATGGGAAACGTCTGAAGTCATCAGTTTCAAAACCTCTGACGAATATGAAGGGAAGACGTATAGTAACGCATGTCCTTTAGAAGGCTTTCGAGGTATCGAAATGTGACAGAGCGGTAGTAATAATAAACCCTGATTTTGAGAGAGATTTCGCAGATAGCATAGTTTCCCCGGTCAGTTATTCATATCTAGAAACTCCAAGAGAAACAAGCGATGCCCTGCAAAAAGCTCTTGAACTCATACCGAAAGATGAGGATATTCCCGTTCTATACGCCGATCTTATACTTATATCTCGAGAGTCGCTGAACTCTCTGGTAGAGCTTCACAATAAGAGCAGTTATGATATCACTTTTCCTCAGAAATTTCTCAAGAGAAGTATCCATACGCTTGGGAAGACTAAGTAGGAAACAAAGAGGTAAAAAGTCTTCGAAACAATCCGGATAGCAATCCCCGTGCTCAGGTCTTTACTCCTCGAGCTGAACAGGTCAAAATCGTTTTCCATCTTCTCCATTCCGGTTTCCGCTCTCCTTCTCTTGCTCCTTTCAATTAGTTGTTACATATGTACTTCGTGAGAAATGAATTAGTGAATTATTCGGCTTGGAAGAAAGCGTGTTTCTTCTAAAATAGAGATATCTCAATGCATTTTCTTGTAACCAAGTAAGTTTGAAAGGCAGTTAGATCAAATGATCAGGTAATAGTCACCCTCTTTGACTCTCTTGAGAGCTTCTCCTTGTTTTCATACATCTTTTCGTCGGCTACGATCAGCAATTCTCTAATCGTCTTCCCGTCATCAGGAAATACTGCTATACCGACACTGGCAGTCAGTTTCAAGCTTCTTCCCTTGACAGAAAAGGGGTCTTCAAAGGCTTGATGGATTCTCGTTTCCGCTTCTCTAGACCCTTTCTTTCCCGTTGAAGGTAGTACGTACACAAATTCGTCCCCGCCCATCCTTGCAATGAGATCACTTCTACGGCAGACGGTACTAAGGCGCTTGCCAACACTTTTTAGAAGCTCATCACCAACATCATGTCCAAGAGTATCGTTGACTCCTTTGAAATCATTTAGATCGAGATAAAGAAGAGCCATTGCCTCAGACTTTCGTTTCGAAAACTCAACCTGCCTTTCCGCGCAATCAAAGAAGGCTCTGCGATTCGGAAGACCGGTCAGGTGATCCTCCATAGACAGCTTTTCCATCAGCTTTCTCTGTCTTCTCAGTTCATTTACTGTCTGAATTCTCCATAGAAGAACTGAAATCGCTTTTCCAAAACCAATTGCCGTGTTTACTACCTCTTTGTCATCGAAAGCAGTTGAAGAAGTGAAGCTGTCCAGATTGAAGTACATTCTGATGTCATCATCAATCTTTATTGGGATCGAAAGTGTGCTCTTTATTTCCTCAAGCCTTCCTCCCTTTATAATCTTCTCCAGTCGCTCACCATCCATTTGATAATCAACACTGTAATCCTTTATTATAACCACATCACCACTACCTTTTTGAATAAGTTCATCAGAAGAAAACGAGACCGTCTTCAGTTTCTCAAAGTCATAGTTGTGAGTGGCCACGAAATGATAACGATTATCCTCCTTTTTCAAAAGAAAAGCTGCTGCATCTGCTTTTGGGAAGACCTCAACACATCTCATCAAGAAGTACCTGTAGGTCTTTTCATCGAAATCGCTTTCCAATACTTCCGTGATTAATTCGTTGAGAAGTCTCTGGAACTTGTTCTGTTCAATGAGAGTCGACTCGATCTTTCGCAGGTGAGTGACATCTTTGAAGGTCATGAGAAAGGAATCGGGATCTTCTTTCGTATCCCTTCCAATCACTAGATTGACCTCAGCAACTAACTTGAATTGTCTCGCGGTAATGAGTTCCAGTTCAATCTGAAAGGCATTCTTTCCAGCAAAAAGGGAGGATTTCGCCTTCTCGAATTTCTTCTCGCTATCTTCGGAAAGCAAATCAGATACTTGCTTTTTCATGAGTTCTTCGCTACTATATCCAAGCAAACTGCAAGCGGCCCTGTTCGGATAGAGTATTTCTCCTGACAGACCCAGAAGCAGAATGCCGTCCAGTGAATTGTTTACAACGGCCCTGAACTCTGAGATTCTCTTCTTTCGCTCCTTGATGTGATAGAAAGCACTTATCAGGAGCATGGGTAAACCAATAACCAGAAGCACTACCGAAACGAATTCATACACTCTCGTTTCGGTAAGCGCTTCAAGCAAATCGAAATACGTTGAAATCGATAGAAAGATAAGGCCCAGAGGGATCCCTTTGTGGAGCTCGCGATTTCCCAGTAGGTAAGCTGCGACTAGCGAAACACCAATAACAACCATTTCGCTAAATATGGCGAAAAACTTAACTGGCTGAATGGAGTGCAGGGAAAAGACTACTGCTGAAACAACGACTATTAGAATCGACGTCAGGTATACTTGCAACTTGCTTCTTGGAATGCTCAACAGTATTTCACCTCGGCAGAACTAAACGTCATTTAATGATGTCAGACCCTATTTAACGGATATATTGTAAGCTTTATAATCAACCGCCGACTCTTTCCCTTCCCACGATCTGAAGTATCTGAAGATTATCGTCGAATATCCTTCGTCCACCGCTTGAAATGTCCAGGTAACCTTAGAAGGAGCTCCTACCTTGCCACTTTTATCGACTGAGATCTCTTTGCTTTTTTCAGTAATCCCATCTCCAAGAACTACATACTGCCATGTGTACCCAGTACTAGCGTTCTCCTCAAGGGTGACCGTGAAGGTCGTACCAAGCGTCACTTCATTCATGAGAATCTTCAGATCCACCTGACCCTTTCCTTGGCCGGCAACATCCACCGTCAGTGCCCTGAAGTCCACAGAGTGTTTCTCTCCTTCCCACTGCCTGAATAGCTTCAAAGTGATCAAAGCCTTTCCTTCCTTTGCCGCTGTCATTATCCACCCTTTGACAGAAGGGGCGCCCGGCATCATACTGGGCGCATTGTGCTCTTCAAGGAAGTTTCTCAACACACCTGTCGGTTCCGCAAAAATATGCCAAAGATATCCCGTGGAAGGATTCTCTTGAATCTCAAGTATCGCAAGATCATTTACACTCATTGAGTTAGCCGACTCTTTCAATTCAATCGCAAGCCCTAATGTAATTATCAGTGCAATATAAAAGAACGCCGTTAGTGTTTTCTTCATGGTTAACACCTCCTATATTAGAAAAAGCTCTTTCTGCCTTCCATCTAGATAGTCTATCTCATTATCGGTGAAAGCAACCGTTTCTTCCAAGAAACCGTAGACATTCTGTTCGTCCCACAGTGACAGTCGCGTTCTGCAATTTAGCTCCATTGCAAAGCAGGTCATGTTTCTGATCTTAAGATCTCCGGCTCCGCTTATTCTGTCTTGGTTGTTCCATAATCCAATAACTGGCCCCGCACCGTGTCCATGATAACCAACTGGATGTGAGTAAATTGCTGCTTCCAGACCCTTTACCTTCGCGTCTTCAAGAGAAACTCGAAGCAATTCATTTCCAGTAATTCCCTCCCTGAAATTTCGTGCCAGAATATTCTGAACCTCGTTTGTTCTTCTGATGACTTCAGCGAGACCTAGCTTCAAATCGTCATACCCTTCCTTCTTCAGATAGAATACCTGCTGTGTATCAGTTGCGAGGCCGTTGTACATAAAGCCAAAATCGCAATGCAATAGGTCACCTTCCTCAATTAGACCCGTACACCTCGCATTCTCCACGCCCTTTCTCTGGAAATCTACATCTGGGCCAAACCATGTTTTCAGACCAATATCGTATGCCAGCTTTTTTAGCAGGAGCTCGATATCTCTGGTTTTCGTGACTCCCGGTGTAATGTTGTCTCTCGAAAAGGCATTTCTGATTATTACGTGAGCTATTCTGTCGAGATTCCTGTAAACCTCAATCTCCTTCTCACTTCTGGTCTGCAACCAGTTGACTGCAATGTTTTCGGCACTCACCAGAGTAACTTCATCAGAAAGCTTTCTCTTGAGAGACTGGAAAAGTGAAACCGTAATCCCATCGGCGAGTGCAAAGTTGTCCGAATAGTCTACTCCTAGTGTCTTTACTTTCAAATCCCTTAATAGCTCTCCTATAGAATCGAAAATATCTCCGTCTTCAACTTTCCATGCGGATTCATAATAGCCGCTCAACTGACTACCATGTGGAGACAATACAAATCTGTTGTTCTTCGTGAACAAGAAGGCCGTTATTCTGCTCGCTCCGTAAAACGAACCGGGAAGCAACGTACTGATAATAGGATCTTCGTTGTTCTCTCTTCCGATTACCATCCAGGCATCAAACTCCTCTTCCGCAAGAAGCCCCGGCATAATATCCTCAAGCCTGTCGAGAAGGAATTCGTTGTAGCAGGCAATTCTTTCGTCCTCGGAGGGCATTGTGGAAGCTATTTCTCTATATTGATCTGCAAATTCATTCATCTTGGCCCCCCACTGTTTTTTCCAACTGGAATGGCAACTTCCGAATCGTTTAAGAGACTCTTCAAATAATCGCTGTTCTCTTTCAGAAAGCTCTCCTCTTCTAAAAGGTGAACACCGGTCTGGCCCTTGCTTCTTATCCTAAGTTTCTTGTGAGCACTCTTCTGTCGACTGATCAGTTTGTACGTAACCCCATCGATTTCAACATATCCTTTGATCTCCAATTTTCCACCTCCTGAGATAATCTAACATTTATAAATAGCAAAACAAAGAACTACACACGCTGCCTTGCTTTGCTTAGCAGAAACGGAGTAGAATTTACTGATCCCAGAAAGAAGGAGTTCAAGCTGCATCTCAGGAGCGAACTGGAGATGATTAGTAAGGATAAGACCTTAATAGAAACTCTTCCACAGAGCTTAACGGGTCTTTCAGTGATCGAAAGGAACACTAAAGGAATGATCTTTGTTGACAATCAAAGAAGTCCGAACCTCATAGTGGTTTGGAATTGTTGTGATACAGTTCTAGTGGGGAGTGAAAGTGGAAAGATTTCAGAAAACCAACTTAGTAGATTTCTTTTCGAGACTTTTTTCTCCCACTAGCAAAAGAAAGAGACATTCCTTTCATGAATTTCTGTTCTTCTCCCACTGTCTTGGATAAACTTCTAGCTATCCTCAAAACAATGAATCCAAGACTCGTGAAAAGACGCTTCTTTCAAGCAGACTCCATGTTAAGTAATACTGAAAGACACAACTCAATTGAATTTACCGCATTCAGAATTAATGAAGCGTTGCTGAATCGCCACCTGGATAACAGTAACGTTCTTAGAGGCTGGGTATATTCCTTTTGGAAAGATCTGGATTCATTCGAGAAACTTGGTGGGGGTTACGCATTAATCAAGGGTAAGACAATAATTAGCTGGTGCTTGGGTGTATACAGATTTGGAGATAGAATCGAAGTGGGCCTAGAAACCATCAAGGAGTTTAGAAATCAAGGTATGGGTCTAGCTGTGTCGAAAATATGCGTCGATGAATTCCTTTCAAGCGGGTTGGTAGTTGACTGGCACTGTGATTCTGAGAATTTCCCTTCTTTGTCGATTGCCACCAACCTTGGATTGAAGGAAAAGATGGATTATGAACTGTGTAAGATAAGCATTTAGAAGAGGATGAAGATGAGAGAAACGAAAATGATTTGCACCATGTGCGGCAAAGAATATTTAGGAGAACATTTCCGCTGTTCGTGTGGGGAACCACTTGAGTTAATCATGCAAAAGAAAAAGGCTGTAAACATCTCCTGGAAAAAATCAGGAATTCTCGAAAGCTTTTCGGATCTCTTACCTGAACTGAAGGATTTTAACTCTCTTTCATTGGGTGAGGGGCTGACCCCCCTGACGAAGATAGAACATGCTATGACAGACGGTTTAGAACTGTTCATAAAGAACGAGGCAATAAATCCGACATGGTCTTTCAAGGACCGCGGAAGTTATTTGGCCGTTCTCGACGCCATCAACAAGGGCTACAAGCATATCGGCACAGTCTCCACGGGTAACATGGCCGCCTCAGTTGCAGCCTACGGTATGAGGGCGGGACTGAAGACCACAATTCTTGTATCTGATTCAATCCCTGAGGAGAAAATCTTACCAATCGCCATCTATGGTCCTAGAATACTGAAGGTCAAAGGAGATTATGACCGTCTTTATTTCAGATCACTGGAGCTAGGAAGAAAGAAGAACATCTACTTTGCAAATTCCGACATCCCAATGAGGGTAGAAGGATCGAAAACTATCGCATTCGAGATATTCCTTCAGCTGGAAGGTAGAGTTCCCGATTTTGTGATCGTTCCAACAAGTTCTGGTGGAAATGTTAGAGGAATAGAAAAGGGATTTCGCGAACTCAAGGCATGTGGGCTCTCCAGGAGCATCCCCCGATTGATCGTGGCACAGGCTTTGGGATGCTGCCCTATACACCAAGCCTTTTCTTCAAACGACAATCAGATAGAAAAGTTTACCCACGCACACACAATTGCACACGCAATCGAAAATCCCTTCCCCCCAAGCGGAAATGCTGTTCTGAGAATGCTAAAAGAAAATCAGGGAATCACTGTTGCCGTTAATGAAGACGAGATCCTCACAGCTCAGAGACAACTAGCCAAGAGAGGTCTCTTTGGACAACCTGCCAGCGCGGTAGCATTTGCTTCGATTTCAAAGCTGAGAAAAGCGATTGATGTCAAGAGGGCTATTGTTGTTGCAGTTCTAACGGGCTCCGGCTTGAAATACCCTGCAATTCTTAAAGAGCAACCTTCTGTTGTGGAAGTAACCGATATCGATTCTCTTCAGGACTTGCTTTAGAGTAACCGGTAATATTTCTATGCGGGTTTCCTTGAATGTCAGCTTCATTATTCTTGTCCAAATAAACTGATTTCATTCGATTTCTCGAACCCTTGCATGGGGTAATTCTAAAAGAACCTAATTCTTGTTATCAGTCTTACGATACGAACGCTATACAATAGTATTGCATTATTATTTATTCTTTTATAGTGCTCATTCAAGCAGTTTTATCAGAGATATACATTATGACATTTTGGTGTTGACAGCTTGATTTCTCTTGCCTATAATAGTGTTGTAGATGTTGAGTTTGCATGCAAGGAGGGAAATCAGATGGCAAATAAGGAATACACAGTAGGTATCGACCTTGGAACGACTAATTCCGTTATTTCATGGGTCAAACCAGACGGAAATGTCGAGGTAATTCCTAATGCAGAAGGAAATCGTACAACGCCTTCTATAGTATCGTTCAGCAAGACCGGTGAAATCATTGTGGGTGAGCCCGCTAAGAGACAGTCGATTCTGAATGCGGAGAGGACTGTAAGATCGATAAAGCGAAAGATGGGTTCCGATTTCAAAGTAAGGATAGATGACAAAGAGTACACTCCTCAAGAAATCAGCGCTTATATTTTGAAGAAGTTGAAGGCAGATGGAGAAGCTTACCTTGGCGGAAAAATTACTAAGGCAGTTATTACATGTCCTGCATATTTCAATGATGCTCAGAGACAGGCCACTAAAGAAGCCGGAATAATTGCTGGTCTTGAGGTCCAGAGAATAATTAACGAGCCTACAGCGGCAGCCGTAGCATACGGAATCGACAAGAAAAAAGGTGACAAAAAGATTATCGTATATGATCTCGGAGGAGGAACTTTTGATGTTTCCGTCCTGGATATTGGTGATGGAGTAGTTGAAGTTCTTTCAACTTCAGGTAACAACCACCTCGGAGGAGATGATTTTGACCAGAGGCTAATAGACTACATAGCTGAGGACTTCAGGAAGAAGAACAACGTCGACCTCAGAAAAGACAAGCAAGCCTTTCAGAGATTGAAGGACGCTGCGGAAAGAGCCAAGATTGAACTTTCTTCAAAGTATGAAACTGAGATTTCCCTGCCTTTCATAACTGCAACGGCTGATGGCCCATTGCACCTCGAAATGAAGATAACAAGGTCCACATTGGAATCCCTAATAAAAGATCTTGTGGAAGGCACCAGGGAACAGATAGAAAGAGCACTGAACGATGCAAAGCTTTCGCCAAAAGAGGTTGATGAAGTGTTACTTGTCGGAGGTTCTACTAGAATTCCAATGGTTCAAAGCTTCATAAAGTCGATCTTCGGCAAAGATCCTAACAAGAACATCAACCCAGACGAAGCGGTAGCAATTGGTGCAGCGCTTCAGAGCGGTATTCTCTCTGGCAGCGTGGAAAGCGATCTGGTGCTCGTAGACGTAACGCCTCTCACTTTAGGAGTCGAGGTCATGGGCGGTTTAATGGAACCGATAATCGAAAGAAACTCCACGGTTCCCGTGAAAAAGTCTAAGGTTTTCACAACCGCGGCAGACGGTCAGACCGAAGTGGAAGTGGCAGTGTTCCAGGGAGAAAGGACCATGGCCAGAGACAACATGTCTCTTGGAAGTTTCAAGCTTACAGGAATTGCACCGGCACCTAGGGGAGTGCCTCAAATTGAAGTGACTTTCGACATCGATAGTGATGGAATTGTACATGTCTCCGCAAAAGATCTCGGAACGAATAGAGAGCAGTCGATGGTTGTTAGTGGAAGACAGAAGATGTCTGAAGAGGATATCAAGAGAATCGTAGAAGAGGCAAAGAAATACGAAGAGCAGGATAAGCAGAAGAAACAGGAAGTAGAGCTAAAGAACCAGGCCGATCAGTTAGCATACAGCATGGAGAAGCTTCTCAACGAAAGTGGAGATAAGATTTCGTCCGAAGACAGAGGCAAACTTGAAGGACTGGTGAAAGATCTAAGGGATGCTTTAAGCGAAGACAATATTCAGAGAATTAAGCTCCTGTTTGATCAGCTCCAGAAAGAGAGCATGAGAGTCGGACAAAGCGTTTATCAGAAGGCACAGGCACAGGCTCCAGCTGATGGTGGCCCACAGGAAGGTGAAAACCATGACAGTGACACTGGTACCGAATACATACCGCCGGAAGACAGCAAGTAACAGAATCTATAGAAACCCAGAAAATGGAGGTGTTAATATGTTGGCAATCAGAAGAGGAAGCGATCTTTTCAGACCCTTTGAAGAGATTCAGAGAGAAATGGACAGACTCTTTAACGACGCCTTCAAAGGTCTGAGCAACCAGTCGAGAGAAGAAACCATGTTTAGTCCCGAAGTTGACATCTACGAGAAGGACAACTCTGTCTTCATTGAAATGGACATCCCGGGAATCAAGAAGGATGAACTGGAAATCAAGGTGGAGGACGATGTTCTCTCTATCAAAGGAGAGAAGAAACTTGAGAGAGAGCAGAAAGAAAGAGATTACCACCGCTATGAGAGATATAGCGGAGCATTCCAGAGGATCTTCAGACTTCCAGACTACGTAAAGAGTGATGAAGTCAAAGCCAAATACGAAGATGGTGTCCTTAAGCTCGAGCTCCCCAAGAAAGAAGAAGTCAAGAAGGAAGCAATCCAAGTCAAGATCGACTAAGAAAAGTTTAAACTGAGAGGGCGCTTACGGGCGCCCTTTTTTTGGAGGTGTAATGATGATTAACTACGAAGAATACACCGAGAAAGCTAAGAAGATCCTTATGGATGTACAGGATATTCTAATGCGGTACAAACAGAATCAACTCGCTTCAGAGCATATTCTCCTATCTATGCTGGAGGATGGCGACAATATTGCAATTGACATTTTGAATGAAAAGAGGGTAAGCATCGGTTCTCTCAAAAAGGATGTTGAAGAGGTAATCGGTCGTTATGGGAGCGGAAGTCAGATCGGTAACCAGATATACATCACTCCGGATGCAAGGCACATTCTGGAGAATGCCAGAAGCGAGGCTAGAAGAATGCACGATTCAAAGACAGGGACCGAGCATATTCTTCTTGCCATGGTACGGGAAACCTCTGCAGTGGCCAGCAGATTGCTCTCGAAGTACGGAGTCAATCTCGACAATATATACACTTTGATCCTTAAGGGTCGTACGAAAGGCGATGCAGAGGAAGACGAGAATCTCTCTTCTTTGAAGAAATTCACGATAGATCTCACTCAGCTCGCAAGAGAAGGCAAGCTAATGCCCGTTATTGGAAGAGAAGACGAGGTAAGAAGAGTAATTCAGATTATTGGAAGAAAGACCAAGAATAACCCTGCCCTGGTGGGAGAACCAGGCGTTGGCAAAACCGCAATTGTAGAAGGTCTCGCACAAAGAATTGTGAGCGGTGATGTGCCGGAATATTTGAATAACAAAAGCGTTCTGGCTCTTGACATGGGTAGACTTGTAGCTGGGACCAAGTTCCGAGGGGAATTTGAAGAGAGAATGAAAGGTATAATAGACTCTGTTAGAAAGCTCTCCGGCGAAGTAATTCTCTTCATAGATGAAATTCATAGTGTCGTTGGAGCGGGTTCGGCAGAAGGTTCCATGGACGCCGCTAATCTGCTGAAACCTGCCCTTGCAAGGGGAGAGTTGCAGTGTATTGGAGCTACAACTCTCGATGAATACAGAAAGTATATTGAAAAGGACAGGGCGCTAGAGAGACGGTTTCAACCCGTTATGGTAGAACAACCGACAGTTGAAGAGGCCTACAGAATCCTCGAAGGTCTTAAACCCACTTATGAGAAACACCATGATATAAAGATTGAAGACGATGCACTGAAGACGGCCGTTGATCTGAGTGTCAAATACATAACAGACCGCTATCTTCCTGACAAAGCGATCGATCTCGTTGACGAGGCTGCTTCATTTGTGAGACTACAAACAGGCTATATGCCCGAAAAACTGAGATCGCTCGATCGCGAGCTCAAGGAGCTTGATGCCGAGATAAGTGCTCATGCAGAAAAAGGCGAGTATCGGACCGCTGCCGAGTTAAAGACCGTGGCAGAGAAAAAGAGAAGGGAATTCCTCCTTGAAAAAGAGAAATGGGAATCGGAAGAGTCTTTTGGAAAGACCGTAACATCAGCAGTTGTGGCCTCAATTGTTGAACAATGGACTGGAATTCCTGCCGGAAAAATGCTTCAGTCTGAACGTGAGAAGCTCCGTGATCTCGAGTCAATTATCCACGAAAAGTTTGTCGATCAGGAAGAGGCAGTCAAAATCGTTTCGCAGACGATCAGAAGAGCAAGAGCCGGTTTAAATGCAGCTCATAAACCCTGGGGCTCTTTTCTGTTCATGGGACCCACAGGGGTGGGTAAGACCGAACTTGCCAAGAGACTCGCATTCATCCTCTTTGGCAGTGAAGAGGCAATGGTAAGAATTGATATGTCTGAATATATGGAGAAGCACACCGTCTCCAGACTTATTGGAGCGCCTCCCGGATATGTGGGTTACGAAGAAGGCGGTCAGTTAACAGAAGCAGTCAGGAGAAGACCTTATTCAGTTGTTCTTCTTGATGAGATAGAGAAGGCTCACAGAGAGGTGCACAGTGTTTTGCTTCAGATCATGGATGACGGACGTCTTACTGATGGAAAAGGAAAGACAGTTTCTTTCTCAAACACAATAATTATAATGACCAGTAATATTGCATCTGAAGAGCTGGCGAGTACCTCGGAACTGAGCCGAGCAATGGATCTTGCTGAAGAAAGCCTGCGGAAAGCCTTCAGGCCAGAGTTCATTAACAGGCTTGATTCCATTGTCCTTTTCAGACCTTTAGATACCGAAGCAATGGAGGAAATTGTTAAGATGAGAATAGCGGAAATGGAAAAAAGACTATCTGATCAGCACATTTCCGTTGAGATCAGCCAGAAAGCGGTCGAGTATCTTGCTAAAGAGGGTTACGACAGAGAATATGGTGCTAGACCGGTTAGGAGATTAATTGAGAAGTTGGTGGAAGGGCCTATAGCAGATTTGATCATCGATGGAGCCCTGGGAGAAGGAATGAAAGTTATTATTGACTCAGACGCGTCCGGAATCTTGGTGAAGGCACAAGAGGGTTAGTAGAGTACCTTTTCTTGGCCTAATGATAAAGAAGTAATGATATCATTTTTCTAGGAGGTGCTTAATGGACAAGATCTTCTTCACTTATAAGATTCCCGACGAAGGTTTGCTTCTTCTTAAAGGATACGACATCATGATCAACACTGAGGATAGGTTTCTCTCAAAAGAAGAGATTATTCAGAAAGCCAAGGATGCGGTAGCACTGGTAACACTGTTATCGGATAAGATTGATGCAGAGCTTATCAAATCACTTCCGAAATTAAAGGTGATTGCAAATTACGCGGTCGGCTATAACAACATCGACGTTGAAGAAGCCAGAAAAAGAGGTGTAAGAGTTACCAATACTCCCGACGTTCTAACAGACGCCACGGCAGACTTAACGTTAGCTTTGATTCTCGCTACAAGCAGAAGAATCGTTGAGGGCGACAGATTAGTTAGAGAGCATAGGTTTGCTGGATGGAAGCCAGACCTGTTAACAGGTCCCTCTCTCAAAGAGAAGAATTTGGGCATTATCGGCCTTGGAAGAATAGGGAGGGCCGTTGCAAAAAGAGCTCAAGCGTTTGGGATGAAAGTAATTTATCACAACAGGAAACCTCTTCTAACTGAAGAAGAAGAAAAACTTGGCGTGAAGTACAGGAGCCTCGAGGAACTGCTTAAAGAATCTGATTTTGTGTCTATTCACGTCCCCCTTACAAGAGAGACACATCATTTGCTTAATGAGAAGCGACTTTCTATGATGAAACCCGGTGCGATTCTGGTGAACACTGCCAGGGGATCCATCGTCGATGAAGCAGCACTGATAGAGGCTCTTAAGAATGGTAGATTAGCTGCCGCCGGTCTTGATGTCTATGAAGAAGAACCAATTGTACCACAGTCTTTGATAGATATGGATAACGTGGTCCTTCTTCCACACGTAGGGTCTGCAACAAAAGAAGCAAGGACAGAAATGGCAATCATGGTGGGGCGCAACGTGGCCGCAGTTCTAGAAGGAAAGGAACCTCCCAATGCTGTGGTCTGATTATCTCGTTTCAAAATACCATATCGGTCCATAATATCTATTTCCATTTTTGTCAATGGCAACTATTTGCCAATAATAAACAGTATCATTTGAAAGTCTATCGACGAAGTAACTATTCGATCCAGTAGATGCATAAAGCTTTGGCGTCGGAGATGTTCCCAGATAAAGATTGTAGCTGGCAATTTCGATGAAGGGAGAGGATTCTAAGCCAACTCTAGCTCCTGAATCTCTGTTTGAAACCCATATGTCCAAGTTGCTCAATATGATAGAGTTGTTTCTGACAACGACGTCCCAGCTAAGCATCACACTGCCACCATAAACAAGGGTACCATCTTGAAGATGACTGGCGAAGATCGCCTGTGGTTCCTGGTAGAGGGTACCTGCGGTGGCAACAATGAATATAGTGAAAAGAACGGCGAAAAAGACTCTTTCCATTGTCAGCACCTCCAAATGATTTGACTGTGGAAACAGTAACTAAGTTTACTACCAAAAAGGAGAGTGAGATCATGAAGGTAAAGAACGTTGGAGAAGTCTACAGATGTGAGATATGTGGAAACATAGTTGAAGTGAAAGAAGCTGGTGGAGGAGAACTAGTCTGCTGTGGAGAGCCGATGAAGCTTGTGCAGAAATAAAAGTAGCCCCGATTTTGGGGCTCCTTTTTTAGAAATACATGTCGAAACCCAAAAGGACAGGAAGCGGCCAGAAAAAGAGAGAGAACTTGAACCTGTCCGTCATTTTGGTCACATCTACGAAGCTGATCTCAGGGGAGAGTCTTGTTTTGAAATTATCGGTTGTTTCGAAGAAAGAGTACATAGCTTGTCCTCTCAGTCCGAGCGCGAACATGAATCTTCTTCCAAACAAGTTAAAAGAAAGATTCTCGATTCCCGTCAGCAATCGTGCATCAATCCCCGCTTCTAGTCCGGAAACTTCACCAAATGCACCCGAATACGAAACCGAAGGCCCAACATAAAGCATTGTGGGAGTGAAACTCAAACTACCGGTTTTGGAAGCGCCGAAGACTTCAAAGCCCAGTCTGTAGTATCCATTCACCGAGAATATTCCAAGAAGAAAAGGAAAATAAACAACCGAACCGCCGATATTGTTCGCGTTGAAATAGCTTCCAAAAGACGCCGTAGAGATTAAGAGAAATGCTATAAGTATTACGAGTATCTTCCGCATCATAAGAAACCTCCCGCTTTAGTTATGTGGCTCAATTATACATTTTCACTATCAAATGAAAAAAGACTTTTTGGTAGATTTAATCGCGATGAATCGGGGCCTTTTGAATGATTGGTATCACTGGAGGGAAAACCAGACCTCTCGAAAAGAATACACTAGGCTATTCCGAGCACCATGATTTTTAATTCCTGTGCAGTGCAGTTCCGATCTGTTTTGAGGACATACCTTACACAAAAGGAATTTCTCCTTCAAGAAAAGGATACAGAAATAGTTGATCATTGTACCATATACATTTTGGAGGTTAATCGATGGACGAAGTTGTTCTTTCTAGACAAGAAATACTTTCTTCCTTTGAAGAAGCTGTAAGAAACAAGGGCTCCGTTCTGGGCAATGGCATTCTTCGAGTAGATTCCTTTCTTAACCATCAGATTGATCCACAACTAATGAAAAATGCTGGTGAACTAATCGCTGACTACTTCAGAACTTATGGAGTGACAAAAGTCTTGACTGCAGAGAGTTCTGGGATTGCTCCGGCATTGATGGCCGCCAGCAGTCTCGGTGCGCAACTCGTTTTCGCTCGTAAGAGCAGACCGATAACAATGCAAAGGTATGTGAGTGAATCCGCTCCTTCGCACACAAAAGGAGGGGTAGTGGAACTCAACGTTTCCCTTGACTATATTGATGAGAAAGACAGAGTCATTATCGTGGATGACTTTCTGGCAAGCGGTAAGACCATAGAGGCCCTGGCCCGGCTTGTATTGAAAACAGGAGCATCGCTTCACGGCTTTGCGGCAATCATCGAAAAGACCTTCGAAGAGGGTCGAACTTTGCTGGCGAAGTTTGGCGTTCCTGTCCTGGGAATTGTAAGAATCTCTTCACTCGACCCGCTTTCGTTTGTGAAAAATGGAGTCTAGAAAACTGCGCAGAACTGCACCCCCAGATTCACAAAAGACAGGAAGAAGCGATCGTTTTCAAAGGAGTTCGTTACGGACCAATATCTTGTGCCCGCTCTAACATAGTAGAATGGCCCGTCAAAGTGAAGCCCAGCGAACACGTCTATGAATCCGTTCCCTTTTCCCAGTCCAGTAGAGACCTCTAATCCAATGAAGACCTTATCGTTCATCTGCAGCCTCAAATCCGCAGCAGGGCCAAAGGACAAATCAGAAACCTTACGGTCAAGTGTTTTCGAGCCAGTGAGCGTCAGTTGTTTGAACCACAACCTACCTTGAACACCCAGCTGAAGAGAGAAGCGATCAAGCTCAGGAAGTATATACATGTAAGTGAGCGAAAGTACATCCTGCTTAAACATTGATTCGTATGAAGACAAAGGGTCAGTGTCCGTCGCCTCGAATGTACTTTTAACGGAGAAGTGAGAAAAACTCAACTCTATCAGATGTTCACCGCTGATCTCATACCCCACAGTTGGTAAGAAATAAGCGCGGAAGTCGTTTTTCATCAGGAGCTGGGTTCTCTCAGAATCACTGACTTCAAGGAACCCACTCCACGGCATTGATACACCACTATCTACCTTCATCTCCAAATTTGCAAAACAGGACGCTGTTAAGATAAGAAAGATAATTAAACAAACTCCCCTGATGTTCATGATCTCAGCAACCCTTTCTCGATCATCCAGCCGGTAAGTACCCTAACCTTCCCGATCTCGACTCCGTAGTGAATACTTGCCAATAGTTCTACGGCTTCCCGACCTCCAACAACAGCCGCACCTCCCACCACGAAATCGGCGACGCTTGCGAAATCAATTTCGAGCTCGTCTTTAAGTTCCTGAGGGAATGTCTTGATCCATTCCAGACCTAAAGAACTATCAAAGGTTGGCTCCAGTGGGCTTAGTGAAGGAAGATTCCCAGAATTATTGAAAACCTTTCTGAGTACTTCTCCCTCGTAATTAGAAATCAGAAGGTCGAAAACATCATCGCTTCCTTCTCTCCCGGAAATTCTGTTTAGAATACCGAATAGCTCTCCTATCATCTTGCTTCTGACACTTATGAGCACGTCCTGATCGGGCTTCACTAGCTGATCTAAAGTATTGAGAGCCGATAGACCTACCCACTCCAGTTCTTTTTCATCCATCATTTGGGGTGTGTCAAAATCCGAGTGGTAGTATCTATCTGGAAGATGGCCCATGAACGGAGAGGGAATTCCAAGAGTTGTGAAGACACAGTGATCTGAACCGGCCATGAAGGGAATCTCTCCAAATCTCTTCAGAGGATAACCGGCATTTGAAGGCATAAGAGTCTTGATATAGAATTCCAGGATATTTCCCCACCTCTGTGGCAAATAAGGTGGGACCTTTGAAAGAATAAATGTAGAACCCGTTTTGTTCTGATCTGCACCAACCATATCAAGGTTTATAGTATATATCGGAAGGTTATTCTCGCTCTTGAGTTGAAGAGCATAAGGTACGCTTCCCAAATATTCGGGAACAAGTGCAATTTTCACAGAATATGGGAAGTTCTCATCATTCAACACCCTTGCTATCTCAACGGCGAGAGCGGCTCCACTCCCGTTATCATCGGCCCCAGGCGAAGGATGACACAAATGCGCAGTTATGAGAACCTGAGGGCCATCATTGAAACCAGTCGCGTCTATTTGCAGAACATCAAAACTACCTTTCGACATATTTGTTTCAGCCCTGAACCCAACGATCGCACTTCCTTTTTTCGAGTAATTGAAGAGAAGATCGTACTTCTCTTTTGTAACCGAAAAAGCAACAGCGTTTCTATCGGCCGAATCTCTGTCGTGGGGGATCGTCAAGAAAGGAATCTACTCGAAGAATGCCATTGCCCAGAACGGAGCCCTTGTTTCTTACAGCTTCTTCAAAGGAAGAAAATATCTCTTGTCTAGAAAGAACAACTTCGTCCATCGATTAACCTCCAAAAGGTATATGGTACAATGATCGACTATTTCTGTA
>OBLN01000341.1_pt1 | contig 17178 bp, 16 predicted proteins | sample 1519301 | NCBI WGS metagenome assembly OBLN01 (sample SAMEA2452533, study PRJEB22499) | sediment metagenome | reverse complement strand
CGCGACATCGTATGAGCGTATTCACCGTTCAAACCTAATACAGATGGGTGTACTCCCACTGCAGTTCAAGGAAGGTGACACAGCGGACAGTCTTGGTCTTGACGGCTCTGAAACTTTCGACATTCATGTTGATGATTCAGTACAGGCTCAGGATGAGATCAAAGTGACAGCAACCAAAGATAATGGAGAGGTTATTGAGTTTATGACCGATTGCCGAATCGATACTCCTGTTGAGGTAGATTACTACCGAAATGGAGGTATTCTGCACACGGTACTGCTTGATTACCTGAAGAAGAGCAAAACTGAGAACTAGATCTCAGAAATTTTGCTAGAATTTGAAAAGCGCAGTCTGACAAAGGCTGCGCTTTTTTATATTAAAAAGTGTTCATCAACTTTTCTGAAAGATTTCTATATATTCTTTGAAAGGAATTAGTAATCGGGAATAAAGAATAAAATAGGGTAGAAAGTGAACACTAACGAAGTCAGGGAAGACCAGTTCATAGTTGGCAACGAGGCTCTTTCCAAAGTTATAGCAAGCCTGAACCGTACCTTGGATCTTAACGAGGTGCTTTTGAAATGTCTGGAAGCCATTAAGATCGGGTTAGACTCGGAAGCAAGCTCACTCATGCTGCTTGATAATGAGAAGAAAAACCTAAAAGTAAGTATGGCTACCGGTCCTGTGAAGGATGAGATTCTTGGAGCAACCATACCAAAAGGAATGGGTATTGCGGGTTGGGTTTTGGATAATAATGAGCCTTATATCTCTAATGATATAAAGGACGATGAACTTTTCTATAAAGATCTGAGCCCTTCTTTTACCACACGAAACATCATTTGTGTACCTTTAAAAAATGCTTCCGGTGATCCTTTTGGTGTATTGCAGGCCATTAATAAAATTGAAGGACTGCCTTTCAAAAATGAGGAGTTGAAGATATTTCAAACTCTGTCAATGCAGGTATCGACAGCAATTGAGCGTTCCAAGATCTATGAGGAGCAAGAGAAGCAATTAGACCACAAAAAAGAATACATATCGGAACTTCATCATCGATTAAAAAATAGTCTTTCGGTGATCAGCGGATTGATCGAGTTTGACATTGATGATGTTCAGGATGAAAAAGCACGCTATTTACTAACCTTCACGAATAGTCGGATCAGGACACTGGCAAAGGCTCATTCCGCACAATCTGATGGGAAAAATGAAGATCACATTCAGCTGGATGAGTATATCAGGGATATCGTAAAAAATGCCGAAAAGACTTTTGATGATTTCGATCAGCAGATCACCATATCCTCAGATCTAAAACCTCTGAACCTGGATCTGAATCGGTCAATACTTTGTGGGTTAAGTGTGAACGAATTACTGTTGAATGAGCTGTCTCGGTTGCTGGAAGGTGACACCGTGTCTGAGATCAAGGTTTCACTGAGTGTTTCAGATGAAAACAAGGTTTCGCTTGTGATCGAATCATCGGGATCATCTGATGATGAAATGCCAGGAATTAAGAATGGAAAACCAAACAGCCGGTTCATTGTGAAATCACTGATCAATAAATTGGATGGCAGTATTGAGCATTCAGTACCGGGGCAGGGAAGTAAAACCGAGATCAGCTTCACGTTATAAGATCAGATCCACCAGCTTTCAAGTCCACGCATAGTAAACAATTGGGCGATCTTATTTTTCAGGGGTTTTTTCAGTAAGGATTTGATGAAAAGATTTCTGATCGAGGGAATCACGGTTTTTCTGCCTAAAGCCATATTCAACTCAGCCCGCTTTGCTACTTTTCGGGTGATCTTTTTTTGGGACTTGGAGTACTCCTTTAAGTTAAGGTCGATATCATCACCGGATAAAATCTCAGCTACTCGCCAGGCATCAAGCCATCCGAGGTTCATCCCCTGACCGCCAATGGGGCTGACAACGTGAGCTGCATCACCGGCCAATATCACACGGCCTTTGACAAAGGTTTCTGCTATAAAATGCTGAACGCCAAAACTACTGATCATTACGTTCTGAATGGCCGTTAGATCATGGTTAATCCGTTTTCTGATGAACTCAACAATAATGGTACTGTCAGGGTTCTCAACGTAAGAATCCGTTTTAACGACCCATCGCCTCATGCCATTTGGCAGAGGGAAGCATTCGATCAGTCCATCCGGCGGTAAGTAAACAGCGGCATCTGAACCGAAATCTGTATTATCCTCAAAATCTCCCATTATATAGGTGTCATCATACCGCTTGCCGGAATAATGAATGGATGAGCGCTGACGAACCGGGCTGTTCTTTCCATCACATCCGATTACATAGTCAGCCGTTATGAATCTATTATTACCTTGTTCATCGGTGAAGTAAATTTCAACCTGACCTTCCTTTTGTTTTAGTTCGTTGAACTCGGCTTTTGTGACCAGGACCGAATCATCCAGCCGGTTCAATTCCTCTCTTAATATCGCTTCGGATGTAAACTGTGGACAAGCCAAAATGTAATTATGCGGTTTCGGGCAGCCCTCAAAATTGATCTCTCCTAATACCTTGTCAGAACTTAAGGCAAATCCTTTTTGGATCTTCAGGCCCTGATCCAGAAAAGGTTGTGTGAGATCTATCTTATCAAACAGCTCAAGTGATACCGGATGAATACCAAGGGACCGTGAATCTGGAACCGGTTCATCTCGCTTTTCTAGTATTTTGCATTGGATCCCTTTTTTCAGCAGGCAGATGGCAAGGAAGAGTCCCACCGGACCACCTCCTACAATAACGACCGGTATGTAAGTGTGGCTATTTTTCATGGATCAGAATAAGTCTGAATGGGAATGATCTTCTCACAACCCAGTTATCAGGAATGATCTTCTCAAGTTCACTCTTTCTGAAGCTTCGCCGGATAGAAGTCAACCCGTCTTTAGTAATAAAAGAGTTTCTGAAAAATAGTCTTGTTATAACGTTAAAGAAGGAGTATCCAATGGCATTTCTCTCAATATCATTAAACACAACCTTTTGTGTTGTGAGCTGTTCACATTCACTTAATAGGTTCTGTATTTCATCATCGGTAAGGTGATGGAGGAGATGGTTGGAGATCACGATATCGAATTTAGATCCGTTTGCTAAAAGTTCTGTGGAGGTGCTTTTTACCCATTCAATATCACGATCAGTGTGATTTTCCCGGCAGTAGTGAAAAGCTCTGTCATCCGGATCCGCTGCGGTAATTTTCAGATTGTATCCATCTTTTAGAGCCCAATTTTCAATGCTGCATGTAATATCACCTCCTCCTGAACCGATATCGAGCAAAGTGGTTGAGGTCTGTTTTGCCAAGATAGGTCGAATTTCATTTTTATACAGCTGTCTCCATTTAGAGATCAGTCTGTTGATGTAGCGAAATTGCCGGTAGGTATTATGTAATTTTTGGAGGTCGCAATCCTCCTTGTCCATTTCTTCGATCAACCCGGGTTCTCTTTCTGCTAAAAACATAATTCTTCAATAGGGATGATGGGTTTTAAATAAACCACTTTCAATGGTGAGGCCGGGACCAAATGCCATAGATTGAACGTTCTCGTCCGGTTTAAGATCAGAATTTAAAATATCCTTCAATACAAATAGCACAGTCGCACTGCTCATATTACCGTATTCCGCCAGTACTTTTCGGGATGAGTGAACTTGTTCTTCCTTAAGGTGGAGACTTTCCTGTATTTTATCCACGATCGATCTTCCACCCGGATGGATAGCCCAGCGGTCAATATTTTTTTCACTCAATTGATATTGGGCGTAAATAGGTGAAAGTGCGTTATCCAGGTTACTTTTGATGATATCAGGGACATATTTTGACAACACCATATCAAAACCTGTATCTCCTATCGTCCAGGCCATATCCTGTTCACCCTCGATGGCTAAGGCAGAGGCAAATCCCATTATTTTGAACGCGTTTTTGTCCGGTTCTTTTGATGAGATCAGCATGCCGGCAGCCCCGTCCGCAAAAACACTCCCCGATAGTAAGCTGTCGATATCATTCTTCATCTGAAAATGAAGAGTGCACAACTCAGCGCTTACCATTAATACAGTAGCATTTGGATCGGATTCACAAAATGATTTGGCCATCTTCATAGCCGGAAAAGCTCCAAAACAGCCCATGAAGCCAACATGAAAACGCTCAGTGGAAGGCCTGAGGTTTAGTGCTTTTACGATCTCATAATCGGGCCCGGGTGCGTAAAAACCGGTACATGAAACGGTGATAACGTGGGTTATATCATCTGATGAAATATCCGGGTTATCGGCAAGTAATTTACGGGCAACATCAACAAATAATTTTCTGGATTCTCTTGCATAGATCTCATTACGAACGGCTGTTCCCGGCTCAGTTTTTGGGGAATCATTAAAAAACAGTTCACCTTTTTCATCGGGAGTGAAATCTTCTATGACTGAATGGCGCTTTTCAATTCCTGATTGGGTGTAAATACGGTGAATAATGGCTTCGGTCTTACGATCAGTACCAACATACTTCTTCATGACTTCCCGGATGTGTTGTTGGTCACTGCAGAAGGATGGTACTGAAGTTGCAATATCGTGGATGAAAACGGCCATTGATCAGAATAAGAGTTTATGGTTTGATTAAGAAACCCTTACGCTGTCAGGTTCATTCATAAACGATCTTTAAAAAGATCCCAGATCTTTCAGGTTTTGCTTGGTGAGTTTGTTGAACCGATAATTATGGAGAACCGCTGCAACAGTCAGTCCACTAATCAACCCGATCCAAAGGCCTTCAGGGCCAACATTTCTGATAATCCCCAGATAGTATCCAACAGGGAAGCCGATCAGCCAGTAAGAAAAGAAATTAACTACCATGGGGATGCGGGTATCTTTCAGTCCTCTTAAGGCTCCAAATCCACCGACTTGAAGACCATCAGAGATCTGAAACACTGCGGCCATAAAAAGTAAGGATACTGCAACAGTAGCAACTTCAGGGTCACGGGTGTAAATACTGATGATAAGATCCGGAGCTAAAAACAAAAGGATGGCGGTGAAGGTCATCACTCCGGCGCAAATAACGATACCGACAAATCCTCTAAATCGGGCCTTCTCAACGGAGCCCTGTCCGATCGAAAAACCAACCCGTTGCGATATAGCCATAGACAAACCAAATGGGATCATGAACATGGCTGATGCCACATTGATCGCTATCTGATGAGCTGCCGCTGCTTTTACGCTCAATGAACCCATCAACAAACTGACGGTGGCAAACAGCAGGACTTCCATTGAAGAGCTTACGCCATTTGGAATACCGATCTTGATCAGTTCACTGATGTATTTCCATTCGGGGCCTTTGGTTCGTGCAAATATATTGAAGCGCTTAAAAGGTTTGAATGAAGCAGTAAAAGCTACAAAAATAATGGCTTCAAACAGGGAAACTATAGCAGTTGCATAACCGGTGCCAACAGCGCCCAGCTCAGGAAACCCAAGCTTACCATACATTAAAACATAATTGGCTACTACATTCACAAAAAGTGCCCCGATCGCAATATACATGGCGGGTTTGGTCACTGATAATCCTTCGCTGAAATACCTAATGCCCGCATAAACAAGTAATGGAGGGATGCCCCATGAAACTGCCTTAAGATAACCATCGGCAATGGGGATGATCTCAGGGGTCACATTGATCCAGTACATCACGATATCCATATTACGGATGAGGAAAAAAGCGGGAATAGATAGTATCAGGATCAACCAAAAAAGCTGACGGGCACTTTTGCCGATCTCCTCAAATTTTCGGGCTCCCAGAAATTGTGAAACCACAGGGTTTATGGCGATCAAAGTAGCCATGCAAAATATTCCGATGGGCATAAAAATGGCATTTCCAATGGCGACAGCCGCCAGATCCAGGGCAGAGAGATTCCCTGCCATTACGGTATCGGTGAAATTAAGCCCCATGCTGATCAGTTGTGTGGCTATGATGGGGCTGCCTATCTGAAGGAGTTTTTTCCCTTCTTTTTTTATGTCTTTTTTGGAGTATCTCATAATCTATCGGAAGGCCACAAAGGTAAGGACTAATGAGATCAAAAAAGCAAAGTTATTATCTATCAGAATTATTTATTACCGGAAGAATAATTGAAAATGTGGAGCCTTTGTTTACGGTGCTTTGAAAGGTAATTTGCCCGCCATGTTCGGCTATTATTTTCTTGGCGATCGCCAGCCCCAATCCGGTCCCACTTGATTTGGTTGAGAAATTTGGAACAAAGATCTTATCCCGACTTTCTTCGGCTATGCCTTCACCCGAATCCGTTACGGAGATCGTAACCATGCCTTGTTTCGTATCATGCAGGGTGCTTAACTGGATGCGACCTCCATTTGGCATAGCCTCAAGTCCATTTTTAACCAGATTGATGAGCACCCTTCGAAGCTCATCCTTAACCCCGCTAACCAATAGGTTTTTTTCGTGTAATTCGGTTTGAACTTGAATATCGATCTCAGTTCCATAAAGATCGGCCACTTGAGCCACGAGTTCGTTCACTTCCACCGGTTCAAAACCCTGCTCTACAGGTTTTGCGAATTTTGAAAAATCGGACGCGATCTTATTTAATGATTCAATTTGCTCTATGATATTGTTGGTCAGTGCTTTGATCTTGGGTTGAATCTCAGAAAGGTCACCGTTTGAATGGCTGATCTGACGTTCAAGATGCTGAAGGTTGAGCTTCATGGGAGTCAAAGGGTTTTTGATCTCGTGAGCCACCTGTTGGGCCATTTCTTTCCATGCGGCTTCTCTCTCGGCCTCAGCCAGATCGGACTGTAGATCCTTGAGGCGATAAACCATAATGTTATAGGCGTTGATCAGAGCACCGATCTCATCCTGACTTTTTACAGGTAGAGTCGTTTCGAGATCACCAGCCGAAATCTTTTTCAATCCTTTTTTCAAAGCTTCGAGAGGAGAGGTTAATTGAGTGGAAATAAATGAAGCACCTAAAATAAAGAAACTAAAAATGAGCACGAATAGACCTATCAGATAGCTGGTGGTGGTCAGCAGTTGCTCGTTGAAGATCGGTGCTTCCAGGAATGTTGGGATTGAAACAACGCCCGCAATGTTACCGGATTCATCCAGCCAGGGCTGGTAGCCGATCAATAATTCCTGATCACCAAGGGTCAAACGCCGCGTGACCTGACTATTCCCCCGGTTATATATGGAATCATAAACATCCCAGGGTAACAGATTCGGTAAAAGATGCTGATTATAGATCTGACCGGTTGTGGAAATATCTATCACCTTGTTTCTATAAAGGGAGGCGTCGGCATCCAGTGTTGAAGCAAGTGTAAATAGTGGAATGGGTTGGTCGTTGTTCTCAAGTTCTGAGTTGGAGATCGCTTCAGTCAGGTTCTCAATTTTCAAAAGAAGTTCGTTTTGAACTGATGATTGATTTTGATTTTTCACCGTGTAATAGGTGGTGATGATCAGCGCCAGCAGACAGGCCAGAGAAGCCAGTATGAACCGATCGATCAGGCGATCCCTGAACCTTTTGTTAGCTGAAATGAATATGGAATCATTCTTTAAATAGATAAAGCCAATGATGACCGATCCGGCACTTAATACGACGAAATAGAATCTGAGTATTGAGAAGAAATGATTATTAAAGCCTGCTTTTTTAGTGGCAGAACGAATGATCTGATCGGAGGAATTGGCTATGAAGTATTCCTGAATATTTTGCCCTGCCAGCATCTGTTCTCTGTACAAAACCTTGGACTCCCGGATCCTATTGTTGAGCTCATCCGGTAAACTCAGGTATCCTGGCAGTTCAAGAGGAGGACCCAGAATATTTTTACGGGCACTGACTCCATTAAGGTACTCTGTAACGTTTATGGTAGAACTCCACTTCGCGTTATTTTGCATAGCCATGACCGCACGCAATGGTTTTTCAAATTGGGGACGTTCTCTGTAAACCGAACATAAGATCCATCCAATACGGGTTTCGGTGCTATCGGTATCGTAAATAGGTATCCAGGCTCTACGGAAGGAGGAATACTGTGAAGCGACTTCATTGAGGGGTGTTTCCCGGATAATAGGTCTCAAATTTTCAAACCGGATCTGTTCTGCTTCAAAAGGAACAATAAGTGAGAACATATTGAATGCCCGGGTCCAGGCAGGTGAATTCAAGTCTGAAGAATAATCACTGATGATCTCCCCAGCATTATTGATCAGTTGTGTTGAAATGGAAAATGTCTCCCAGTCATCCTGAATAAGATTTTCGGTATTTTGCCTGAATATATTATCGACCAGCGGTTGATCGGTTCGCAGGTCTTCGGCATCCAGTGTGGCAAGCTGTTGTTGAAGGTCTATAAGTAAAGTGCTGGCAATGCGCTCAGCCTGTGTAGCTTCTTCAGTAATAAATTGTTCAGCGGCCGTTTCCATTTCTCGGATCAATCTCTCTGCATAACCCCGGTAAACGGCTATGTAGCTAACTCCAACCACAATAAAACTTATGAGAAGATAAAGTCTGAGATGGGATGATCGGATCAGTAAAAGCGGTTCTTTTGAGGCATGATAAAGGAAGGCGAGAACCGTACCTAAAATAAAAACCAGAATAATGATCAGGGCTTGTTCATCCAGAATAAAAAATGGATAGAATGAAATTATCAAAATACCGGCTGCATACCCGGCTGCAAGTGATAGTAAAACAAGGGGCAGTCGTGTTGAATTTAACCTGAAGACAAACCAACCCATTAAACCCGTAAGTATGATGGATGAAAAGCCAAGTAACCCGGTGGCCAGGTAAAAGATCATGGTTGAGACTTCCGGGAATACCTCAAGGTCTAACACAGGAATATTTGTGAACAGAATGACCTCATAAACTTCGTTATAACTGAAGGCAAGTAGAATAACGGTGATCAAACCGGTTAGAATACCGGTAAAAATGTGCAGGATTGAAGAAGAAAGGTGTACTTCTGTTGAGCCTATGGCTAAGGCCTTAAAGGTGACTACAGATAACAGTAACAGAAAGATGGAGTGTATGGAATACTGAAATAGCCTTATGATACTTTCACTTTCCAGGCCGGGAGATCGGGTTAGTAACTCTACCCAGCTGGCTTCTACATCTATATTGATGAAAAATAACCAGGCAATAACCACGGCTAACAGCTTGAGAAAGAAAGAGCGCCAGAAACTGAGATTTTCAGAAATTGCTGTAAGGAATAACGCGGTCAACAAAATGATCAGGGTCCAGAAACCCACCCTGTATAAAAAATGTCCTTGATCCTGATCGGCCGCGAATGTGGTGCCGTCGTTGGGGAGGGTGTACGCCAATCCAACGGAATCAGAATTAGCCAGTATAAGGGGCTGACTGAAGCTGATGTTTGAAGGAGGGGATTCAAAAAAATTAATGCGAACAGGGTAACCGTTTTTAGGTCCAAAAAGATCGTAAGGATCAAGTTCAGAACTGTTGCCAATAGATAACAAGTTTGATTGCTGGATCTTACTTCTTGTGATAAGGTGGTAGCGGATTACAGTATCCTGTTCAGTTATTGGAATTCTGTTAAAATATTCCAGGTACGTCACATTATTGTCCCGGTTTAAGCGTACATGGGGAAAGGTTGAATTCTGGGCGAAAACTGAAGAGAATTCCTCAGCGCCAAACTCAGTCCACGCAACCAGGGTGGTATCCCTGAAAACAGAAATGCCCCAAAAAGGGTCATCTTCCTCAAACCCTGCAAAAAGTTCTGTAAGGCTTGAAGTGCTTAGTGCATTGACAACTTTTTGAGTAAACTCTTGACTTTCGGCTTTGAATTGATTTTCAAAGGCATTGAAGTTGTTTGCGACTTCCTCAATGGATTGCCGGGTCAGCCTGTCGTTAGTTTCACGGTCAGTTTCTGGTTGCGCCCAAAACTCAAATAGTCCATATGCTATCGTGGTAAGGATCAGCAGTATAGACAGGATCTTTACCTTTTGAGCCGGTGAATATGTGAATCGCTTGATGCCCATAAATCAATATGAGCGTAAATTAAGGTGTAATCAAGTTAGGGATCTCACGGTCATCTTTGCCATTCAATACAGAAATGATGGCATCGGCCGCCAGCATACCAATATCTTGGCGGGTGCGATGAGTGGCACTGGCAATATGAGGAAGGAGTAAAGTGTTTGGAGCTATCAGTAATTTTGGGTGGACTTCCGGTTCTTTTTCAAAAACATCCAATGCGGCTCCGGCAATTACCTTATTGTGCAATGCCTCTGCAAGTGCCTCTTCATCAATAACGGCACCTCTCGAAATATTGATCAATAAAGCGTGATCCGGCATGCGGTTTAGGAAATCGGAATCCACAAGATGACGGGTGTTATCCGTTAAAGGGCAATTAAGGCTGACCACGTCACTCTTTTCAGCGAGTTCACCGGAATCTTCTATATAAGTAGCATCCAGTGCTTTTTCTGAGTCAGGGTCTAATTTGCTTCTATTGTGATATAAGATATTCATTCCAAAGGCCCTGGCACGATGAGCAAAGGCTTGCCCGATCCGCCCCATGCCAATGATCCCCAAATTTCTATCGCGCAATTCCATACCCAGAAAACCGAGCGGCTCCCATCCTTTGAAATTTCCGTCCCTGAGGTATTGTTCAGCTTCCTTTAGTTTTCGTGATAGGGCGAGCAACAGTCCCATGGCATAATCACCACAAGCCTCGGTAAGAACATCAGGAGTATTGGCAACACGAATGCCTAAAGAGCCGGCTGTCTCAACGTCAATATTATCGTACCCGACGGCAAAGTTAGCCACAATCTTCAGGTTTGAACCGGCCTTCATCACAGCCTCAGTCACCGGTACCGATAACATACAAAGGAGAGCGTCATAGGGTTGTATCTCATTGATCAGGTTTTCCTCAGACTGGAAGTACCCTTTTTCGCCAACCGTGACGTTGGCAAAGTCTCTTAAATGATCGATCACTTTAGCTGGGATGGGTTCAGTGATCAGTATGTTAGGCTTGCCGGAATTCAAATTATTACTCGTCGGTATCTTTGATGTACGTTACTTTGGCGTCATTCCACATGCGTTCAATACCATAAAAATCTCTCTTCTCTTTACTCATGATGTGGACCACAATATTCACAAAATCCAGGATCACCCACGAACGCCCTTGCAGCCCTTCTTTTTTCCAGGCTTTTTCACCTGTTTTTTCACGCATATCCTCTTCGACGGCATCAGCTAACGCTTTGATCTGCACGTCTGAGGTACCATGGCAAACTACAAAATAATCGGTCAGTGTGGTGAGTTCAGAAACATCGAGCAGTGTAATATCTTTTCCCTTACGGCTTAATAAGGCCTCTTTGATGATTTCAACCATTTCCTGTGAATCAGGAACCTCATCCGTATAAGCGTTTTCAAATTGTTGTTTACTTTGTTGTTTGATATCTGTCATATAGATTTATTCGGTATTTAATTTTTCGTAGTCGTGGCCAATTACAACGGTTACATCCAGGTAGAAATCAGGAGACGATTCTCTGATTACATTTTCCTCTGAGATCCCCAGGGCGTTAGCAACGCGATAGGCATTATCCATTATACCGCTTCTCGAAATCACGATCGTTTCCTGTAAGTCGAAGGTCTCAAAATTTCCGGTTTCAACCACATCGAAACCATTTGAACGTAATAAACTGGTGTAAGCATTGGCGATACCGGGAACACCACAGCCATTCAAAACTTCCATCTGAATGATCTCACTAATGAGTTCGGCGTCCGCTTCCGACCTTTCATTAAAGATCCGTGGATAAATGATCCGTGAAAATAAGGAAATTACCAATACCAACAGCAGGATGCTTAGAAATCCTATTGCAGCATTCAGATAAAGGTCGTTAGGTCCGTTTGTTCGCTTCTCGTCTGTTTCAGCCATTAATTAGAGCAGTACTAATACCATGGATTATAACGGTCGTAGCCATATATGCCGAAACCTCTATTGAACATTCCGTACCCGCTATTGAAATAACCGTATCCTCGTGGAAGTTGCTGATATTGAAATCTGACGTGCGCGTTATCACTGATCTTATAATTGAGTTCCGCATTTCGGATCAGGATCTCTCCGTTTAAATTATTGTTGGTATTCACAAGGTCTGATCCGCCAAACGGGGAGTGTAAAAATGAAACATCAACCCGGCCGGAGAGGTTGTCAGAGAACATGATGTTCACAGTATTGGTGTAAGAGTTCACGTTCTGATAACTGCCGCCTACTGATCCAAAATTCATAGAGTAAGAGTGGCTCATACTCACTTTGTTCTGAAAAAAGTTGTTCAGCCAGGTCTGAACAGTAGGGGCTTTCGAGTTGATGATCGGCCCTGAAAACTCATAAGACCGCGAAAGATCCTGTCGCAATTGTGCCGACAATTGGGTGCTGAATAGTATTCCAAAAACAAAGGATGCCAATAATAATTTCTTCATAATGCTCACAAATTTAATGATCAACGTTAGAGCAGATGTTTATTGTATAAGTATAACGAATTGGGTTTTAATAATAAACATTCCCGTAAAAGGTCACGAATTGAAATCGCCTGAAAAAAAGTATATCTTATCTAACTTTGCAACAGTACTGAAAACAGATAAAAATCTAGATGAAGCTCACCGATTTTAAATTTGAGATTGACGATTTAAATATTCCCGAAGAACCGCTTGAGAAAAGAGACTCAGCCCGACTGATGGTTCTGAACAGAGAGGAAAAAACCATAGAACACACTACCTTTTCGGAGATCCATAAATACATCAATAAGGATGATGTTATGGTGTATAACAATACCAAGGTATTTCCGGCCAGGCTGCACGGTAAAAAGGAAAAGACTGAGGCAGATATTGAGGTGTTTCTTTTGAGAGAATTGATGCCGGAAAATATGCTCTGGGATGTTCTGGTTGAACCGGCGCGTAAGATCCGTATCGGTAATAAGCTTTATTTCGGTGAAGAAGATGAAGAATTGATGGCCGAAGTGGTAGATAACACCACTTCTCGTGGCCGAACCATACGTTTCTTATATGAAGGACCTAATCAGGAGCTGTATGATCGATTGGATGAACTTGGCAAGATGCCGCTTCCTCCCTACATCAAGAGAGAGCCTGTAGAAGCGGATAAGGAAAGATATCAAACGATTTTTGCAACTGAGCGCGGAGCTGTTGCAGCCCCTGCTGCCGGCATGCACTTTACCCCGGAGCTGGTTGAAAAAATCAAAAAGAAAGGGGTGGAATTCCTGCCAACAACCTTGCACATCGGTTGGGGTATTTTCCGCAATGTAGAGGTTGAGGATCTTACCAAGCACAGAATGGATTCCGACAACTATTTTATATCCAAGGAAACCTCTGATAAGATCAACGAGACGCTCAAGAAGAAAAAGAATCGTGTGATCGCGATCGGTTCAAGCTCTTGTAGAACGATCGAAACAAGCGTGATGGCGAGCGGAATGTCTAAACCGGGAACCGGCTGGACAGATAAATTCATCTATCCACCTTACAACTTTAAGATCACAGAAGGCTTGATCATTAACTTTCATCAGCCGGAATCCACGCGGTTAATGCTGGCAGCAGCTTTCGCGGGTTACGATTTTCTGATGGAGGCTTACGAAGAAGCTAAGAAAGAGAACTACCGAATGTTTGCGTTCGGTGACGCTATGCTGATCCTGTAAATGATCAGGCTGTCGCTCATAATACCGGCGGCAGGCTCGGGTGTGCGCCTGGGGATGAAAACCCCTAAACCATTTATTGAGTTAGGTGGAAGAACGATTATACAGCATACTATAGACAAGTTCATTGATATACCTGAGTTGGGGCAGTTGTTGATTGTCGCCTCAGCTCAGAATATAGATCGGGTGAGAGGGCTGCTCTCAAACTTTGATCGATCTGATGTAGATATCTCAGTGGTCGAAGGTGGTGATGAGAGGCAGGATTCCATTAGCAACGCTCTGAAATTTGTAGATACGGGATGTGATCTTGTTGCCATTCATGACGCCGTAAGGCCTTTTATTGAAAAGAACGTGGTAGAGGAGTGTATTAGAAAAGCAATGAAATATGGTGCGGCTATTCCGGGTATTCCTGTTAAGGATACTGTAAAAGTGCTTAATGATGAGCAATTCGTAGAATCCACGCCGGATCGATCTTTTCTTTGGCAAATTCAGACTCCGCAAGTTTTCAAAAGACAAATTTTGTTTGATGCTTATGATAAAGCAAACAATGAAGGCTTTACAGGAACCGATGACAGTTCGTTAGTTGAGAATCTTGGAGTAAAGGTGCATGTGGTTAAAAGCAGTTATGACAATTTCAAGATCACGTACCCCATCGACCTTAAACTTGCTGAACTAAAGGTGGAGGGGCATTTATGAAAAATATCCGAATTGGCTATGGATATGATGTCCATAAATTTTCTGAAGACAGAAAATTAGTATTGGGAGGGGTTGAGATCCCTTTTGAAAAGGGGCTTTTGGGGCATTCCGATGCCGATGTTCTGTTACATGCAATCACGGATGCTATTTTGGGGGCATTGGCTTTAGGGGATATTGGAACCCATTTTCCTGATGATGACCCTGAGTATGAAGGAGCCGACAGTATTGAACTGCTCAAACATTGTTATGGACTGGTAAAAGAAAAAGGGTATGTGATTGGGAACATGGATGCAACGGTGATAGCTGAAAGGCCGAAACTTCAGCCCTATGTTAACAGTATGAGGGAACGGGTCTCGAAGATCATTGAAACAGAGGTCGGTAATATCTCAATTAAGGCAACCACATCAGAAAAAATGGGGTTTGCAGGCAGGGAAGAAGGGATCATTGCGCAATGCACTGTCTTGCTTAAAATGTATTAAAAAGAATGGCAGATCAGATCGTACAAAGTATAGTAGAATGGATCAGTATGGTTCCGCCAATAGGTATATACCTTATATTGTTTGGTATTGCCTATATCGAAAACCTGATACCACCAATGCCCGGGGATGTGATCGTTGCTTTTGGGGGATATCTTGCGGCAGAAAGTATCATTGGATTGGTACCACTGTGGAGTGCGACTGTTGTGGCATCTGTCTTAGGATTTATGACTATGTATTGGCTGGGATACAGGTGGGGAGTTCAAATTGAAGAAAACAAAGAGAGTCATTTGCTGCTCAGGTTTATCGATTACAAATATTTTAAACGAGGTAAAAAGTGGATGGGCCGGTGGGGGCAGGGTGTGATTTTAGCTAACAGATTTCTTGCCGGAACCCGATCGGTGATTGCTCTTACTGCCGGGATGTCTCACCTTCATATTACGAGGACCGTTCTCAGTTCATTTGTGAGTTCCATGCTATGGAATGCGTTACTGATAGGAATGGGGTGGGTAATTCGTGATAACTGGAAAATCATTGGAGAATATTTATCAAATTATGGTAAAGTGATTTTGCTTTTAATTGTTGTTGTAGTTTCTGTTAAGCTTTATTTTGAGTTCTACTATAAAAGAAAGACTAAGGGTTCAGAAAAGAGTTAAAAGTTTTTGACAAACTGTATTGACAATCAATTCAATCATGCTTAATTTTTAAGTCTTTCGCGAAAAGCCAGTGTAGCTCAGTTGGTAGAGCAACGGTTTTGTAAACCGTCGGTCATCGGTTCGAATCCGGTCACTGGCTCACAGCGATTTTGACATATTGACCTGGGGGGATACCAAAGCGGCCAACTGGGGCAGACTGTAAATCTGTTGTCGTGAGACTTCGCAGGTTCGAATCCTGCTCCCCCCACGTGTAAGCGAGCGTAGCTCAATTGGTAGAGCGTCACCCTTCCAAGGTGAATGTTGCCGGTTCGATTCCGGTCGCTCGCTCAACCACGCCGATATAGCTCAGGGGTAGAGCACTTCCATGGTAAGGAAGGGGTCGTCGGTTCAATTCCGACTATCGGCTCAGGGCATAAATTTTTGGACATTTTTTAAACAATACTTAACAAAATAGCTTAATCATGGCAAAAGAGACCTTTCAACGGAATAAGCCCCACGTAAACGTAGGCACGATAGGCCACGTAGATCACGGAAAAACGACACTGACGGCAGCGATTACGACGGTAATGGCGAAGACCTATGGTGGAGTCGCGAAGCAATTTGCGGATATTGACAATGCGCCGGAAGAGCGTGAGCGCGGTATTACGATTGCGACGGCCCACGTAGAGTACGAAACCGACGAGCGTCATTATGCCCATGTGGACTGTCCGGGTCACGCTGACTATGTGAAGAACATGGTAACGGGAGCGGCTCAGATGGACGGAGCTATTTTGGTGGTGGCTGCCACGGATGGTCCGATGCCACAGACGCGCGAGCACATTCTGCTTGCCCGCCAGGTTGGGGTGCCACAGATCGTGGTCTTTATGAACAAGGTGGATCTGGTAGACGATGAAGAGCTGCTGGAGCTGGTAGAGCTGGAAGTGCGTGAACTTCTGTCCTCGTATGAATTTGATGGCGACAACATTCCTGTGATCCAGGGATCTGCCCTTGGCGCGCTGAACGGCGAGGCTGAGTGGGAAGAGAAGATCGTTGAGCTGATGAAAGCGGTTGACGAGACGATTCCAACGCCAGAGCGTGACGTCGACAAGCCGTTCCTGATGCCGGTAGAGGATGTATTCTCTATCACCGGTCGTGGAACCGTGGCTACCGGACGTATTGAGCGTGGTGTGCTGAAGCTGAATGATGAGATTGAGATCGTTGGTATCGTGGAAGAGCCAATGAAGACGGTAGTAACCGGTATTGAGATGTTCCGCCGTATGCTTGACCAGGGTCAGGCCGGAGACAACGCCGGTATTCTGCTGCGTGGTATTAACAAAGAGCAGCTGCAGCGCGGTATGGTGCTGTGTAAGCCGGGTTCAATTACCCCGCATAAGAAGTTTGAGTGTGAGGTGTATGTATTGAGCAAGGATGAGGGAGGCCGTCACACGCCATTCTTCAAAGGCTACCGCCCGCAGTTTTACTTCAGAACCACCGACGTGACCGGTTCTTGTGAGCTGCCAGACGGCGTGGAGATGGTAATGCCAGGCGACAATGTGAAATTAAACGTAACCCTGATCCAGCCGGTGGCGATGGAAGAAGGATTGCGATTTGCGATACGCGAAGGTGGCCGTACAGTGGGCGCCGGAGTGGTAACTAAAATCTTAGACTAAGTTAGTCTACCTGAACTTAGACCAGTGCAGAGAGTGGTTACTTTGGTGGCCGCTCTTGTGCACTTTACACGGGTGTAGCTCAGTTGGCAGAGCACTGGTCTCCAAA